>Ga0326727_10006161_pt1 | contig 33179 bp, 39 predicted proteins | sample MB2enrmetagenome_FD_207643 | JGI IMG/M metagenome (GOLD analysis project Ga0326727, IMG submission 207643) | Lab enriched peat soil microbial communities from McLean, Ithaca, NY, United States - MB29MY | ecosystem: Environmental > Terrestrial > Soil > Wetlands > Peat | place: USA: New York...
CAACCGCAGGAGATGACGAGAGCGATGGCGGGCTTGGCCGCCGGTGGATCGATCCACACCATTCGCGCCTGACCGTGCAGCGGTGCGAACCGCTCGGTGTGCCGGTTGGAGGCGCGGGTCGGAATCGGATTCAGACCGGTTGTTGAAAGCGCATAAGTTATTGAAAACACAAAACGCGCGAGTCGGACGAAACGGGGGTTTGGACGTTTCACCGCACAAAAAGCCGCACAGGTCCGCTCGGCCGGTCCTCGCGTTTTCTGGCGCTACAATAGAAGCATCATGTATGTGAAAAACGGTGACCCCTTCGGCGTTGGCAGAGATGTGGACCGCGCCGATTTGATGATCCGTCTAAAGCATTCTAGGAATGGTTTCCACTACGGTACCGGCATTAGTGGCAACTTGGTTGCGCACAAAACGCCGGAGCTCGGAAAGCACCCCGGAACCGTGGATGAATTCTGCGCCGCTTTGCCGTGTTGGCGGGTACGCTATGAGCGCACGCCGCTGGAAAAGATGAAGGTGGAGCAGGTTGCGGTTTCAGATTTCGGAAGTGCGTGGTCGCCCCTTGCCAATTGCGAGCACGATGCAACTCTGGCGCAATTCGGTGTTGCGTATAGCCCAACCGTGGAGAAGGTTTTGGGGCTTGGCATCATCGCACTCTTGGCGGGTATTGCCATTGCGAGCAGAGACAATTAGAAGGTAATTCACAAACTTCAGTGCGCACGCGGACTTGCGCTGACATCTATAAGAACAAGGCTTCGGGATTCTTCACGCCGCCCCGGATCACCGCTTCGCTACTCCCCCATCTCGCGCAAAATCTCCGTAATCATGCCGCGATGCAGTACCCGCTGAAACACTGGCGACGATTCATTGAGCCATGGTGAATGCAGCAGCTCGGTTCGCACCTTCGTGCGGAGATTTTGATAGTCCACCGGCGAGAGTGCCTGCAACCGCGCTTCCGCTTGGACGCGTCGTTTCTCGGCGAGGTCGGCGGTGAGCGCCTCAAAATCACGCTTGGCTTTCGTTTCGGCGCGAAGTTTAGCCGCAGCCTGTTCCCTGCGACAGAGATCGCCATAAGCGCTGGCCGCCCGCGCCGCGTATTGGAGGATGCCGCCGAATGTCTGGGGTTTGTACTTGGTTTCCGCGGCGGCCGTATGGGCGAAGTCAACGACGTATTTTGCGCAAGCGAAGCCGTACTGCGCGACCAAGGTTGTTGCCTGCGCAATTTCTTTTGATTGCGGCTGCTTGTTGCCGATCCCGTGAAAGACCTTGTGGAAGTGGTTACAGACTTCAAGGGCGGCGCTGTTTTCAGCGGCTATCGGCCGTGCTTTCGTCTCTCCCATCAACCGCGGCTCATCGGGCGAGACAGCCTGACAGTTGCCCTTCTTAACCGTGAGCTTGTAGTCCGCGTCGTCCTTCGTTTTCTCGATCTCGATCATCGCGACCACGCCCGAGGTGAGGGTGACGCCGCGAAGCTCGGCAATCGCTTTGGAGAATACCCGTTTTCGTTCGTAGACGCGGCTGTACTCGCTGCCGCGGAGGCCGAGGTCTGAGCAGAGTTCGCGGGTCCGGCGTTCATAGATCCGCTTGTCCGCCATAATCAGGTCCAGGTGGGTATATAGCAATTGGGCAAGGTCCGTCCGGAAGCCGAGGATGGTTTCAAAGATCACCGGCTTGGTATGCCGGTTGAGAAGATTCGTGAGGGTAAAGTCATTGAAGCGGAAGTAGCCCGCTTCTTTCGTGACCCGCCCGTCAACCTTCCTGCGCACAATCTTCAGCTCAGAAAGGATGTTCAGCATATCGATTTGCTCCAACGTCTCGCGCTTGCCGGTGTCGAAGTAGGCGTTTTCCCAGGTGATGGGTGTTGCCCGGAGGCGGCGGAGTGAGGCCGTCGTTGCGTCAATGACGTTGGTCCCCCACTTCTTGTGAAGCATCCTGGCCAAGCCGCGAATCGAAAAGAAGATCTGAGTCGGTGAACGGCCTGATAGTTCCCACTGCTTCACCAGGGCGTAGTATGTTTTTTGGTCTTCGGTCGTCAATCCGCCGAGATGAGAAAACCCGATCTCCACCTTCGCCCGGAGCCGCGTTCCATCTTTCGCGGTGTATTCGCGTTCAAGTGTGCGAACTTTCGCGGTAGTTGGGGAATGTGAAGGGCTCCACAAGCCAGCCCATTTCTCAATGTTCAGTTCCGGCCGGATGCGGTTGGCTGCCGCTTCCGTTCCATGACTCCCCTTTTGCCGGATGCCTGTCTCCGAAGTGGGATCTTGGGATTTAGAACGAATCGTGGTGTCCATTTGGAAGTTCTAATGGGGTTTGATTTTTGGTTACACACACAAATGGTCTGTGTGTATTTAAGAAGTATCTAAAGAGTATCCCGTCGCCGGCCGGATGACGGAAACTTAGGAAAACCGCGGGCTAGATGCTGTTGTGAATCCTGCGCCAGCGGGACTCTAGCACCAAGTGAGCGGGACTCTAGCACCAAGTGAGCGGGACTCTAGCACCATGTCCGGCGGGTCTACAGCACCAAGCCAACTCGTGCGCCCCGGCGTTATGTCTCCCCTCTCAGGAGTCCCGTTCCGGAGTGGCCTCGCTCATTATCAGCGCCATGTTTTCATGAGATCGACAACACTACCGAAGCTTTCTGAAATTCAGTATAACGGCAATGCCGTTCTAGCGGAAGTGGATAAAGGCACGTGAGGGCTCGCCTGAAAAGTAGCCGATGGGTCGTTGATCGGACGGCATTGGTTCGACGGGCGGCGAAGATCGGTCCTTCTAGGGGTGTTCTGACCTGTCGCGAGGCGCTGTGGAAGCCAATCTCTCAACATACTCACCAGTCTAGCGACAGTCATGACTCTGTTGAGTATCCATATACTCAACAGACTAGAGAGCGAGGTTCAGCCGAATTTCGGCATGAACCGGGACAGCGGCAAAAACAGCGGCCTCATAAACACGCCGTAGCGGGACGCATTTTCGCGAATCATAGGTTCACTCGTGTTGGGGAGTAATCGCCCTCAGGAGCGGCATTTTTTTCAAATGCCGAGGCATGCCTCGCACGATTCATCCGTCAACCCTCGATGTCGATCGTCGGGAGCTCATTTTGCCCGACGCCGAGCGCATTTTGGAGCGTTGAGAGGAGTCGATTCAGCTCGCCAAAGACGTGAACGATCTCCTGGGGCGTCATTTCGAGGGGTGCGTACTGCGGACCAAGCACCGGCGGCGTGTGGTGACTCTGTTGAGTCTGTGTAGTCTGTTGCGGGTTCATCGCTCTGGGGTACGTTTTTGTGGGAGTCGGGCATCCACTTTGACTGCTTTGTCGTATGCAGCGAGAAGTTCCGGTCCGGTTTTCGCCGCGCGGAGGATGGTTTTCACGACTAAGCTGCTGTTAATGCGCTTGCGTTGCGAGAGAAGCCAAAGGGCGAACTCTCGAATTAGCTTCTGATCCTCGTCATGCAGCCAAAACTGCACGGCCTTGCCGCGGACCGGGCGCCGCTCGGCGTGGGAGGTGGCTCGTGGAGCCGGGCGCTTCTGCGGGCGCGGTTTCTGAGCGATACGAGCTGTTGCGCGCGTCACCGGACCTGTCTTGGGGGCGAGGGGTCTTGCTCCCGGAGGGATCTTGGCGCCCAAAACCCTCAAGAGATCGGCGGTTTTGCTGTGTTTTTTCATGGTCTCGATAGTCTATGGAGTCTCGACAGTATGCCGAGACTCATCTGACTCCCCGAACGACATGAGGGAGACGGCAAGTTGGAGGACCTCCTCGCGGGCGCTCGCATCAAGAGCCTGCCAACCCTGGCCGACGGCGTGTTGGTAGCATTCGCGGGCGCTCAAGTGCACCGGAATGACCGGCGCGCCGACGTTCTTGCCACTTTCTTCGATCAGGCGCCCGAGTACGGTGTGCCGTTTCACCTTATTGAAAAGCACCCGGACCGCCGCATCTGGATTCTTGGCCTGAACGAACTGGACGGCTTCGGCGGCTTCCCAGATATCGGCCGGTGCCGGCGTCGTGACGACGATGGCGATATCGGCTGACCGTACCGCTGCCGCGGTTGCTTGATGCTCCAGGTTCGGTGGCGTGTCGTAGAGATAGATGTCGTACTCGCCGTTCGGCTTCACGAGTTGCCCGTCGATGAAACTCAGCGCCTTCGTGGAAGTCCCTTGGGCGTCCCAATCTTGGATCGCTACCGACTTCCCGGCCTTCTTGAAGGCCTCGTGGAGCATGAGGCAAACCGTGCTCTTGCCGACGCCGCCTTTTTTCGCGAGAAGGGTGATAACCATGAAGAGGGGAGGGTATTACCTAAATTATAGGCGGTCATACGACTCTGTCAAGACTACATAGTGTGTGGATACCCGACAGACTGATGAGAGTTGAGGAAGTTTGGCGTGGTCCCTGGTCCATTCTGCAAGCAGGCCCGCTTGTACCAGAGGAAAAAGGAGTAAAATGTTTGGGTTAACCGAAATCGCCCGGAGTCACCGTAGTTTTGCAGAACACGGCCATCCGATATTGAACCGGAACAGGTATACGTGGAGCGCACATGCCGGCGAAGAATTTGAAGATCGACCAGCTAGAACTTGACGTCGTGAACCCGCGCATCAGCGAGGCGACCGATCAGCACGAGGCTATGCAGCGCATTATCTATGACCAAGATGGCAAGCTCGGCAATCTGGCCGAGAGCATCGTCGATGATGGCCTAAACCCGATGGACAGGCTGTTGGTCATGAAGTCAGAGAGCGGGAACGGGAAGTACACCGTTCTGGAAGGAAACCGCCGCGCTCTTGCGCTCAAGATTCTCAAGAACCCGAACGTGCTGACGGGTTTGGACGTTCGCTCAGGCCTGCAAAAGAAGCTGGAGAAGTTAGCACAGACTTTCGATCCGAAGGACATCGAGCCCATCGCTTGCTATGAAGTCAGTTCTCGGTCGGATGGCAATTCTTGGATTGAGCAGCGACACAGCGGAGAAGACGAAGGGCGCGGTATTGTTCGCTGGTCGGGAGTTGCCGCATCCCGTTTTCGCGGTCGCGCTCCTGCAATTCAGGCGTTGGACTTTGTGCGCCAGCATGCGAAGCTGACCGATGAGCAGAAAGCGCTGCTTGAAGGCCGCTTTCCAATTACAACGCTCGACCGGCTATTGTCCACGCCTTCGGTCCGCTCGAAACTTGGGTTCGACATCAAAGATGGAAAACTGCTCACGTCCTTGCCGGCTGACGAAGCGATCAAGCCCCTACGCAGGATCGCCCTCGACCTTGCGGAAAAGACCGTCAACGTCACGAAACTAAAGCTCAAGCCGCAACAGCTTGACTATGTTTCCAGGCTCGACCCGACAGACACACCGGATCTCAAGAAGAAAACCGCCACGGTGCAGGCGGTGCAGGACATCACAAAGAAAGACTTTGTCAGTTCCACACCAATTAAGACAAAGAAGACAAGAGCCGCCTCGAAGTCGGCGCGTACCACAGCCATTCCCAAAACGTGCCGCTTGAACATAACAAACCCGAAGATCGAGGAGATTTCCAATGAGCTGCGCATGCTCCAGCTCGCCAAGCACCCCCACGCCATCGCAGTCCTGCTGCGAGTTTTCCTGGAAACCTCCGTTGACGATTACCTGACCAAATCGTCGGTGTCTCTCACGGTCTCGACGACTGGCGGGAACAAGGATAAGCCTCTCAGGAAGAAAGTCGAAGAGGCTATCAACCACATGGTCGCCAACGGCGCACCTCGGAAGGACTTTGCTGGCGTGTTAAGGGGTCTCAGTGACCAGAATCACCCGTTCTCCGTCGATTTGCTGCACGCCTACATTCATAACCGCTTTTTCTCGCCCACCGAGCGCGACTTGAAAGTCGCGTGGGACAACGGCCAACCTCTCTTTGAGAGGATGTGGCCGTGAGCGACCCAGCACCCCAACCATCCAAGCCGGGGCGGTTGATCCATTTCACGCCACTCCGTTACCCAGGAGGAAAGGGAAAGCTCATAGCGTTCATCAAGCGGTTGATGCAGGCAAACCGTTTACTAGACGGGGAATATGTCGAGCCCTACGCTGGGGGCGCAGCGATCGCACTCGAATTACTCTTTCACGAATACGTTTCCCGCATCCACATCAACGACGTGAGCAGGCCAGTGCACGCATTTTGGAAGGCGGTTCTCAACCACACGGATGAGCTCAGTAAGCTGGTTATGGACACCCCGCTCACGGTGAAGGCGTGGGACAAGCAAAAGAGAATCGTGGAAAACAGCGCTGGCCACGACCATCTTACACTCGGTTTTGCCACCTTTTTCTTGAATCGCACCAATCGCTCGGGAATCCTCAACGGCGGTATCATCGGCGGACGAGACCAGACGGGACCGTGGAAGATCGATGCCCGTTACAACGCGCGTGAGCTGGTTCACCGAATCGAGTCCATTGCCGGCATGAAAGACCGTATTCACCTCACACGGCAAGACGCGCTGCGTTTCCTGAAGGTCGGCATCGCCAAATGGCCGGCGAAAACACTCATCTATCTTGATCCCCCGTACTACGTAAAGGGTCGCGATCTGTACTACGACTTCTACGAGCCCAAAGATCATGAGAGCGTTGCGGAGTTCGTGAGAACGCACATTAAAAAACAGCGATGGGTTGTATCCTACGATAACGAGCCAGCGATTCGGAAGCTGTATAAAGATGCACCGCACATCGTTTACGACATTGGCTACAGCGCGCGGTTATCAAAGCAAGGCTCTGAGGTGATGTTTTTCGGAGATGGGTTGAAGGTTCCGTCGCTGGTCGGGTCGATCACGCTCACAGAGGATCACACTCGCTCCAATGGGCGCAAGACGGCGTGAAGCCCAGTCAATACGGGAACTAGGAATAGGCACATGCCATATCAGGAACGGGGAGTGGCTCGCCGCAGGTCATCGTCCTTCACACCGCGTCCACAAATAAAGAAACCACTCCCGGATTGGGGGAGTGGTAAGTTCTAATATTCCTCCGGCAAGAGGAAGGTTGTTGCTGAGCGATCGGCTTCCGTGATAATCCAGAAGCGCGTTCCGGTTTGGAGCGTGTAGGCAGAGAGGAGCCGGAATCCATGAGTGAGAGAAAACTCGTTTTCCTCTCGATCATGCGTGTCGACGTCTCCCCAGTCGCCGCTGAGATGTCGTCTGAGGTAGGGGAGCGGACTCTCCGCTGCGGCAGCGAAGGCCTGTAAGGCGCCGGGGGTTGCGACAGTTTGGCCGGGCGGGAATCGCGGCGTCATTCGCCTTCCAAGAACCCGGCGAGCTTGGCGGTCGCCCGGTACTGCGGGATGGCGTCCAGATCCTTGAACGCCGAAGTGAAGGCGTTGGAGAGGCTCCACAGCGTGCGGGGCCTGAAATCTTCATACTGGGGATTGAAGTAGAGATCGTGGACTCTCCGATCCAAATGCCGCGGCACTTCGAGCTCACCTTCGATGAACGCCCGGTAGATGAGGAGCCGGGCGGCAACGTCGGTGATTTGAGAATCTCGCCAGCGATCCACGGATTCAACCATCGGCTTGAACGTCCTCATCATGTCGTCAACGCCGACGGACATCGCGTTGAGAATGGAGAATTTCTTGGTGTGCTTGGCGAGGACCGGGGAATAGTCGCCCGAGAACGCGAGGTTCTCGCAAACGAATACGCGGTAGCCCACCGTGACGGCGAGACGGAATTGCTTGGAATTAGAATTTCGGATGCCCAGCGCGAAGCGGGCGCCCTCCATTCCCTGGTCGATTTCCATGACGCCGAACATGTTCATGCCATCTTTAGAGACGGCATACTCCTCGGCGGCGACGCCGATTTTGCGAAGTCCCAACGTGTCAACTAAAGCGTTGACGACTTCGACATGCGGAATGGGTCGGTGGGTGGCCGTCCCCGGAGGGGTCGGTACCAACGTGAGTTGTTCTCGGCTGAGTCTTCCTTGACTGGAAAGAAGAGTCGTCTCTGGCATAGTTCTCCTTATTCGTCTTGTGCTTCAAGTGCGCTCTCCCCGGTCTAGTGACTGAGGCGGTGATGCGTAGAGCTAGGGCGAAGCATAAGCTGGGATGCGCAGGCTGTCAAACGGGCGAGCGAATCAACGCAGGAGAGGTCCGGGGTGTTGATAGAAGTGAGCTAAGAACGCGTGGTTAAACTAACACTCGAAAGTGTCCTGCAGGTCTCGGCCGCCGCAGAATAGCGGCGAGGAAGTGGAAGAGCGTGGGGTTATGCTTCTTCCTCACCAAACAGGTTTTCGATATCCCGAGCGCCGTGGAGTATGCGGACGACATCAATGCCGCCTACGCGGGGCATATAGAAGAGGAGGTACGCCGGGAAACCGGACACCGGAACGCGGCGGATGCCTTCAAGACGCGCTACGCCGGAATCGTACGAAGTTCCCGAGAGAGGCTGCTTGGCCAGGCGGACGCAGGTGTGGTCCACGGCCGTGAAGTACCGCTCGGCCACTTCCACCGTGGCCTGGTCTGCCAAATATAGGAACTGCTCCAAGAGATCCAGGCGGGCGCGGGGACGAAAGGCAAACGATGATTTCATTTCCTGGTCTTCTTGCCACGCTTCGCTAGAGCGTCGCGTTTGAGGTTAGCCCAGAATGCCGGCGTGGCCGGCAGCGGAGCGCCGGAGTCGAGACCTTCCAAGAGGAGAAGGTCGAGCTGCTCTTTTGCGCGTCGTTTTTGATCTCCGCGGATCAGCTCGCGGACATACTCGCTGGGAGTGCTGTAGCCGGTTTTCGTCTGCTGTTCGATATACGCCTTGAGTTCTTGTGGCAGTGAAATGTTCATGGAGGTCATAGACATAACGATACTCCCGTGACAGAAACTGTCAACTACTGCCATTATAGCAGACGCGGTACCGATACCGACTTGGTAGCGCTGCGCGGGAGTTTGCAAGTTAACCACAGCGTTCGCGATGCCGTGGAGTGTTCTCGGGAGCGCCGCACTGAGATGGTGAACGTCGCCATGACGGGCACGTTCTTGCTTCGGCGCTATGCTCCGGCGCTGGACGTGAACGGGTGCCCTTACTGGCTTCACGTGACATGGTCAAGAGCAGGCGCAAATATGTAATCTCGAACCTCGTGTGGGGTGAGCCAGGGCTGCCGGAGTTTTGACACCTGTTGATGAAGGCGTAGGATTGAAGCAAACGCCATGTCGAAGAAAACAGAAACGGGAAACAGGGTTATGGTGTTTCTGAAAGGTCGGGGGAAAACCTTTTTCAAAACATGAACTTAATAACAGCAATAGCTCTCATAGTTCAGGGAATGGTGGGTTTGGTCCAAGCGCCGAATCTCTCGGCGACGCAGCTTCAGCAGGCGCAGACGGTCATGACGGAACTGAGCGCGCTCGTGGCTACGGTGCAACCGGCCGAAACGACGCCGAACACTTCCACGGTATCGCAAGCTCCGGCACAGCCCACGTCAAGCGACGAGGGAGCGTCAACGGATACGGCAACCGATACGGCGTCGGCGTCGTCGCCGGCGAATCCTGATAACTCGGGAACCGCGTGGGCTCCGCAGATGGTGAAGGTCACGTTCAGCACGTCAACCGTCGGCGCGACGGTGAGCATCGACAATTTGGACGAGGCGACGGTGCGGGTGACGAACCTGGACGTTTCGAGCGGAACGCTCCAATGGATCGGGTTCGATGACAGCAGCTTCCAGTATTCGGCATCCTTCACGGACGCTACGGGAAAGACGTTCAACGCGCTCTCGTGCGCGGGTCTCGGAAGCGAAGGGAAAGCGACGTTGCCGATGTCGGCTCCGTCCGATCCGTGCAAACGGATGGACGCGAACGAAGCGGTGAACGAGATACAGTCGGGCGAGACGATGACGCTCCGCTATTCGGGAGATCCGAGCGGCGTGACGTACGTTCCGGGAAGCATCGTTGAAGTGGATTCGGGAGCGGACGTTCCGTTCTAAAAAGATATGCTCCAATTTATTGTTATCCTGATAATCGGCTGGGCTAGCGAACCATTTTGGAAGAAATTGTTTTAATCTCTATTTGTTGGGCAAGTTTTTCGGCACGATTCCTTTTTCATAGGTCGTGGGTGGAGTGGTAATAGTTGGATTCTTTGCACTGCCAAGCGCCGAAGGTTCAGGAACTATCCTCGTTTGGAGCATCGCGGTTCGTTGTGCGCCTATGTAATCCCGGAGCGCGGAGAACGCTTCGGGATTCGTCATCTCCATGGTGTTGAGGAAGCGGCCACGCGCGGCGTTCGACATTCCCTCAAGCATACTTTCCACCATTCCGCCGATATGATAGCCGACGCCGTATCGGTTGCCGTATCCGTTGACGCTCCCTCGGCGCTGGACGCGAACGGTGCCAAGCGCTACGATCTATTGAAACCGATGCCCATAAACGAGGCGGACACATGCCGGAAGTACGTTGAGCCAAAGCTGCGCGCCGCCGGTTGGACGGACGAGCAGATCAGCGAGCAGAAGAGCTTCACTGATGGGCGCATCGTCATCGCAGGCCCGCGGCCTATCCGTCGGCCGCAAAAGCGCGCGGACTACCTTCTCCGGTACCGGCGCGATTTTCCCATTGCGGTTGTGGAGGCGAAGGCCGCGTACCGAGCGCCGGCCGACGGGTTGCAACAGGCGAAAGAGTACGCCGACATTCTTGGCCTGAAGTTCGCCTACGCGACAAACGGTCACGGCATTATCGAGCATAATTTCATAACGGGTGTTGAGAGTGAACTCGTTGGCTTCCCGAGCCCGGAGGATCTCTGGACGCGCCTGAGCGGTGCCGAGGGGATTACCGACGAGGTTGCCGGGCGCCTGCTCGCGCCGTGCTACCACCTCTCGGGTAAGTCTCCGCGGTACTACCAGGAAATCGCCATCAACAGAACGGTGCAGGCCGTGCTCCAGGGTAGGAAGCGGGTTCTTCTGACGCTGGCTACGGGAACCGGCAAAACCGTTATAGCATTCCAAATCTGCTGGAAGCTCTGGAATTCGCGGTGGAACCGCACCGGGGAGTACCGCCGACCTCGTATCCTCTACCTGGCTGATCGCAATGTTCTTGTGGATGAACCAAAGGACAAAATCTTTGCGCCTTTCGGCGACGCCCGGCACAAGATAGAGGGCGATGCGGTGAAAAGCCGCGAGATGTACTTTGCGATTTACCAGGGAATTTCGCATGACGAGCGCCGGCCGGGGCTGTACCGCGAATACGGCCGCGATTTCTTCGATCTCATCGTGGTGGACGAGTGCCACCGGGGAAGTGCCAGGGATGAGAGCAACTGGCGGGAGATCCTCGAACATTTCGAAAGCGCGTTCCAGGTTGGCATGACCGCAACCCCGCTGCGCCATGACAACCGGGACACCTACCGGTATTTTGGGAATCCCATCTATATGTACAGCCTGCGGCAGGGGATTGACGACGGGTTCCTGGCGCCGTACCGCGTGCATCGGATTGTTTCGACGGTGGACGCCGCCGGGTGGCGGCCGTCGCCGGGAGAGGTGGATCGATACGGCAGGGAAATCCCGGATGGCTTGTATGGCACGCCGGATTTCGACCGGACCATTGCCCTCCGCGCGCGGACTGAGGCCATTGCCCGCAACCTGACGGACTTCTTAAAGAAGACGGACCGTTTCGGCAAAACGATAGTCTTCTGCGTGGATCAGGAACACGCGGAGGAAATGCGCCGCGCCCTCAACAACTGCAATGCCGACCTCGTGCAGCAGTACCCCGACTATGTGGCGCGCGTGGTTTCTGATGAGGGCGACGTTGGCCGCGGGCACCTGAGCCGCTTCATGGATATTGAGGCGCTCACGCCCACCATCGTGACCACATCCCAGATGCTCACGACCGGTGTGGACGTGCAGACGTGCAAGAACATTGTCATCGTCCGCAACATCAACTCGATGACGGAGTTTAAGCAGATCATCGGGCGCGGAACACGCGTCCGGGACGACTATGGCAAGTTCTTTTTCAACATCCTCGATTACACCGGCAGCGCTACCCGTCTCTTCGCTGATCCGGAGTTCGACGGAGATCCCGCGCTCGTCACCGAAGAGGAGATGAACGCGGAAGGGGAGAGCGTCAGCGAGCCCAAGGTCGTCGAACAGGAACCCGCGCCGAAGGAACCGGAGGAAGCGGAGCCGGTACCGCCTCCCACCCTGCCGAATTTCGACGATGAGGAGCGGCCTCCGCGCAAGTACTACGTTGACGGCGGAACCGTGGAAATCGCGGCACACCTGGTCTACGAGCTTGATGCGGATGGAAAAAGGCTGGCGGTCAAAAAGTTCACCGACTACACCGGGGAAAAGGTACGGAGCATGTACTCGTCGGCGGCCGCGTTGCGTGCCAAATGGAGCAACGCCGAAGAGCGCGCCGCGATAATTGCCTCCCTCGAACAGCGGGGTATCTCATTTGAAGAGCTCGCGGAGGCAACGAAGCAGCCGGACGCTGATCCGTTTGACCTCCTCTGCAACGTCGCCTATAGCGCGCCGATACGCACGCGACGGGAGCGCGCGGACACGGTGCGATTGGAGAGCGCCTTTTTTGGAAAGTTCACGAATGGTGCACGGGACGTGCTTAATGAGCTTCTAGAGAAATACGTTGAATTCGGCGCTGCTCAGTTTCAGATACCAGACATCCTGAAGGTGCCGCCGCTTTCGGACCACGGCAACGTGATGGAAATCGCAGGCCTCTTCGGCGGCGGGGACAAGCTGCGGGAAGCCGTAGGTGAACTCCAACAGCTTCTTTACGTCGCATAAGAAGAATCCATGGCAAAGACTAAAACACAATCAGAAGTGCCGAAGTCTACGGCGCAGAGTCTCGGGAGCATCATCAAATCTTGCCGACAGATCATGCGGAAGGATAAGGGGCTGAACGGCGATATTGACCGGCTGCCAATGCTTACCTGGATCATGTTTCTCAAGTTCCTCGATGACATGGAGCAGATTCGCCAGGAGGAAGCGAAGCTCGCCGGCAAACGATTCCGGCCAGGCATCGAGGCGCCATATCGCTGGCGCGATTGGGCGACAAAGCCGGAGGGCGTCACCGGCGCCGAGCTGATCGCCTTTATCAACCAGGATGAGGCAGTACGGCCGGATGGGTCCCGCGGCGCCGGCCTTTTTGCATACCTCCGTTCGCTTCAGAGCGCCAACGGAGATCGACGCGATGTGATCGCTCGCGTATTCCAGGGCACGGTCAATCGTATGGTGAACGGATACCTGCTTCGCGATGTGATCAATAAGGTGAACGAAATTCACTTCACCTCGAAGGACGAGATCCACACGCTGAGCCACATGTATGAGTCGATGCTTCGGGAGATGCGCGATGCTGCTGGCGACTCCGGAGAGTTTTATACGCCGCGGCCGGTGGTCAAGTTCATCGTCACGGTAGTTAACCCGCGACTCGGGGAAACGATTCTCGATCCCGCCGCTGGCACGGGAGGCTTTCTAGTGGAGGCCTTCGAACACCTGATGAAGCAGGCGAAGCGCGCCGAAGATTACACACACCTGCAACGGGGGACCCTGTACGGTATTGAAGCAAAGACGTTGCCATATCTTCTGTGCGAAATGAATCTCCTCCTGCACGGCATGGAGTATCCCGATATTGATCCTCTCAACGCATTGCGATTTCCGTTGAGGGAAATCGGCGACAAGGAACGTGTAGATGTAATTGTTACGAATCCACCCTTTGGTGGTGAAGAGGAACGCGGCATACTCTCAAATTTTCCAGAAGATAAGCAAACGGCGGAAACCGCCCTCTTATTCCTTCAGCTCATAATGCGCAAGCTCCGACGGCCCGTTGGAGGATCGAAAGGCGGCCGATGTGGTATGGTCGTGCCGCATGGTGTTCTGTTCGGTGACGACGGAGTGTGCGTGCGGATCAAGGAAGAGCTGTTGCGGGAGTTCAACCTCCACACCATCATTCGTTTGCCTGAGGGAGTCTTTGCGCCATACACGGATATCGCCGCCAACCTGCTGTTTTTCGAAAGATCTCATCCCACTCGCGACATCTGGTTTTATGAACAGCCGCAGCCAGAGGGCCGAAGGAAGTACAGCAAGACAGCACCGATGCAGTACGAAGAGTTCTCGCCGTGTCTAGCTTGGTTGAAAAAACGGGAAGAGAGCGAAAGAGCTTGGAAGGTTTCTGCAGCAGAAGTTCTCGCTAATGGTTGTAACCTAGACATCAAGAATCCACGCGGAAAGGTAGCGTTATCGCAAGTGGCCCCAGAGGAGTTGATGGAGACAATTCTGACAGAAGAGGCGAAGGTTCTCGAAATAATGTCTCAACTTAACCGGATACTCCGCGAAGGACTATGAGCAACAACAGGCAGCAAGTTGCACTCGGCGAGCTCCTAAAGAAATCGGAGGAGTCGATTCCTATCTTGCCGGACCAAGAGTACGAGGAGGTCACGGTGCGTTTGTGGGGGAAAGGTGTCGTATCGCGCGGCGTGACCTTAGGCTCCAGAATTTCGGCGGAGCGGCGGATAGTTGTACGTCCCAAGCAATTCATTATGTCTAAGATTGATGCCCGGAACGGAGCGCTAGGCCTGGTGCCAGCCAATCTAGATGGAGCCGTCGTTAGCAATGACTTTCCTGTCTTTGACATCGACCGTTCGAGGCTTCTGCCAGCCTATTTGGGATGGCTGGTTCGGACACAAGCATTCGTCGAACTATGTAAACGGGCCAGCGAAGGCACCACCAACCGTGTACGGATCAAAGAAGACCGCTTCCTGGCGAAAACGATTCCTCTTCCGCCCCTTGGGGAACAGGAGCGGATTGTCGCCATAATTGAAACTGTTGCTGACCGAGTAGCGCAAATCAACGAGTCAAGAACGAGAATCGAATGCGCCATGCACTCCGTGACCACTGGCGCGTTTTCCCAGGCGGTCGCCGGCGCCGCTTTTCGCAGAATGGAAGATGTGGCCCCCATCACTCGCCGGCCGATCGAGATAACTCCAGAAGGGGAGTATCCGGAACTGGGAATTCGCTCGTTTGGTAGGGGCACCTTTCACAAGCCGGCCGTCAGTGGATCTGCGGTCGGATCTAAGCGCCTCTATCGTATCGCGCCTGGTGATTTGATATTTAGCAATGTATTCGCTTGGGAAGGAGCGGTCGCCGTTGTGAAACCTCAAGATGAAGGACGCTGCGGATCTCATCGATTTATCACTTGTATACCAAAGGAAGGAATAGCTCGATCGCCCTTTTTGTGGTTCTACTTTCTTTCGGCGGAGGGTCTGGAAAAACTGGGGAAGGCATCACCAGGTGGCGCAGGGCGCAATAGGACGCTCGGACTAGAAGCGTTGAGCAATATTACCGTCCCAGTTCCAGAGCACGAAAAGCAATTGTGGTTCGAAGAGATACTCGAAAAAGCGAATGGTGTGCGCGAGATTCAGCAGCGTGCAGCCGAGAATGTCGAGGTAGTCCTCATGCCCGCCGTTCTCTCAAAGGCGTTTGCGAAGGAGCTTTGAAACACCTTAAGCCTTAGAGCCGGAGGGCTTATTGTCCGGCCGAGCGTCGATCAGTATGACGTCAGGGGAGTCGAGCAACTTAAGCTGCTTCAGAACCCGCTGCACGGTACGCAATTCTTCCATTGAGAAATAGACGATCACCTTGAGCGCCCGCGGGGCGTCGCTTGCCTTTTGGTAGATCTCAGCCTGCCGCTCCAGATTTCTCTTGAGCTGAGAATTACTGGCCAGCTTGAACTCGACGACGGTCTTGTCGGCCGCGCCCCGAGATACCTTGAAGTCCGCCGGACCGCGACCGTCGTTCACCTCGCGACTCACGTCGGAAGGAGTTCCAAACCAGACAAGCCTGAACAGACGCTGGACGTCCTCTTCCTTGCGAACAAGCTTGCCATCCACATAGAAGATGTGGTGGCCGCCCTTGTTCTCGATATTGTCCTTCAGGTAGTTCACGCGAGCGTGAGCTTCATCGTACGTGGTGCCTTGGATCGCATAGAAGCCGGCCTTGTTGAGGAGCGCAACGACCGGACGCACCTGCGCGATGTAGAACTGCTCGGAACTTTGAACCCGCTCCTCGCTCACCGCGGTCGCCCGGTCGCCGTGGTCTTCTTTGTCTTTGATGTAGTACTCGATGAGCTGCGGATACGCTTGGATGGTGCGCGCCCTGGCCTCGTTGATCTCCTTCTGTTTGGAACGCCTGGTAAGTTGCCGCCGGATGTGATTATTCACCAGCGCCCGAAGGGCTTGGTCGGGAAGCGCCGCAGCGATCTGGTCGAAGCGACTAATGAGATCAGGGCGGTTTATCCAGGTTTCATCTTTGGTAAGAATCTCGCGCGGAGTAAGGAGGACGAACTCCCCTCGCAAGGTCGGTAGGTCAAAACGGCCTGACTCCCAGCTTTCAGTATCGTAATTGAAAATGACCTTTTCAACGCAAACGGTTCGGCGTAACGAGGGGACGATATGTTTTTGCGCAAACGCCTGCGTATAGTCGAGCAGGAATCCCTTGATGAGATTTGTGGTGAAGTCGCTGATATGATCGCGGCCGACGCCAGATCCAATGAGGGAAAGTTTCTCAAGATGGCTGCTACGGGTGACCTCCTCATTTCCAAACGAACTGAACACCGTGTTCAGGTTGCGGTTTAAGGCACGTGCGAAGTCGAGCCCGAGGCCGCTGCCGCGATTCCCCGCGCGGGAAAAGCCGAACCAGTTTTCGTGGACTTCCTTGAACGTGTACCAAGCTCTCAACAGGCCCTCGCCAACGCTGCCGCTCGCGGATTTATCCCGAAGGAAACTCAAATACCTAATAATCTCTTCATGGAGCTTGCGGTACTTTGGCTTGCGGCTATTGAAGAGCAGGAATGGATCGATGAACAGGGGAAGGTCATTAACGAGGGACACGTTGAACGCGCCGTATCGTTCGACGACGCGGGGAGCCACTCCGAACACGTCGGAGAAATAGATGCTCACCGTCGAACGGGTGTCGTGGCCCATTATCGCTATTCTATGCTTCTTGGACTGCGACACAAAGGGGTAGCCCTAGATCGATAAGCGCGAGGGTTGTGCCCGGCCGCAAGTCGAATTGCAATTCCTGTGACCGTTGCGGAGCCTTTCTAAGCGAAGCCAGCGGTATAATCGAGGGCTATGGGACTTTACTATCATGCGACGATGACGACTATGCCAGTTGGCGAGAATCCGGGATCGAAGAGTTACGACTACTCGGACGATCCCGAACGCCAAAAGCTTGAGGACTTTCTGGAAAGCAAACGGCCCCCTGGTTCCTGCTCTAGACTCACAAGTTGGTTCGCCTGCGACGACCCAGCCAAATCGGCTAGATACTTGGATGGTGAACTCAACTACAAGAAGAAGGCGGATGTCACCGGTCAGCCAAGACTGTACGCTATCGAGTTCGGAGAATTCAGCAGACAACCAATGATCCTGGTGAACACCATACGTAATACTCTAGCCACGAACGACGCCGAGACAGCCGAGAAGCTTGCAACCGAATACTGGAGGCCGACAAGGGATTGGAAATTCTGGGAATACACGGCGCCAGAAATTCGGATTGTGGCAGAGGTTGAATGGCCCGACAGTATGGCGCTACAGCTCGCTTTTATGGCGTACCAGGGAGATGACGGGCGTCTGAAGCAGATGCTCCGTTCGCGGTAATACGCGCCGTGGCCGCTATCCGGATCGCTGTCGATGAAGGTCGGCTATACCAAATAGCTCACAAAGCGGCAACCCTTGACGCCCTATTTCCAGGGCGTAAGATGTATATGATAAAGGACGTTATCATATACGAACATGGCAGGGGAACTGGTTGCAAAAAGGGATAAAAGTTTGGGTACCGGCGGAGCTGCCGGTGTGCCCGCCGTCGTCATGGCCGCTGGGAAAAAGGCCGGCCTGCGGTTCATTGAATTCTTCGCTGCGAACATTCGGAACCCGAACACTCGGCGGGCATACCACCGGGCGTGCTCCGATTTCTTCCGTTGGTGCGCCTCCCGTGGCCTGGGGCTCGATCAGATCGGTCCGGTTCACGTCGCGACCTATATTGAGGTACTCGGCAAGGAACTTTCCCGGCCGACGGTGAAGCAACAGCTCGCCGCCATTCGCATGCTGTTCGATTGGCTGGTGGTCGGCCAGGTTGTACCCTTCAATCCCGCGTCGTCCGTCCGCGGACCGCGGTTCACGACCAAGAAAGGCAAGACGCCAGTCCTGTCAGCGGAGGAAGCGCGTCAACTTCTCGACGCCATCGATACGTCCTCCGTCGTCGGTCTCCGTGATCGCGCGCTCATCGGCCTCATGGTCTTCACCTTCGCCCGCGTGGGAGCTGCCACCGGTATGGATGTTGAGGATTGGTATTTCCAGGGAAGACGTTGGTGGGTGCGGCTGCACGAGAAGGGTGGCAAGCGGCACGAGATGCCGGCGCATCACAACCTCGAAGAATATATGGCGGCCTACATCGATACCGCGGGCATCGGCGGAGAGAAAGGCACTCCCCTCTTCCGGACGATCAGGGGCAAGACTCACCGGCTCACCGAACGCCGAATCACCCAGCCCGAGGTCTATCTCATGATCCGGCGGCGCGCCGCGGGGGCTGGCATCAAAACGTTGATCGGATGTCACACGTTCCGCGCAACCGGAATTACCGCGTATCTGAAGAACGGCGGCAAGCTCGAAGTCGCGCAGCAAATGGCTGCGCACGAATCGGCGCGTACCACGGGTCTCTATGATCGGCGCGGCGACGAAATCTCGCTCGACGAGGTTGAGCGAATCGCAATCTGAACGCCGAAAGCCTCCGGGCTGAGACCACCGCGCAAAACACGCCGGCGGTTACTTCTTACTCACCCATTGCGCGTTGATGATCTTGTCGTTGCCATCGCGCGTCACGACAGCAGTGGCTCCGGTGAGCATCGTTTCACGCATCGTATATTCGCGAATGTTGCCGTCAGGGTCACGCGTCACAGAACCCGTCGAAAAATACTCCGTTGAGCTACCATCGGCGTGCCCTACGGTAGGGGCAAATAGATCACTGAACAAACCCACGGTCTTACTCCTTTCGAGTCCACCCACAGCCGCTTCCCACGGCCGAGCAACATTGGGGTTGCTAATTATAGGGACGGGTCTCTTGCACAAAAGTTTCAATAACATCAGTGACCTGCTGCCGCGAATCGATGTCGCGGAATGAAAAAGCCGCTTGCGTGGGAAGCACAAGCGGCCGGAGTAAGACTCATGGTGACCCAGTGATGTGCCACCGTAAGGTCTCTGCCATCAATCATATACCTGGCCCCAGTGCTGTCAAGGTCGCCGCCGGGTTTGTCGGAAGATCCTCAACGGACGAACGAGCCGCCGTATTTCGGCTGGCTCTGCAACTCCATTCCAGGATACTCAGAAACGCTGCATTTGAAGACGATGGTTCACACCCGGAAGGGGGACTGTGCTGGTTTGAGTGAGTGAACGGGAGAAAGCACGGGCGCGATGTTACTGCGCCGTCCGCGGGATGAGCGGGAAAGCGAATCCGCTCACTGTCACCCTACTCTCGTCGGGGTTCACGATGACGCGGGAAACCCGAGGAATCACCGGCGTGTTGCTCGTGAAAACTACGAGCGTTTGGGTTCCTGGACCAGTGCCGCTCGACCACGTGAGCCCATTCACCGCAGTCCCCGTTTCAAGAAACTTCTGACAGTTCGCGTCCGCGGAACAGAAGCTCCCGAAGTCAAACGTCGCTTGTCCATCGGTAGTCCCTCCAACGGGACGGCCCGGCCTCGCGAAGAGCGGCCGACGAATCTGCTCGGTTGCGGGCGGAACCGTGATCGTGGTCGTGGCGAAGACCTCCGTGGCTTCGCGCACAGCGAAGTCCGATAGATCGTTCCAACCGGCCCAGAACGAAATCTGAACGGTTGCGGCGGTGCGTTCCGGATTCTGAAGCACGATGAGCGTGTTCTCGTCGGAATAGCCGACGTCCATCTGGACGCCGAATGACGTTCCCGGAGTCGTGATGATCGTCGCCGGGTCGGCCACGGCATACGCCTTCAGCGTGTTGCCGTCGACGTCCACCTGCTCTACGAGCGTCTCGCCGATCAGAACCGGAAGGCCGTCCGATCCTTTCAGGGCGGTCAGCGTCACCGCGATCGGCGGCGACGCAAGGGTCGTGGAAGTTGCTCCCGTCAAGATGAAGCGATAGCTTCCAAGCGGTGCAATTCCCGGACCTCCATAACCAGTCGTTACTTCGGAAATGCCGATGGGACTCATCCATGTTGCTGAGTAGGGCGAGCTTCCGTCCGGCACGAAGGATTGTTCCGTACCATTGTGAGCAACTCGGTCCCGGTTGAATAACCGGAACGTCGTCCGCCATGAATTATTCGCGTCGTTCGAATCAATGCCGGCCATAGCGTTCGCCATGGTGCATTCTTGCACGATCGCGCCGCTTGACGGGACCGTGAGCGTCGGGCAGCCGCCCGAGGTGTCTCCCGTAGTCAGACTCCACGTCTGCCCTTTTGCCGAGGGCAGACCAACCATTGCGAGCAACGCCGCAATGGTCGCGACGAAAACTCTGATTTTCATAATGCCACCGCCGCTAACTCATTTGTCAATCCCCCGGCCACCACCACCGCCGCCACTTTAATGGACACCGTAGGGCATCGCGAGCTCCTTCTGTCGTCAGGCGATCTGTACTATAGTCTCTGGTACTATAGTCCGTATCGTAGCAGTATTGGGTTGCGTATGCATCAGCATCGCAGCCGACATGCTGCCGCCCTCACAGCAGAAGCGCTGTTTGGCCGAGTTCTTCGGGAGCTCCGCAAGGACTGCGGCTTGTCGCAGGAGTCGCTCGCGTTTGAGAGCGGCTACCACCCCACGTACATCGGCCAATTGGAACGCGGCAAGAAGAGCCCTTCGCTGCGCGCCGTTATGTGTCTGGCGAAGGTCCTAAGAACACCTGCATCAGAGATCTTGAGGCGTGTGGAAAAGGGCCTCTAGGGGCGCGCTTCAGATTCGAACGTCACCCGGCCCCGAGGTATCCCTCGCTTTGCCTGGGAATGGCCAAGGCCGCGCTGGAACCACTCCTTCCCTTCTAAGTTATCGCCGAACCGTCTCGGTGTCTCATCATATCCTTCGATATTACTCATGTCTTGATTTCGTTTGCCTCGAATCCAGCCACGAACGAGAATAAGAACCGTATCGTGCAAATGGAGCGGTTGTTCTTCGCCTTGTAATATTGCCATAACTCGGTACGCTTGAAGTTAGGACATTCTAAGGAGGTGTCCCAATGGATAAGCGACCCTTTCTGGACTTCAAAGAGATCAAGACTCGCGTCAGTTTCCTGGACGTGCTCGACCGCTATAAGGTGCAAGTCAAGAAGGTCAATAACACGCAGTTGAAAGCGAACTGCCCGCTGCCTTCCCACACTTCAAAGGACCCCGATACGTTCTGTGTGAACACCGAGAAGTCAGTCTGGTACTGTCACTCGGATTCGTGCAAAAAGAACGGCCACCGCGCCGGAGGTAACGTCATCGACTTCGTATCCACGATGGAGAACTGTTCGCCCTACGAGGCGGCGGCGAGGCTGAATGAGTGGTATCCCAACGGCTCCTCGCCGGTTCAAACCAAGCCAGAAGCGAGCGGCCAACCGGAAACACCCTCGCCACCCCCGGCGCCGGCCGCGCCGGAAGTGAACCGCCCGCTCGCCTTCGAGCTGAGAGGCGTCGCGTACCACGAGTATCTTGAGCACCGCGGCATCTCGCAAGAAACCGCGTCCCATTTCGGCGTCGGCTTTTTTCCCGGCAAGGGAAGCATGGTCGGCCGCGTGGTCATCCCGATCCGCAACGAACAGGGCGAACTGGTCGCCTACGCCGGCCGGTCCCTGAACGGTGATGAGCCGAAGTACAAGCTCCCCGCCGGATTCCACAAGGCGCACGTCCTCTACAACCTGAATGCCGTCGGCGCCCAAGCCGAGTGCATCGTGGTCTGTGAAGGATTCTTCGACTGTTACAAGATCCACCAGGCCGGCTTTCCGAACGTCGCAGCCCTCATGGGGCGCACGCTTTCCGAGGAGCAGGCGAAGCTCCTCGCGCGCTTCCCGAAGATCGTCCTGATGCTCGATGGCGACGCGCCCGGCCGCGAATCCGAAGACAGCCTTACCCTCGCTCTTTCCAAAACGCATTATGTCCGTCAGGCAATCGTGCCGGACGGCACACAACCCGACGGGCTTTCGTCCGTCGATATCCAGAACCTTCTGAAAGGGGTGCTCCCATGAGCGCCCCTTTTACTTGTTTTGAAAGGAGCCGCGATGAAGTTTGACAAGAAGATTCTTCACATCCACCAGGTGGCACGGCGCCGCCCCGGACGTCCCACGGGTGCGCCGATGCCGACGTGGTACGACCGGGCCGACGGGAGCCTGCGGGCGATAAACGCGTCGCGCAGGGAAGCGGCGGCAGCCAACGAGCGGCGGGAGAAAGCGAAGGCGGAACGGTTCCAGCCGCCGAAGAACGTCCCGATCATACGGGAAACGAAAAGCTGGTGGCCATTTTAAAAGGAGGGCATCTATGAGCGAAACGTTGAACCAGGCCGAGGAGCTTCGGCAGAAAGCGATTGCCCTGCTCGTCGCCGAACGGCAGGCCATCGAAGAGAAGTTGGCGTTGTTTGGATTTGACGGGGCCGGGGCCGCGCCCAAGAAAAACAAATGCTCCAAGTGCGGGCAGGAAGGGCACACCGCGCGGAATTGTTCCGCTGTTCCAAGCGCGGCGGTAGAATAGGCACCATGCGATTGAACGACGACCACCCGCTAGACAGTAACAGCTACGACAAAAAGCCGAACGACCTCTGCTTCATCTACGGGGACGAAACGGAGCGCGTCGGGGTGGTCGTCTTCACCTTCAAAGCGAAGGCGTGGCTCACGGGGTTCCGGCGACAGCTTGCTACCTATACCAAGAAGCGACCGGAAGGCATCACGATTGACTTCTCGGAAATGGAGAAGCTGGGCAATGCCGCCCGAGAGGACGGCCTGCGCGTTGACGCGCGGAGCCGCTTCAGCCCGTCTTGATGAAACGGAGCGTCCCGTGGCCCTCCACCCGCCACGCCGGATATCGGTACGGGAAGTCGGGCAGGTCGCCCGGTTTCCACGGCCCCTCGGGATTCTGGGAACCGTAGAACCATAAACCCACGTGATCCGTGGCTCGGTTCGGCTTTACGAACTGGATTCTCCACGAACCCCACGAGCGCGGCGGCTTCACGAATCCGAGCGAGAAGCATCCCTCCGTTAGGACCACGGCGAACTCGGAGATGTTCGTATCCTTGCTGTGGTCGTTCGCGTTTTCATCCCCCGTGTCGCATATCGGAGTCCGGCGGTAATCGGAGCCATAGGCCGCCGGTCGCTCCTGCGCCGCGCGGATAAGGGAGCGGAACTCGAACATCTTTATCCCCAAGTAGACGACGGCACCGATGCCGACGATGCCGAGGAAAACGGCCGTGAAGATGCTGGAACGCTTTGCCATGAAACGGCATTGTATCCCTCTTCAGGGCGGGAAGGGCTCGCGGTCACCCGAAGGGCAAAAAAGCCCCGCGGTCAGCGGGGCTTCTTCGGGACGCTTAATCAGGCTGTTCACCCAGCCAATTCATCAGACGGCGAACGTCGATGTAGATGTGGTCGCTCGGACATCCGCTCTCGTCCCAGTCCTTTATCTCGTCGTCGTGGAGATAGTCGAGGATGCGGTGAAGGCTCTCCATGAGTTCTGGTTCCATGTTTTTGTATCAGGTTAGTTCCTTGTCCGGCGTCATGCCGCACCCGCACTTCTCGCAGACCCACGTCTGGAGCGTACAGCTCTCATCGCAGTCGCACGGACCGTACACGACGTTCACGACCTTCTGACAATCAGGACACGTCCCCCGTCCCACGATTTCCTTTTTCATTGATGTGTTGTTAGGTTCACTTCGTGACCCGAAAAGCACAAGCCCGCAGACATCCACAAGCTACCTGCGGGCCTTGTCTTTACGCGACTACTTCACAAACGGAGCGACGATGGCTTTCGCCTCTTCAATGGTGTCTGTCGCCCAGATGTCCCGGATGGCGAGCTTGACGCCTTTGAGCTCGCCTTTCCGCTCGCGTTCGAGACGTTCGTTGTGCGCGGTGAGCCCCGCTTGGATACGCTCGCACGCCTCGTCGATTCTCTTGTCGAGCTTGTCTTTCTGGTCTTTCATGCCGGCGATTTCATACTTCGCCTCAAGCTCCTTCGCAAACGCCGCTATCTTGCCCTCGGGGTCGGCCGTGATGTCGTGCGCGCAGAAACCGCTGTAGGTGGAATACGAGAACCAGGTGCTCCCGGCGACCTCCAGCCGCCGCTGGGCTTCGGTCAGCACCTTGACCATACCCGCGCGCTGGCTGTTGTTGATTTTCATGGATGGTGATGTAAGATGAGTTTGTTATTTTCCGAACCAGGCCCCGCCAGAGCTGCACGCTCCGCCGGGGCCGCGCTTTCAATCGTCATCCGTCGAATAGATCTTCGCGTAGCACGTATTGCAGTACCCGGAATCAGGGTGCTCCGAACAATGGAAGCAGACGAGGATATTGCATGAATCGCAGACGTTGAAGTTCCGGTCGGGGGTCGTATCGACGACGACCATCGGCGTACCGTCTTTGAGCGTCCGCTCGTACACGTCAAAACCGCCCCGCACCTCCTTGCCGCATGAGCTGCAGATGTCAGCCATGGTTTTCATGTAGGTTTGTTTCGACCTTTGCGCCGTTTTGTCGCACGGCTCTTAAAAGCACCGCGGCAAACCCCGAAGGCGGGTTACTGCTTGTGAGTAGCCCGACGAGGGGTTGCGCGTTCCAATCTTCCCGTGCGACAAAACGATAGCGAAGGGCGGTTGTTCTGCACCGCGAGTCCGGGTGGGAAATGAAGATCGCGGGCCGCTCGCGTTTCGGTCGCGGGAAATCCAGGTGGCCCGCGAACCGAACGAAGCAGGCGGCGATTGCCGACCGTTGATCGAGGCGTCCCGGCGAGGCGGGATGGCTCCGCGGAACGCGGGCAGCCCGCCGGGGCGCCACCTTTATTGGGAGAGGAAGTTCAGGAGTTTCTGGTTTTGTCGGCGCGTTAGTTTAGGACGATTGCGGACATGAAAAACGGCCACCCAACGGGAAGGGGTGGCCGTAAAACTGCTTGGCGCGGCTCCTGGTTAGCGCCTTTTCTCTGGGCGCAGTGGAACGGGATCGAGATCCTCGATCCCGGCGGCGAAAAACCCGTCCATGCGAGACAGGAGTTCGCGGATGTACCGCGCCCGTTCTTGGTTGTCCGTCAGTTCCGCGACCTGGAGCGCAAACTCGTAGTTCTGCTTCTTGAGAACCATGTTCTGCATGAACTCGTTATGCAGGTTCTCCAGGTCGCAGAGGTCGCGGAACCGTGGGTCCGCGAGTAGCTTGCGGAGGGACTGCAAATGCGCGACCGCTACCGCAGTCTGCTCGGAACGGACTTCCGGAATGATTGCATCGACAAGCTGGATCAGCACATCGACTATCGGTTCCTCACGCACGTAGCGTAAGGCGGCAAAGTACTCTTGGTCTTCTGTTGTGCTCACGAGGTTGCTCCTTTAGGCAGTCTGGAACCGTCCTACGGATTGGGTAAGGCGCTTCCTGCTGCCGTGAGGATTCAACCTATGCTGGTGTGAACCATAACTTATAACTCCTGTCTTGTCAAGTAGACATATACATCTGACATATACATCGATCTTAGGAGTATCAAAAGCAAGCGACGGTCATGAGTGCGCGGGGGCATCTCGGACGGGAAGTGCTGGACGCAAAACGGGACGGCGTGATCGAATAAATCATTTTTGCGGATGACTTCGAATATCGGCTTACCATGGATCGGCGCCGGGGAGGGTAAGAATTCAAAAGCCCTGCCTTGCGGCAGGGCTTCGATCAAAATCCGTATAAGCCGATGCTTATGCTTGTATAGTACAGGCGAACGGGTCAGACGCGCAAGCGGGCGTGCCGGGTAGCGTCCGTTCAGAACCACAAGTCCGGGCGGGAAACGATGAGGGGCAGAGCGAAGCCCTGTAGCGTAAACCCGAGTCCGCGAGGGTGAGACGCGAAGGGCGAGCGGAGCCCCACCTTACTGAGAGAGAAACTTCAGGATCTTCGCATCGAGCTCCTTGCGCTTCTTGCCGTACCTCATCCGGGACACTTTGATGACGGCGCGCTTGTCGGCCTCGTCGCCAAGCCGCTTGAATGGCGGGAGGGAGTCGATGTTCTTGCCGAGGATCGGCGTGCCGCCCCTGACGACGGATGCGTAGAACGTGCGGTCTGGTAGATTCACGATGGGCTGGGTGAGGAGTGGGTCGCCGAGCTCCTGCGCCATGATATCCGCGTCTTTGCCTCCCATGCGAAAAGTGATGAGGTTGGAACAATTGCCGAACACGGCCGAGGGTGTCGGGAGTTGGGCAAGATTCTGCGTAGCCAGGAATAATGTCACGCCGTACTTGCGCGCCTCCGCGAGGAGGGTCGGCAGATCGATGCCGTGCACGAAGTTGTGCACCTCGTCGATCACGGCCACAAAAGGAGCGCGCAAGCCGTTGCGCCGGAGCGAGCTTATGGCGAGGTGGGAAACGATGACGGAGCCCACGATGGACGAGGCCAGGGCACCAAGCTCGCCTTTCGGCAGACGGGCGATGATGATCTTCCGGGAGTCCATCGCGTCCAGGAAGTCGATGGAGGTCCCCTGCCCAATGAGCGTCCGCACGCCCGGCCGGGTGAACTTGTCGAGCTTGTTCATGGGCGGTGAGAATTTGCTCATGCGTTCCGAGGGGCGAAGCTCCTTGTCGTACTGCTCGATGAAATCCTTGAGCATCGAATCATGGGTCTCCTCGGCGATCTTGGCGCGGAATCGCTGGCGGGCAACGAAAAGATAGATGTGGAGCACGGTCGGACGCTTGAAATGCGACAGGACGGCACTGGACGCGGCGTTGAGGATGCGTTCCGTCTCCGGTCCCCAGTTCTCCTGCGCGATACTTTTCATCATGGTGAGGAACGCCTGCGTCGCGCGCTCTTTGTCCTCGTCGTCGTCGTAATCGAAGATGTTCAGGCCGGGCACTTTCTTCGCGGACGGGTCGATCAGAATGACATCGCGGATGCGCGATTTTGGAATATGGGAAAGCACCTTGTCTGCGGCGTCGCCGTGTGGGTCGATGAAAAGGAGGCCGTCGCCGTTGCGAATGTGCCACGCGGCGACGTTCACGAGGAGGGTGGATTTGCCCACGCCGGATTTGCCGGTGACGAGCGTGTGCTTTTGGGAATCTATTTCGAAAAGGTTGTGGCCGCCGAGGGAAAGTTTGGACCCGATGGGAACATGCATGTAACGAAGTGGTTGCCCGCTGTCCCGAGCGCCATCAGGAGCGCGGGTTACGCGCAGAGGCGCAAGGGAGGGCGGGCGGATTCCCGCTCTTTCGAGCGATTACCATCAATCGTACTGGGTTGTGAGAATTTGTCGAATGGGGACCGGACTTGAATCGTGGCGCGGGACTTCCTGGAGGTGAAGTTACTGCGCTTGCGGGATGAGCGGGAACGCAAATCGTCGGTTCTGTGAGAGCATTGCTAGGCGAAGAGCCCGTACGTCGCGTCGCGGAAGTCTTTCGGCGTCCAGAAAATCTTTCCTTTCAGGTTCGCCTGGTATGATTCCTCGTCCGTGAGCCAGAACTTGCGGTATGGGAACTGCGTTTCAAGCTTCGCGAGAAGCCGGAGTACGCGCTCTCGCGTCGGAAACACCCAGATGACCCGGAAATCCTCGCGCCCGTACCGTTCGGCGAACGCGGCCTGATAGGTGAGATAGGTGCGAAACTTGCGGACGATGTTCGATTCGCCGTTCACGTACTCGGTCTCCTGCGACTTCACGATCTCCAAAAAGAAACACCTGTTTTGGAATGAGAAATAAGCATCGGGAATGAGCGCCTGGTTCTCACCCTCCACGGTGATGGTGTGCTTCAGCTCGCTCCGCCACTGTTTCCACTCGCAGGGAATTCCATCGAGTGCGGACTTGAGGGTGAGATGGAATTTCGTGATCTCAAGGTCGTGGCCGATCATGAGGCGCGATTTCGATTCCGTGCTGCGCGCGGCGGGAAGATACCCAAGATCGTACGCGAACTCGCCGCCTTTCTTGCCGAGGAAATAGATGTAGGGCTGCGGCGAGAGGTACGACACGCTGGTTTCGGCCGCGCTCGTCACGCGGTTCAGAATGCCGGCGAAATAGAGGTTGCGCAACCGTTCGCGCATCCGGCTTTCTTTGCGCCCCGTAAGCTCTGCGAGCTGGGCGTTCGTGAGGTACTGAAACTCGGCGAAATATTTCAGGATCTCGCGGTCACTCTTGAGCGTGTAGACGCGCCGGTCTCTTCGCGGGTCGGGTTTTGGTTCGGCCTGCATCGGTTAGGCTCCGTTTAAGGAAAGATTCTGCTTGTTGTTTGATAATGCGGTCCGCTTCGGCGGATGGAATGGCGAGGGTGTTCGCCGTGTGCTGGTATTCTACTTTGTCAGCGGGCTCTTGTGAATACGTGTCGATGAAGGGCACTTCGTGGTATTCCGTGCCATCGGGGGTCTTGAGATAACAGCACCCCGCGGGCAGGCGCATTAGGCGTTCCGCAAGTTGGCCGAGCTTCTCGTCGCGACCCCATGTGTCGGGGCTGTCGGGCAGTTCAATAAGCTCGGGAACGTCGCGGTCGCCATGGTGAACGGTGACGCCCTCGGTGGATGAGCTGCTGAATTCCCCCTCGGAGAACGAATTATGCTCGTCCCAAGATTCGTATGCTTCCCGTCGATGTTGGGTGACGAATTTCGTCCTCTCCCGTATCACCCATTCCTGGTTCAGTTCGCCCATGAAAAGCTCCTGCGCATAGCGGGCGGCCTGGTCGGGGGGAAGCCCGGCGAAGACAGCCTTTATCTGCGCGTTCATCTCGATGGCTGCCTTGAGCGGTTCGTTGCCGGCAAACTGTCCCATGTGGTGGTGAATAAGGGTTATCCTCATGCCGGCTTTCGCGGTCTGGTCGAGTAGCCGCGCGGCGTCCGACGTGAAGTAATTTTGAAACTCATCGAGATAGAGAAAGTACGGCTGTTCCTCACCGGCATGTGTGAGGGCAGCGCGCTGAAACTCTCCGAGGAGCAGGGCGGCAAATGTGGCCGCGGATTCGCTGTCCAATTCCCCGGAACCGGCCAGGTTCACGAGTAGGATGGCGTTGTTCTCCACGGCGGCGTCGATATCCAGCGTCGGTTTGCCGGCGAGTCCCATCATGCGGACGAGGGCGCGGGAATCGAGGAGCTTTCCCAGCCGGTTCCACGTCGAGCCGACGTTCCACTCCCACTCTTTGAGCGCGGAGATAGTCGGCTCCTTCGCCGATATGAGCTGGAGCCTCTGGAGTTCCTGCCGCGCTCGCGGCTGGTCGTTGAGAACACCGAGCGCGTGGTTTCTGATACTTCGGTTCCCGTATTCGAGGAGGGTCGCCGCATGTTGGATCGGCTCGCCGGATACGGCAAGCCAGGTGAAAAGCATTTGCGCGATACGCCGGAAGTTCGGCGTATCGTTCGTGTTTTCCATGCCCCACAGTTTGGCGAGCAGGATCACGAGGCGTGATGCGTGCGCGGACGGATCGCCGCCCTCAAAGCGGAACGGGTTCCACGGCACGACGGACGTTCCGGATGAGGGGTTCACGAGAATGATCTGCTGGTCCGGCTGCCGGTAGGCAAGGTAATCGACGAGGTTCTCGTAGAGCGTGCCGTGCCAGTCGAGGACGGCAAACCCGTTGCCGGATTCGATGTGCTCGCGGCAACAGGCTTCGACGAACTTGGATTTGCCAGACTGGGTAGTTCCCATGACGTGGCAGTGGGTGCGATAGTCGTACATTTCGGGATACACGATAGGGCTCCTTTCCAAAACTGGTTGACCCGTAGTAGCGCCACCGGCGACCGTCAGGGAGCGCCCCAAGCGATAGCGCAAGGTCGAGTATCCCGGACCGGTGGCGATAGACAACGATTGATAATGAGAAGGGACGGGATACTCGACCTTTGGGGAGAGTACGGTGGCGAACCCGTAAACGCCACTCGGCGCGGGCATTAGCCCAATCCTTCGGCGCGGTTTTTTCTCGCGCCGACGCGGTAGCCCCGATACGATTGTTCCGTCGGTTCTCCTTTGAGAATTTGCCCCTTTATGGCGTTAGAAACCTTCCTGAGGATGCCTCTCCCGATAGGGTCGGTCCAGAGTTCGGGATACATTCTCTTGGCGGATGAAACGCGGTTGATAAAAAGGGATGCTCCGAACAGACGATCGTCGAATTCGTCGAGCATTCGCTCGGCGTGGGACTTGGGTCGCGGCGGAGGTTCCGGCTTCGCGGGTTCTGGCGGGATTACCATGTCCGTGATGGCGCAACGGACAACCAAAAAGCATGGCGACGATAGGTCCGATAGTTTCTGTAGGAGTTCGTCCGGGTTTCTTTTCGGGCGCAACGCCCATGACGAAACGGCGCACGAGGCGAGTGCGTAAAGCTCCTCCCAGATGCCGGCGTTTGTGTTGTCTTCGATGCTCGCAAAGGGAACGAGGATGGAGAAGATATACGCCGGGCCGACGCCTTTGACGGTGAAGCTGGCGGTGATCTTCGCTCTCGTCCCATAGGACAACGCGGGGTTGAACTCCGCACCGAACGTGACGGTGGGGTGCATGAGGTATGAGAGAATTACGGCCACGAGATAAGCGGCGACGAAGAACAGAATGAGGCCGGTCATATCCGGCCTCCATTCGTGAAGCGCCCGAAAACGCGCTGTTCGACGCTCTCCGGTATCCTGAGCGAGCGATAGACGCGCTTGTGCGGCTTGGGGGTTTTGATGACAATGACGCCCGGCTCGGTGAGGAATAGCCGCCTCACGGTGTCGGAGGAAAGGTTCCTGCGTCTGGCAACCTGCTCGACGGTAAGGTGCGGTTCGCGGGAGAGTTGCTGATTCTGCGGTTCCATAACCGCAGTATGCGGATTATGCGGTTTCCGCCGTTTCCGACTTTACAATCTTTTCCCTGTTTCCTTACGACGATCCAGATAATCTTGCTGCTGTTGCTGCTTCACCGCGGCGTCCGTTTGGTTTCGTTTGAGAGCGTCTTCGATATCATTCCAGAGGTTGAAAGCGGGGGTGGGGTGATAGCGCTCTTGAAGAAAGCTCTGGATAGATCGCTTGGTGACCCAGGTTGTTCCCTTCCGGGGGAGACACTCCAGACCTTTTCCGCATTGGTTTCGGATGGTCTTCTCGGTGACGCCCAACAAGCGTGCCGCTTTGGGTGCCGGAATCGCGGGGATGCGGTTAGTATATTCGACAAGCATCAATGTCGCATCCCATCCCTCACCCGACGGGGGCGGTGCGGATGACGATTCGTCGTTAGCCGCTATCTCGGAAACGGTATCGGGGGAGAGCCGCGCTTCTGAGTGAAGCGAGTAGCCATGCTCAATGAGGTGGGAAAGATGGCTCCGCGGCGAGTTCCAGAAAGCAGCATTCCATTTGGTGAGTGCTCCGTCGCCGCCGGGAAGATCCTGGTCGATGAAGGCATCGTAGAGAACGAGGGGAAACCAATAGTATGGATGCTCGGCACAGGGGTCGTAGTTTTCAGCCCTCAGGATGGCGTCTGGGGATTCCAGGTCATCGCCCCAAAACACAATGCGATGCACGACGTTAAGTGAATCGAACCAGTACCAAATCTCGATGAGATTGTCCAAGTTGGAATGAAGCAGTGCAGAGGTGTACTCCTCCGCGACTTTTGAAAAGAGAACGCCGGGGCTCGCAATATAATTGACGATGTTGCGGAGATTGGCATCGGGCTCGGCCTGTTGTTCCGGCCGCACAAGAAACAATTTCTCTGCGTTTCCCATTTCTGCGAAGCATTGTAACAGGAATCTGGGACCATATGCCGCGGAAGTGCGGGCATACCTTTACCTTCCGATCTATTATCGCGAGAGCTTCGAGCGAGAGAATCTTGCTATTTGACTCTGACAAGCTTCGGCGCGGCGTGCCACGTCCGCGATAGCTTCTCGGCAACGACCTGCTGGCGTGCCGGCGCGAAGCTCGCGTAGTGCTTTTCGAGGATTTTCACGCTGGTGCCGAGCATGCCGGAAATCTCCTCCATCGTGAGACCGGCGGCGAGCCATTCCACGACCCGCGTATGGCGGAAGCGATGCGGATGGAAACCGGGAAACTCGCTCTTGGGATACAGGTCATTCAGAACGCTCCGCCACGCATCGGTCTGGGTGTGCAAGTTCACCGATTCTCCGATGAGGAAATAGTAACCGCCCGACAGGGAAACCCTGTCCAATTCCGCTTTGAGGTCGGGGGGCATCGGAACGTAGATCTCAACCTGGTTCTTCCGGTTCGTTCTGCGGATGCAATTGCCGTCGAAGTCCTCCGGTCTGAGGAAACAGCAATCGGAGATCCGCAGTCCGGAATGGTAGAGGGTGTGGACGAACGCGCGGATTCTCGCCGTCTGCGGCTTGGCCAGGATTCGCCTCTGCTCGTCGGCGGAGAACGGTTGGACGCGGGCTTTCAGCGCGCTCCCCGGTTTGATCGCCTTCGTGGGATTCGTCGGAACCCAGCCGGCATCGTGGCAGAAACCGAAGAACGCCTTGAGCCGGTCGAGCTTCTTGTTGCGCGTCGCCGGGCCGGCCTCCGCCCATTCGCCCCGGAACTTCACCAGAACATCGAACGTAAACTGGGCAATGTCTGACGGTCCGTTCCGCTCGCCGAACTCGGCAAGCTGTTTGAATAGGAGCTTATATTTCCGGATCGTGTCGCCGGTTCTGTTCTGCGCCGTGAGGTCGGCGATGAACGTGTCAGTGGCGTACCTCAGGGTGATCGCGGGCGCGGCCGGTTTCTTGCCGTCTTCGATCTCGCGCTTGAGTTCCTCGGCGCGCTCCCAGCTTCGCGTCTTCAGAGATTCGCGGCGGTATGCTCCTTCGACCGTTCCCTCGCACCACATGGCGCACTTGCACTTGCGGAAATAGCGATCAGCCTTATGTCGGCATTCCGAGCGGTGGCGGCGCCAGAGGGTGAGCATAAATGCCTCTTCCCCCATCATCGCCCAAAAACCCGCACATACCAAATCGCACAATTGGAACTTGCTGATTTTAAAGGAAATATTTTGGAGGCGCGGGTCGGAATCGAACCGACGAATGAAGGTTTTGCAGACCTTGGCCTTACCACTTGGCTACCGCGCCCTGCGGAGGAAGTCGTCACTTGCACGATAGCGCGGGCGAAGGCGTCAAGTCAAACCGCGGCGGGCAACTTCACAGCGCCCGCAGG
>Ga0326727_10006164_pt1 | contig 33176 bp, 28 predicted proteins | sample MB2enrmetagenome_FD_207643 | JGI IMG/M metagenome (GOLD analysis project Ga0326727, IMG submission 207643) | Lab enriched peat soil microbial communities from McLean, Ithaca, NY, United States - MB29MY | ecosystem: Environmental > Terrestrial > Soil > Wetlands > Peat | place: USA: New York...
CGGCGCATTCTGATCGATTTTGCCCGCTCCCGCGGCTACCAGAAAAGAGGCGGCGGTGCGCTTCACATTCCCTTGGACGAGGCGCCGTCGCTGGGCAATGAACCAGATCCGAACCTAGTAGCTCTCGATGATGCGTTGAAGGCATTGGCCGCCATAGATGAGAGGAAAAGCAAGGTTGTAGAACTGCGATTCTTTGGCGGATTGAGTGTGGAAGAAACCGCTGAAGTATTAAGAGTTTCGGTCGAAACGGTGATGCGGGACTGGAGGCTAGCAAAGATTTGGCTCCTGCGGGAGTTGAGCGAGGGGAATAGACGTGGAGCCTGAACTCTGGCATCAAGTCGAAGCGCTGTGTAACCGAGCGTTGGAGCTGGATGAGACTGGCCGCACCGAATTCCTCGAACACTCTTGTGGTGGCGATGATGAACTTCGACGCGAAGTGGAGTCGCTGCTAGCTTACGGGAAAAGAGCCGAGCATTTCATTGATTCGCCCGCGCTGGAAGTTCTGGGCAAGGTTGTTGCGCGCGAACGAGAAGCAACGGACAATGCAACGAAATTAATCGGCAGTAGGGTCTCCCATTACCTCATCCTGGAGAAACTCGGTGCGGGCGGAATGGGTGTTGTGTACAAAGCTAAGGACACCGAGCTTGGCCGCTTTGTCGCCCTCAAATTCCTGTCCGATGAACTGTCGCGGGACCGCCACGCCCTGGAGCGCTTACGCCGTGAGGCGCGTGCGGCGTCAACTCTCAATCACCCAAACATCTGCACCATCCACGAAATCGGCAAACACGGTGAACAGTCCTTTATCGTTATGGAGTTTCTGGATGGCACGACGCTAAAGCATCTCATCGCGGGAAAGGCGCTAGATAACGAGACTGTGCTCTCGATGGCGATTGAGATCGCCGATGCACTTGATGCAGCGCATTCCCAAGGTATTGTCCACCGCGACATCAAGCCCACAAACATTTTCGTGACCAAGCGCGGGCACGCCAAGGTTCTGGATTTCGGGCTGGCGAAGGTCGCACCTATGACCAGCTCCCTCAGGTTGACACGCACAGCGACAAGTCTGACTGGCGAAAACCTGAGCAACCCTGGTTCGGCGCTTGGCACAATCGCTTACATGAGTCCGGAACAGGCGTTGGGCAAGCCTCTCGACGAACGCACTGATCTGTTTTCTCTTGGTGTCGTCTTGTACGAAATGGCCACCGGGAAAGTGCCCTTCGGCGGTGACAGCACTGGAACCGTCTTTCTGAACGTGGTTCAGCAATCACCTACGCCGCCGCGGGAATTAAATCCCGATATTCCCGAGGCTCTCCAGCAGATTATCCTTCGCTGCCTCGAAAAAGAACGCGAACCGCGTTATCAACACGCGCCTGAGATCGTTGCCGATCTGCGCCGGTTACAAAGTGTGCCACAGGTTCTGCTGCCCACGGGTCGCCCTGTATCCAGACAGGTCAAGACTGTTGCGAGCGACAAGGTCCGCCCGTGGAAGAAAGTGGCCGCATTACTTCTGCTTCTCACCGTCCTCGGCGTCTCCGGTGTGCTCTTGCTTCGACTTCGCAGATCACACGCGCTGGTTTCGCAGGACAAAATCGTCGTGGCGGATATTGCGAACACTACCGGCGATGCGGTATTCGACGGCAGCCTGCGCCCCGCGCTGGCCGTCAGCTTGGCGCAATCCGCATTCTTCAAGGTTGTTCCCGATCGCGAGATGACGGCCACCCTCAAGCTCATGAATAAACCCGTGGGCACTCTGTTCTCGCGCGAAATAGCGCGTGAGATTTGTGTGCGGGTTGGCGGCAGGGTTTTTATCTTCGGAACTATCGCGCAGGATCTTGGCGGCTACCAGTTGACTTTGGAAGCACTCGACTGCAGTAACAACCACGCTATAGGAACTGCTGATGCAATCGCGAAAACCCCTGACCATGTTGTGTCGGCACTGGGCGAGGCTGCAGGTCAACTACGCCGTCGCATGGGCGAATCGCTGGCGTCTCTGCAGCGCTTCAATAAGCCGTTACCCGAAGCCACGACGTCTTCGCTCGAAGCCCTGCGGGAGTATGCGACCGCCCAGATGGTGACCCAGCAGACAGGCAGCGCGGCTGCCATACCGCATCTGCAACGCGTCATCGCGATTGATCCCAATTTCGCCCTCGCCTACTATAGCCTGGCATCCGCTTACTACAATTCGCGTCAGATGGAAGTGGGGAGCGCTGCTGACCGTAAGGCTTTTGAGTTGCGCAATCGCGTAACCGAACGCGAGCGCTTTCAGATCGAGTCTTCGTATTACCGAAACGTCACCGGAGAACTCCCTCAGCTTATAGAGGCCTCTGAGCGCGCCAGTGAAACGTATCCTGACGATCCCGTGTTTCATACCTTTCGCGGCCTCGCGTATGCCCGTGCCGGTCAACACCAGAACGCAGCACGCAGCTACGAAAACGCTCGCCGTCTGGCTCCCGATAAGTATTACCCCTATGTGAATCTGACGGCGGAGTATCTATTTCTGAACAAACTCGACGAGGCCAAGATCGCCTATGCGGAGGCCAGGAAACGCAACCTCGACCACGAAGCTTTGCGCGAGAACCGTTACTATGTTGCATTCTTGGAAAACGACGAAGCCACCATGGCTGAGGAGTTGAAAGCAGCCGTGGGCCGGGTGGGGTATGAAGACCGCATGCTCCATCTCGCTGCGGAAACGGAGGGCTACCACGGCCGTCTCGCCCGATCGCTCGATATAGAGCGGCAGGCCGAAGACAAGGCCAAGCGATCTGGCGCCAAAGATCGTGTAGCTGAGTACGAGGCGGTAGCCGCATGGCGTGCAGCTGAGATGGGAAAGGTCGACATTGCCCGCCGACTCGCTGCCAAAGCCCTGGCCGCCAGCGACGATCAACATGTACGAGCGACTGCAGCTTTCTCCTTGGCCAGAATTGGCGACATCATCACAGCGGAAAACACCGCTAGTCAACTTGAACGCAAATACCCTGTCGATACCGTGATGCAGGGCTTCGTCATCCCCACCATTCGCGCTTTAAATGCTTTGAGCAGGTCAGACACTCCCAAAGCAATCGCGACACTGCAAACAATTCTGCCCTCAGAACTCGCTTCCGTGAATCCCAGCAACCTCGAGCCTACCTACGTGCGAGGATTGGCCTACCTAAAACTCAGGAAGGGCAATGAGGCCGCCACTGAGTTTCAGAAGATTATCGATCATCCCGGAAATATCACGAATTTCGTTACTGCCGCGTTGGTGCATTTGCAGTTGGCTCGCACGGAAACGCTGCGCGGAAACCTCGAACAAGCTCGACGTGAGTACCAGGATTTTCTAGCTCTGTGGAAGGACGCCGATCCCGACATCCCGATCTACAAGCAAGCCAAAGCCGAGTACGCGAAACTTCAGTAAAAGCGCCGTTTTTCAATGGCATTTATCGAGCCAGGAAGGAGACCCTGCAGTGTAGCCAACTGCGGAAACTGACATTAACTCACTCATGTAGGCAGGCTTAAATAGGGAAATGGCTCGGACATTCTTATGTAACAGATCCCCGCTCGGTTATGTGAGCGTTAACTTGTGCGTATGTGCTATTAACTATGAAAAATTGCTGTCTAATTCGATCTACTATCGAGCGTCGTAGGCCGCAAGCAAGCGCAATTTGAATGAGCCTGCTTTTACGAGTGGCAATTTTCTATGTTTTTGGTTCCAAAATCACTTCACACTAATACCCGGGTCGCTTGAGTGTCTATGAATGCCGGGCGACCCACACAGCGGGAGTAAGGTCTGGGAGGCACCGGATCGGGAGATCGGCAAGCCCGGGGAGAATCGCGGAAAAGTAGTCGCGCACCGGGACTTGCAGCCGACGGCAGCTTTCTACGACCGAGAGAATGGCCGCAACCTTCGGTCCCGCTTGTGGGCTGCCGATGTCCAACCAATTCTTTCGACCAAGAGCTACCGGACGCATGGAGTTCTCCGCCAGGTTGGTACTTAGCTGTAGTGGGACTGTGATGGGGTTCTTCCGGTGTGCGTTACTTACGTGACTTCACATCTTCCGTTGGTCGAAACCGCAGCGCCGACCAAATCTCGTCGATGGCAATCTGGGAAACGGGACGCCAACCCGTCCCCTCCATTGCCGCCCAGACCGCCTCGCGGCTGAGATCGCTCTCAACGCCGGAAGCCTTCTTCGGGTAGGTGATCCAGACCAATGCACCGGGCACAACGGTTTTCAGCAGCTTCGGCGCTGATTTTTCAATGTCTGATTTTCGGGTTGCGAAGAACTGCACGAATTCGTGGGTTCCTCCCATAGCCTCCGAGATGACAACGCCTTCGGGCAAGGGTGAGAGCGATCTCAAATAGCCGGAAGGTGCGGCAATCACCAGTGCTCGCATGCCGGGTTTCAGTCCAAGCTTCTTTACGGTCGGGTTGATCTTCATGCTGCGCTCCGATTGGGCATGATAAAACGACGCTGCGTTTACAGCAACGCAGCATTCAGCGGCATGGCGTCGATGGCATTTCTTTGACCCGGCGCTGAACTGGGCTGGGCGTTCCTGTCACCTGCCCGCCTGTCGGCACGCCTGCCGAAATCTCGGCGTGGGTTTCGGTTCGATATCCGTATGGTTCGGGAAACGCTTGTCTCTCGTAGTGGTCGAGTGTAGAACCTCACTTTGGTATCAGGTTTGTGTCAAGCTGTGGGTATGGCAAAGAAACGCACCAAAGCCGACAGGTCACAGCGGCAGACTGAACAACTGGAAAAAAGGACAGATCGCCGTCCAGACGAGATCGAGAAAAAGAAGCCTACCCGCAAGGACGCGAACCAAGCCGCTGCCTAGCCTGCGAGAAAAGCGACAGAAGGCCGTTAATTTGGCTGTTGTTCTTTCGTCATTCTCTAGACTCGTGACTGATGGGAGAGACCAATTGCTCGCATTGCTTCAGCCCGCAGCAGCTAGCGGTCACAAAACCCGAGCGCTCATTGATCGCCTTGCTGAGCCACGCAAGAGCCTGATTCTTGTGCGGCAATGGTGTGCCAGCCTCGGACCCGGGCCGCGCCGCCACGATTGACCTCCGGCGCACCCGATCGACGCAAGTATATGTAGTTTCAAGCTGCTAACGGTAGCGATGGGTTGAGGACGACGCCGGCGAGCCAAATTGACGCACCGGTGTATTGCTCGGCAAATCCCTCCTGGCGACTTCACACTACTCCTGGACCAGCACCACTCCTTGTGTCGAAGGCTGCGGGTGGCTTCGACTTTACTGGTGTCAAAGGGACTGCCTTGATCCTTGATCTGTCGTGGTGAATCAGACATTCGTTTGCAAATCAACCGAAGACTGACGCTGATTCGTTTAGCGATGCCGCCGCTTGACGTGCAATTGTGCCAGCGAGCGAGCCAAAGCGGCGTTTACGGACGCGACTTCTTCGGAAGAGATCTTTTCGCGGAGGCGGGCAGCGGCGCGTTGGCGGGCTTCTTCGGCCGCGGCTTCATCAATTTTGTCGACGGCAACCGCCATGTTTGTCACGATGGACACACGTTCGTTATTTGCCTCGACAAGCCCTTCACCCACGGCCATAAAATCGTCGCGTCCGCCCTTGCGCACAATCAGTTCACCCGGCACTAGCTGCGTTATCAGCCGGACGTGCTGAGGCAGGACCCCCATCTGGCCCTCCACACCTGGCAGCGTGACCATTTCCACGTCTTCGGAATAAACCCTGGCCTCCGGCGTCACAATTTCTAGTCTTATGGTGTTGGCCATGGCTGCCTTCGTGTTGCGTGAAAGATTCCAGCTCTCAACGCCCCACCCTCAATTCTGTCTGATCTCCTCAATCGTACCCTTCATGTAGAAGTTGCCTTCTGGCACGTCGTCGTGCTTGCCTTCCAGGATCTCCTTGAAGCCGCGAACCGTCTCAGCCACGGGGACCTGTTTGCCCTCGCGGCCGGTAAACACTTGCGCCACACTGAACGGTTGGCTCAGGAAGCGCTGAATCTTGCGCGCACGAAACACGGTCAGCTTGTCTTCGGGCGAAAGTTCATCCATGCCCAGAATCGCAATGATGTCCTGCAGGTCTTTGTAGCGCTGAAGTACCTTCTGCACTCCACGCGCTGCGTCGTAGTGCTCCTGGCCTACGATTTCGGGCGACAGGGCGCGGGAGGTCGAGGCCAGGGGATCAACCGCCGGATAGATCCCCAATTCGGCAATCGAACGCTCCAGTACGATGGTCGCGTCCAAGTGCGCGAAGGTCGTGGCTGGTGCCGGGTCGGTCAGGTCGTCAGCCGGAACATACACGGCTTGGAAGGAAGTGATGGAGCCATTCTTGGTGGAAGTAATCCGTTCCTGAAGGGCTCCCATCTCGGCGGCAAGGGTTGGCTGGTAGCCGACCGCGCTGGCGGTGCGGCCGAGCAAGGCCGATACCTCGGAGCCAGCCTGAGAAAAACGGAAAATATTGTCAATGAAAAGCAGTACATCCTGATGTTTTTCGTCGCGGAAGTATTCTGTGATAGCGAGTCCGGACAAGGCCACTCGCAAGCGGGCGCCCGGCGGTTCGTTCATCTGGCCATACACTAGAGCGATTTTGGATTCGCCCAAGTTGTCCTGCCTGATGACCCCGGCCTCGGACATTTCGTGGTAGAGATCATTGCCCTCCCGCGTGCGCTCGCCGACACCGGCGAACACCGACACACCGCCATGGAGCTTGGCAATATTGTTGATCAACTCCATGATGACGACCGTCTTGCCCACTCCGGCGCCCCCGAACGCGCCCACCTTGCCACCTTTCAAGAATGGGCAGATCAAATCGATGACTTTGATGCCGGTGAACAGCACCTGCGGAGAAGGCGACTGGTCAACGAGCGGGGGGGGCTGGCGGTGGATCGGATAGTATTTCTCCGCTACTACCGGTCCTCTCTCATCCACCGGGTTGCCCGTCACATCGAATATCCGGCCCATGACCCCTGCGCCCACGGGCATGGATATGGGCCCGCCACTGTCGGTGACCTCGAAGCCGCGTTTGAGGCCTTCGGTGCCTGACATCGAGATGGTCCGGACCCACTTGTCGCCGAGATGCTGCTGCACTTCGAGCGTCACTTTAGTGGGCCGTTTCTGAACTTCGTATTCGACGGTCAGCGCGTTATAGATCCCAGGTAGCGCTTCCGGAAATTCAACGTCCACCACCGGCCCGAGGACTTTCACAATTCTGCCTGTGTTCATATTCACACCCGCCTGCGATGATCCATTAGCGCCATCGCCCTGTGTCATTCTGACTGCCCGCCGGCAATCTCCAGCAATTCCTTCGTGATATTGCCCTGCCGCAGCTTGTTATATTCAAGGGTCAAGTCCTTGATTAGACCCTCGGCACTTTCTGTGGCGTTCTTCATTGACACCATCCGGGCGCTCTGCTCGCTAGCTTTGGCATTCAGTAAGACCTGGTAGATGTAAATGTCGAGATAGTGCGAGAGGAGATAGCTTAGGACAAACTCCGGGCTGGGCTCAAAGAGGGACTCGGTGATATCTGCCGTAAGTTCTTCCTCCGACCTAACTCCTGGGATGTTCATCCCCTTGATTTGTCCTACAGGAAGGAATTCAAGGCAGAGTGGATGCTGGGTGAGGGTGTTGACGAAACGGGCGGCGACAATCCGAACCTCGTCCACTTCCTTTTTCAAAAAGAGGTCGCGGGCAAAGGCGGCAATTGCCCTGGCTTCAGCGAATTTCGGCGTGTCTGCATAGGCAAACTCAGCCACAAGCTGCCGGTGAGTGCGGGCGATGAACTGAGCGGCCTTACGTCCGGCGGTGATGAAGACCGTGGATGGGGAATCAAACTCGGTGACCAGACGGAACAGGTTGCTGTTGAGTGCTCCGCATAAGCCCTTATCCGCAGCGATCAGGATGACGGCTCGTTTGTGGACTTCGCGCACTTCGAGCAGCGGATGGCTGAACTCGCCTATGCGGGTCGTCGCTTCGCGCTGAATTCGGTACAACACCTGCACGAACGGGCGTCCTGCAAGCGCGGCCTGTTGCGCTTTGCGCATGTTCGCTGCCGCCACCATCTGCATTGCCTTGGTGATCTGCGCGGTACTGCTGATCGAGCGGATCCGGCGGCGCAAATCTCGTGGGCTGTGCATAGTCAGTCGTCCTAGGTTCCGACCTTAACGGGGCCGAAATCGGAAACACTCAAAACCAACCTCCCCCGCCGCACACAAACTCTTCATCTCCAGGTCTCTTTGAACTGGTCAGTTGCAGCTTTCAACTCGGCCGTCAACGCGGTACTCATCGCCTTTTCCCGTGCAATCTTCCCAAGTAGTTCGGCTTTACGTGTGCTCAGGAACTCCGTCAGCTTGCTCTGGAACTCCTTGATCCGATCCACTGGCACATCATCCACATATCCGTTTTGAACCGCCCAGATCACAGCTACCTGGGCCTCGACGGGAATCGGACTGTACTGAGGCTGCTTAAAGATCTCGATGATGCGCTTGCCACGGTCGATCTGCGCCTGCGTCTTGGCATCCAGCTCCGAGCCGAATTGCGCGAAGGCCGCTAGTTCCCGAAATTGGGCGAGGTCTCCCTTGAGCTGTCCGGCAACTTGTTTCATGGCCTTGAGTTGTGCCGCGGAACCAACCCGCGACACCGAGAGACCCACGGAAATCGCCGGACGCACCCCTTGGTAGAACAAATCCGTTTCCAGGTAAATCTGTCCATCCGTGATCGAGATGACATTGGTGGGGATGTAAGCGGAAACGTCGCCGGCCTGCGTTTCGATAATGGGCAAGGCGGTAAGTGAACCGTTGCCATATTGCTCCCCAACCCGCCCCGCTCGTTCGAGCAATCGGCTATGGAGGTAAAACACATCGCCGGGATAGGCTTCACGGCCCGACGGCCGCTTCAGTACCAGGGAAACCTGCCGGTAGGCCACGGCGTGCTTGGACAAATCGTCAAAGATGATTAACGCGTCCATGCCGTGATCCATGAACCACTCTCCCATCGCCGCCCCCGCGAAAGGCGCCAGATACTGGTTCGTGGCTGAGTCGGAAGCCGGCGATGCAACTATGATCGTGTAGGGCAAGGCTTCAGCTTCTTCGAGAATGGTGATGATGCGGGCGATATTCGATTGTTTCTGACCGATCGCAACGTAGATGGAATAGAGCGGGCGATAGTCCTTATCGCCCGCGGCCTCCCCGGCCCTGTTGAGGCGAGCTTGGCTGATGATGGTGTCGATGCAAATCGTCGTTTTGCCCGTCGACCGGTCGCCGATGATCAATTCGCGCTGGCCGCGGCCGATCGGAATCATCGCGTCAATGGCCATGATGCCGGTTTGCACCGGTTGCCTGACGGGACTGCGCCGGATGATGCCGGGGGCGAGTTTTTCAACTGGATAGAAAACGTCACTCGCAATCGGTCCTTTCCCATCCAAGGGCTCTCCCAGAGTGTTCACAACCCGCCCCAAGAGACCCTTGCCGACCGGTACCTGCAGCAGTTTGCCCGTAGTGCGAACCTCGTCGCCCTCCTGAAGGTGGGTGTAGTCGCCTAGAATAATGACTCCGACTTCGGTCTCTTCAAGGTTCAATGCCAGGCCGGTGATGCCGCGGCCGAGGTCTAGCATCTCGTTGAGCATCGCATCGGTCAGGCCTTCTACTGTTGCCACGCCGTCACCGACTTCGCGAATGACCCCCACGTTCTGCTTGGCAGTTGCCTTGACGCCTGCGATTTGAGCCTCTAGTTCTTTTAGTAAGTCCGCCATATAGCGTTAACCCTAGTTCGGCCAAAGTTCGGCCAAATGCGAAGGTCCGGAAAAATGCCGATCAGGCTTCTGCTTGCCTTCCGTTGTTGGTTGTGATTCCAAAACTTTTCGCCAATGCGGCCAGCCCAAATCGCACGCTGCCGTCATAAACGTCGCTGCCGACCCTAACTCGCATGCCCCCGATCAGCGACGGATTCTCGGCGAAGTGGGCGGTTATCCCCAGGCCGTATACACCCTCTATCGCGTTCTTCACGCTGGTCTGCAAATCAGCCCGCAACGGCACGGCGCTGTCGATTTCGGCGGTGTGCTGGCGGTGGTCGAGCTTCAGCAACCGCAGAAAGAGCCCTAGTAAGGTCAGGTAGCCCCGGCGTCTGGATTGGATCACGCTTTGCACAACTTGACGGGCGCGACCTTCATCCACCCTTCCGTCGACAAGACACAAGCGCATAAGCTGCTTGGACTCACGTTCGGCTTGTCTCGCGGTTTTATAACGCACAGGTCCCGATGGCCACTAGGCCGCCAATCGCCTGACAGTTTCCTCGGCAAGGCGCTGCTGATCTTCCGGCGTCAGCATCTTGCCAATGACCGTGGTAGTGCTCTGCACAACCAATCTCCCCACCTCTCGCTTCAGTTCGGCGAGCATGCGAGCGTGTTCCCGTTCCGCAGCCTCACGCGACTTGATGATGATCTGCTCGCCGGCAGCGATGGCCTTCTGCGTTTCCTGCTGCTGTACGCGAGCAGCTGCGGCGTGAGCTTCTTCAATCAGCGTGGTCGCCTGAGCATTGGCTTGTAGCAAAATCTGCTGGCGCTGGACCTCCGTTTCCGCAAGCTCGGCCTTTATCTTCTCGGTATCAGCAACTCCTTGAGCGATTTGCTGCCGTCGCTCTTCCAGCATCTTGAGAATGGGCTTGTAGGCGAATCGATGGAGCAGCAGGCAAACGATGCAAAAGCTGATCATCTGGGCAACCAGATGAGGCCAGTCCACGCCGAAGTTACTGGCAATCTGCTGGATCTGTCCTCCGCTATCCGGTTCGATCAGGAAAGCCAGAATATTCATACCCGCCTCTCATACCTCGCGGATGTTGGGCCTTTGGCTCCGCGCCGAGATTCGCCTACTTAACCAGGAACAGGGCATAAAATACGATCGCTTCGGCAAAGGCAATCGACAGGATCGACTGAACTAGAATTTTGGTGGAGGCCACGGGATTGCGTCCTACCGCATCCGAAGCTTTCATGCCGATTAAACCCACGGCAATGGCCGCACCCAGCGCCGCCAGACCAACATGTAGACTTCCGTTCATATGATTTGTCCATTTCTTTCCAGCCGGATCCCGCGATTGAACACGGTCAAGCCGTCGAAACTAATCCATCAATCATGCAGTCGCTGGTGCCTCCGGTTCATGCTGGCAAATCAGCATCGTGAAGACGGCGGTCAACAGCATGAAGACCAGCGCTTGAACCAGGCCCATAAGTAGTTCCAGGAAATAAAATGGAATCGTTACCAGCCAGCCAAAACCGGGGACCAGTTTGGCCATCGCTTCTAGCAGATTCTCGCCAGCGAAAATGTTGCCGTAGAGACGGAAAGTGAGGGACACGGGCCGGAACAAAATCGACACGACCTCCAAACAGCCGACCACGAAGAACACAATCACCATCAGGACTCTTAACAGACCTTCGCTTTCCCCTTTGGGCGCAAATAACTCTTTGAAAAACCCCCGTACACCGACTTCCCTAAAGGCCCACACGATCCAGCAGGCGAAGAAGACCAGAGCCATAGCCAATGTCATGTTGACGTCGGCGTTGGCGCCACGGAATAAGGGTTGGTCGATCAGGAAACCATGAGAGGTTCGGTGCCCCCAGCCAATGGAACCAACTCCAGGTACGAGTCCCACCCAATTGGCAGAAAGAATAAAAATGAAAATAGTCGCAAAAAACCAGAAGGTCCTTTCGGCCAGATGAGGGCCAATGATGCCTTCCAGGAACTTGTAGAGGCTCTCAACCAGCCATTCCAGGAAATTTTGTGCGCCCCTGGGAACTTGCTGCATGTTCCTGGTGGCGACCTGAGCAAATATGACCAGCCCTACGGCCACGATCCAGCTGACAACCATGGAATTGGTGATCGGGAAGTTCAAGGGGCGCGCAATTTCCACTGCTTTTGCCGACAGGCCGTGATGCTCCCGTTCAAGAGGCACCGTCGTTGGTCCTCCCGGCGACGCCGTCATCGCCGAGAGGGAGTGAGATTCGGCATTCACTGCAAAAGCCAAGTGAACGCTTAGACTGACGAACGCAGCGACGACAAGCAGCAGCACCAACTTTGTCATCATGTTGACCAGGATCCCGATACTTTGTGAAGTGGGGCTCACGCCCCGTCGTTGGTGAACAACCGCTCTCATGCGTACTACCTTTATACGAATACACGGGGCCGACCGGCGAGCTCGCCTGGGCCAGCCCTCTGATAACCGAGCAGGGTGAAGTACAAAGCGCGGTCAAAGAACTGGTTGAGCGAATGTAACAATGTCGCACCGCCCCAAAACTCAACCGGTTCCTCAAGTAAGCGCTCCTGCTGCATGTACTCCCAGAGATACTCGCGGGCAATACACACCGCCCAAACCGCATCGCTGAACGGGACACCTTGCTGCTAACGTTGAATCCCCAAATCGACGTAGCGGCATTCGATGACTGAGTCGATTTCGACTGCCAGCCAGTCGATCAGGTCTCGGTAGATTCCCAACGCGTATCTCTTATGTTCATCGGCCGGTGCTCTGAGTAACAGCTCGCTGCATCTTTCGGAGTTCCTGATCTGCTGGATCAATCCATCGGACATGCGGTCGGCATTAGCTTTCACGTGTTGAATTAGCTTGAGGTCGCGCATCCATTCTCCCTTCTTATGAATCGTGATCACCAAACACGACCGGTCTGCCAAATCGGATCGAGGCCGATGTATCGCTGCCGCTGGCGGCTTTCTCGGGGAAGAAACGCCCTTCTGCCAACCAGCCCAGAGACTGCGACCCCAGAGGGAGGCCGCAGTCCCTAGATCGACGAGCAAAGACTAGCGGCCGTTCCGGAATCTGAATACTGGCAAAATCAACAGTTGTTGCTGCCAGTTCTGGATGAAAAGTGCTGTATCGGATGACAACGCGCCCCATAGCACAACGCTTTCCTGACACAGGTTGGTGTGCGTGCCCCGTCATTGCCTTTCAGAATGTACGACCAGAATTCTCCTCGCGGATGCAACGTCGGAGAACTGACAGAACTGCCAGTTCCTCTAACTTCGCCAGAACCAGCAAACTAGCCACATCGGCTGGATTTCTTTGGCTCACGGTACCCACATTGCCATCACGATCGGCGTCGGACCCGACGCCGTCACCCGGATGCGCAGAGTCGGTCCGTTAAGCGTAAATGAGAGCCTGCATCGCGCGTTGAATGCAGCCTCGGCGCGAATCGCACACGGTGGTTTCACCGTGGAGGAAGCTCGTACGGAGCTGACGGACCTTTTACGCAAATCTCCCGTTTACTCCGATGTGGTCGTCGCTGTAGCGGTCGGCGTGGCATGCGCCGCCTTTGGTCGGTTGCTGGGAGTTGATTGGGTAGCCGTGGGACCGATCTTCGTAGCGGCCGGGCTCGGGCAGACGGTTCGACGCCAGCTAGCCTTGCACAAGGTCAACGTCTTCATCTCCGCCGCGGTGGTCGCGTTTCTGGGATCCGGCTTGTGCGGACTTGGGGCCCGGTGGGCAGGCAGCCACACATTGGCTACGGACATGATAGCGCCCGTCCTGTTGTTGGTACCGGGGGTACCCGCGTTTAATGCGCAGTACGACATCCTCGAAGGCTATCCAAGCTTGGGAGGTGCCCGGGCCGTCTGGGTGGTGATGATGGTGATATTCATGACAGTGGGCGTGTGGCTGGCCCAGGGCCTTTTGGGAGAAGGACGCTAACGATGGATTTCTACCATTTGCTTCAGGACACTGTTTGTGGCGGCCTGGCTGCAGCGGGCTTCGGCGTGCTGTTCAATGTCGGCAATCGGGGACCGCCCTGGTGTGCTGCCAGCGGGGCGCTGGCGTTGGCGTTGCGCACCGTCGCTTTCGCGGAAGGTTGGAGCCTGGAGGCAGCGTCCTTCATCGCTGCCCTGGCAGTCGGGGTCGCAGTGCAATTGCTTCCGTCGCCCATCGGTATCTCGCGCAACGCCCTTCACGTCGTAGGCTGCATTCAGATGATTCCGGGTGCGTTCGCCGCCAAGGCTATTTTGGGGCTGTTTGCCATTACGGCGCAGCATTCGACCGCCACCAATGAAACGCTCATCGCGGTCATGGACAATACCCTGCGCGTGACGTTTACCATGGGGGCCCTCGGAACCGGAGTGGCCATCCCCACCCTTCTGCTGCGCGTGCGTGAGTTGAAGTGGGCAGGAGCAGATTGAAAGAATCATCTGCCGTGGCCAACGCTCGCCGTTTCGAAGCACGGCATCCCAGCCTCCCGAACGAGGCATATGCCAGAAGTTCGTGACACTTTTGCTCCGTCACTTCGTTGATCAGCACTCTCGGCCTCGGTTCGGTGCAGGTCTACGCATGCGAGGGTGAACGAAACTGAAATGGCGGCAAATCGGCTCAGAACCTTGACCTCGTTAACCTACCCTGAACGCTAACCCCGTCTATGTCCAATTGCCCAGCAATTATCGGCCTGCCGTCTTAGCCTGTGTACCTATCAAGCTGCTGCTGCTTCCGTTCCAATAATGCGCCGGGTGTGGCGCGCGATCATGAGTTCTTCGTTGGTCGGAATGACAGATACGAAAACAGAGCTCGACCCGGTACTGATGCGCGGCCTGCCTTCTTTATTGGCGCTGACATCAAGTTCCACTCCAAGCCAGGTAGCACTCTGGCAAACGCGTTCGCGAATGATTGCAGCGTGCTCACCGATGCCACCCGTAAACACCAACGCATCGAGGCCGCCAATTGCCGCTGCAAGCGAGCCGAGTTCGCGCCCGATGCGGTAGGCGAAAAGATCGACCGCGAATTGGGCACGCGGCTCATCGCTTTCTAGCAGCACGCGCATGTCGCCCGACATCCCGGACACACCAAGCAGACCAGACTGGTGGTAAAGCAGCTTCTCGATCGCGCGTGCGTCCATCTTGACCTCATCCATGAGGTAAATGATCACCCCGGGATCTATCGAGCCACAACGCGTGCCCATAGGCAACCCATCTGCTGCCGTGAAGCCCATCGTGGTGGCAACACTTTTGCCCGCGCGCAGCGCGCACATGCTGGCTCCGTTTCCTAGATGCGCGATCACAACTCGCCCCAAGGCTGCCTTTGGCTCGAACTCTGGCAGTACGCTTGCGATGTACTCGTAAGATAGGCCATGAAAGCCGTAGCGCCGTACGCCAAGCTCAGTGATCGAAGGTGGCAACGCGAATGCCTGAGCAACCTCACCCTGTGTGCAATGGAAAGCGGTGTCGAAGCATGCGACCTGAGGCAATTCCGGCTTTCTTTGGTTGATCAATCTAATCGGCAAGAGATTGTGGGGTTGGTGCAGGGGGGCAAGCGGTATCAATCTCTCCAGTGTGGCGAGTACCTGCGGACTGATTAGCGTTGGATACGAAAACTCATGGCCGCCGTGAACCACCCGATGGCCTACGGCGATCAGGCGGTTTTCCTCGCGCTGACGACTCAGGAATTCTGTTAAGTAGACAACGGCACCTTGATGACCGAGTCGCACGTCTTCTCCCCACTGGTGCGCACCGATTTCCATTCCTGCCCAATTCTTCGCCACAAATCGAGGCGATTCGTAAAGTCCTTCCACCTGTCCCCGGAACTTAAGCTGGACCTGATTCGCGCGTTCGACGAACACTGAGAACTTGATGCTTGAGGAGCCGGAATTCAGAACCAGAATTACGTCGTCCATCGTATCTCCCACTGACATTGAAATCAGGTGTGTGTGCCCTCTGCGGCCTGGCCCAGTGTTGCAGTGGCATACCACGACGGGCACTGGCGACAAAGATTGCCACTGCACACGGATGCGAAGCGCGGTATCACCGCGTCAGAGCGGCTTGTCTCGGTACGTCACCCAGAGTCTGACTGGAGCAGTGTAATTACGAAATGGTGAAGACACCCTCGTGCGCCTCTTGCGGCGCCCTGGACCGGCTACTTGCGATCAGCGCGGCCGTCTCCGCCAGACGCGTTGAGTAACCCATTTCATTGTCGTACCAGGCCGCCACGGATAACAACTCCCCCTGAACGGCAGTCAGTGGCAGGTCGACGATCGAAGAGTGTGAATCTCCGAGGATACGAGAAGACGCCCATTCGTCCTCCAGCACACCCATAACGCCCTTGAGTGGTGGAACCGACGCCGCCTTGCGGAAAGCGTCGTTGACCTCCTCGACGGTTACCCGACGCTCGGTGAGCAGGTTTAGCTCGGCGATACTGCCCGTGCGTGTGGGAACGCGGTAGGCCTTGCCCGTTATCTTGAGGCCCTTCCAGATGAAGGAAAGAGCACGCGCTGCGCCAGACGAAGAGGGGATAATATTCTCGGTCGCGGCCCACGAATCGCGACGATCTTTCATTGGTTGGTCAGTCAACGATTGAGTATTGGTGTAGGCATGGATCGTCGAGAAAAGACCAGACCTAATCCCGAAATTTTCAATCACGACTTTGACTACCGGAGCTAGCGCATTTGTCGTACAACTGGCCATACTGACGATCTTGTGTCTATCGGGGTCGAACTTTTCGAGGTTGATGCCTGGCAGTAGGACAGCGTCACAGTCTTCTTGCTTTTTACTCGGCGCACTCACAAGCACGTGCTTGGCGCCGGCATCAAGATGGGCCTGCGCGCCTAAGCGGGTGGTGGCCCTTCCTGTGCAGTCGATCACGACGTCGGTGCGGAGCGCCTTCCAATTCGGCAAGCCCTTCATAGACTCGAAGTAGGGTATCTCGCGCCCACCGATGACGAAGCAGCTATCTTTCACTCTGACGTCCTCAGTCCAGCGGCCATAGTTGGAATCAACTTCAAAGAGCGCTGCCAAAGTCGAAAATATCCTTAATATCCGAGATAGACACTGGGACGAAGAGGCCCTCCTTGAGGGCAACCTTCATCAGCGAACGTCCGATGCGACCAAACCCATGTATCGCGATGCTAACCATGGTGTTTTCTACCTTTCTTCAAGCGGCAGCGTCGGCCACAACTGTGGCCCTGACAGCGTCCTCGTATTTCTTGAAGTTGTCCAGGAACAGTTCGAACAACTTCTTTGCAGTGGAATCGTAGGCTGCTTTGTCGGTCCAGGCATTACGAGGCACGAGGACCTCGCTTGCAACGCCTTGACACTCAGGAACCACTTTGAAACCGAAAACTGGATCCGGCACAGTCCTCACCTTCGCCAACGTACCGTTGTGGATCGCGTCAATGATGGCGCGCGTATGTATAAGTTTGATGCGCTTGCCCACGCCATACGCTCCACCGCTCCATCCCGTATTCACCAGCCACACTCGAGTGTTGTGCTTCCTAATCTTCTCTGCGAGCAGTTCAGCGTATTTCTTGGGATGCCATACCAGGAACGGTCCTCCAAAACACGGTGAGAACGTCGCGGTTGGGTCTTTAACGCCCACTTCAGTGCCAGCGACTTTCGCGGTGTATCCGCTGATGAAGTGAAACATTGCCTGCTCAGGAGTGAGTGAGCTAACGGGTGGCAACACTCCGAATGCGTCACAGGTCAGGAAAATCACATCGGTCGGATGTCCGGCAACGCACGGAATCAGACTGTTACGAATGAAGTTGATGGGATACGCGCCTCGCGTATTCTCGGTAATGCTCACGTCGGTGTAGTCGACGCTTCGGTCCTCTTCCAGAACAACATTTTCAAGAACAGCGCCGAATCTTAGAGCAGAGAATATGTCCGGCTCAGATTCGCTGGTTAGGTTGACAGCTTTTGCGTAGCAACCGCCTTCAATGTTGAAGATGCCGTCGTCACCCCAGCAATGCTCGTCGTCTCCAATGAGATATCGCTTGGGATCGGCAGACAGGGTGGTCTTTCCTGTGCCGCTCAATCCGAAAAGTAATGACGAACGTCGCGTCTGCCTGTCTGCGGTCGCCGAGCAATGCATCGAGAGGACGCCGCGTTTAGGCGCGAAATAGTTGGCTACGGTGAATACGCCCTTCTTCATCTCGCCGGCATATTCAGTTCCAAGAATCACGAGTTCCCGGTCTTCAAGATTCAGGCTGACGCAAGTTTTCGATCCGACATCGGCCATAAGGCGGTCCGCCGGGAAAACGCCAGCGTTGTAAATCACGAAGTCCGGCTGATTAAAGGCTGAGAGTTCTTCGGTTGTGGGCCGGATGAGCATCGTATGCATAAAAAGGGCGTGATACGGTCTCGAACAAATCACACGGACCTTAATGCGGTACTTCGGATCCCACCCAGCAAACCCATCGAAGCAGTAGAGCCGGTCGCAGACGTTAAGGTAATCAAGGGCACGCTGGCGGACCGTTCTGTACGACTTTGGATCGAGCGGAACGTTTGTCGTCCCCCACCAGACATCTTTTTCGGAGGCGGGATTCTTGACGATGCGTTTGTCCTTGGGTGAACGGCCAGTTTTCTCTCCCGAGTACGCGACAAGGGCACCATTCTCTGCAATCGTGGCCTCTTTCTCATAACGTATCGCATGTTCGTACAAGACACTTGGTGGGAGATTACGGTGGATTTCCTTCCCGCTTAGTTCGTGCTCGCTCAGATGGAATGAATTCGTAACTCGATACCTCTTCTCAACTTCGTCATCGCACACTAATGCTTCTAGTGCTCTGTACCCAGAACACTAGCGCTGGGCGCCCCGACATGCCTACTGATAAAAACACCAGCCACAACTGGGGGATTCAGTTGAACGTAGTCGAACACTGATTCGTCTACATAGGCCGTGCTCCACCGACGCTAAGCTTCGGAAGTGAAAAGGCTTAACTTCGGTGACTCGCAGATTTGAATTGGGCGGACGAAAGGAGCGCGGGCATTCAGTCCTAGAACCATCGGTGGATACGCAAGGCAAACGGGCACTATGTATGGCTGATCACCCAGCGAGCACCCAAGCCTTCCGAACGATGCGTGTGCCAGAACTTCGCGGCACTCTTGCTTCGTCATCTCATTGATCAGCATATTTTGGTATCCGGTTTGATGAGGTGCTAGGCATGGTATTGTGCCGCCTAATCCTCCTGCCGAAAACTGGCAAAACGTGTAGTTCACGTGAGGGGCAGGGACGGGCGATCTCATACGGGGCGATAGAGTCGAAGATTCCTTGAACAGGATCTCCTTCTGCGGCGTCCGAGGGAGGAGGAAAGAACGCCCATCATGACTATAAATAATCCGGTTCCCGCAGGCGCTCGAGTCCGAAATGGATGCCTACGCGCGGGCGTATTTATTGGGTTGGAGCACTGACAGTTTTGACAGTTGGTCCCAGCTCCACAAGTGTTTATCGTTTGCCTTACCCCTATCTCAAGGCAACTTATGCTACGCCAAGGGAATATTTCAAAACGCGATTTTTGGGGACTGATCCCGATTCGCAGATCAGCCACCGACGTCGGTCATCGAATTGAAGGAAATCGGAAACGCATGTGACCGCATGACTTTGAGCAACAACCGCAGTTCTGCATCAAGAGAAGCCCGCTCTTGACGATGAGCGTAGACGGCGCCGATTGGAGGAGTCATGGAAGCAACTCTCAATGATGTGAATGCGCGAAAGACGGGCGGTGTCAGCCCAAGTGCTACGCACCCCTTGTCTGCTGAGGACCTGCGCAAAATCGACGCTTACTGGCGTGCGTGCAATTACCTAGCCGCAGGCATGATTTATCTGCGCGACAATCCTCTGCTTCGCGAAGCCCTGAAGCCCGAGCACATCAAGAATCGGCTACTGGGCCACTGGGGTTCCAGTACCGGTCTGAGCTTTACCTATGTTCACCTGAATCGCCTTATCAAGAAATACGATCTCAACGCCATCTTCATCGCTGGACCCGGGCACGGGGCACCGGGCGTGCTCGGACCGGTCTATCTGGAGGGGACCTATTCGGAGATTTATCCGAGCAAGAGCGAAGACGAACCGGGAATGCGCGCGTTCTTCAAAGACTTCTCCTTTCCCGGCGGTATCGGCAGCCACTGTACTCCCGAAACCCCGGGCTCTATCCATGAAGGGGGCGAGCTGGGTTACAGCATCTCCCACGCTTTCGGAGCTGCGTTTGACAATCCGGACTTGCTGGTGGCGGTCGTGGTGGGTGATGGCGAAGCAGAGACGGGGCCATTAGCCACCTCCTGGCATTCGGACAAGTTTCTGAATCCCATTCGCGACGGCGCCGTGTTGCCGATCCTCAATCTGAATGGCTACAAGATCAACAACCCGACCCTTCTCGCGCGTGTGCCGCGTGAGGAGTTGGCGGACCTATTCAGAGGGTACGGTTGGGCACCGCATTTCGTAGAGGGCGATGATGTGGAGTTGATGCACCAGGAGATGGCGAGCACGCTGGAGGAGTGCGTGCTAGAGATTCGCGGCATCCAGGAAGAGGCCCGCGCCAGTGGCAAGGCCAGCCGGGCGCGCTGGCCCATGATCGTGCTCCGGACACCGAAGGGGTGGACTGGCCCGAAGGAAGTGGATGGACACAAAGTAGAGGGTTACTGGCGTTCCCACCAGGTACCGCTTGCGGGCGTGCGCGAGAACCCCGCCCATTTGAAGTTGCTCGAAGACTGGATGCGCAGCTATCGACCAGAGGAGTTGTTCGATGAAAGGGGGCGGCTGATCCCAGAATTAAAAGCGCTAGCCCCGACAGGTGCACGGCGAATGAGCGCCAATCCTCACGCCAATGGGGGTTTGTTGCGAAAAGCCCTGGGTCTGCCTGACTTTCGTGACTATGCCGTGCAAGTGGAAAAACCTGGGCAGAATGCGGCTGAGAACACTCGCCCTCTCGGCCGATTTCTGCGCGACATCATGCGCCAGAATCCGAACAACTTTCGCGTCTTCGGACCCGATGAAAACTCCTCGAACAGGCTCGATGCAATCTATGAGGTGAGCAAGAAACTGTGGCTGGCTGACTACCGGCCGGAGGATGCCGACGGAGGCGAATTGTCCACAGACGGCCGAGTACTAGAAATGCTTTCCGAACACACTCTGGAAGGCTGGTATGAAGGCTATCTTTTGACAGGCCGACACGGATTCTTCTCCACATACGAAGCATTTGTCCACGTCATCGACTCCATGTTCAATATGCATGCAAAGTGGCTCGCGAGCTCTGAGGAGTTATCTTGGCGTGCGCCCGTGTCTTCGCTCAATTTGCTCATTACCTCCACCGTCTGGCGACAAGATCACAACGGCTTTACCCACCAGGACCCTGGGTTCCTCGACTTGGTGGTCAACAAGAGCCCTGATGTTTGTCGGATCTACCTGCCGCCAGACGCAAATACCCTGCTCAGTGTCGCCAATCACTGCCTTGAGAGCACGGGCTACATCAACGTTATTGTGTCCGACAAGCAGAAGCACCTGCAGTACATGACCATGGACGAGGCGATTACGCATTGCACCAAGGGCATTAGCATCTGGCGGAAGGTGAGCAACGACCAGGGCTCGGAGCCGGATGTGGTGATGGCCTGTGCGGGCGACATTCCAACCAAGGAAGCGCTAGCGGCGGTAGTGTTGCTTCGTGAGCACTTCCCCAATCTCAAGATCCGCTTCGTGAACGTCGTGGACCTCTACAGACTCGTGCCCTCGACAGAGCACCCCCACGGCCTCTCGGACAGGGACTTCGATAGCTTGTTCACGAAAGACAAACCTATCATTTTCAACTTCCACGGCTATCCCTGGTTGATCCACCGCTTGACCTACCGGCGCACCAATCACAAAAACCTGCATGTTCGCGGTTACAAAGAAAAAGGAAACATCAACACGCCGCTCGATTTGGCCATCCAGAACCAGATCGATCGTTTTAGCCTGGCAATCGACGTTATTGACCGGGTGCCCACACTGGAGGTGGCGGGCGCTCACGCCAAAGAAATATTGCGCAATATGCAGATCGACTGCCAGAACTACGCTTACGAGCATGGCGTCGACAAGCCTGAAGTCGATCAATGGACCTGGCCGGCGTGATTGCGGGTGGGCACGTCGGGTGCCAGCGGTTTTGGTTTGGGATACCGACGCCACTGCGGTGACTCATCGCGCTGAAAGAACCGAGGGAAAGGGCGAGAGTCTTCCTACCGTTTATCTGTCTCGTCACGGTGAGACCGTGTGGAGTTTGACTGGCCAGCAAACTTCTCTAGTTGATCTATGGCTGACCGGGCGCAATGAGCACCCCCCCGGCAGTTCGTTGAGCATCTCAAGGGGCTAGCTTTCGCAAAGGCACGCTGGTCGCAGTAAGAAAGGATATTACGATGAGCACAAAAACTGTGGCACTCCCCGAGAGTCAAACGGCTACAAAATCCGCGACTGTCGTACCAATCCCAACGGCACCCCAGCATATTTCAAAGCTCATCCAGCAGTACGGCTGTGGCCCGGTTCAGTTCTCCGGAACAGACAATGCGCTCTATGAGCGGCATCTCATTTTTGACAATGTCGTCGATCCCACTGCTTCGGATGTTCGGATGAGGTTCGAGGCTTTTGCCCACTCAGTGCGGGACATCCTTTCGCAACGTTGGGTGCATACCGAAAACACATACGACCGCGAGAATCCCAAGCGTGCGTACTATCTCTCGATGGAGTTCCTGATTGGCCGCTCGCTTAGCAATAACATCACCAACCTTCTGCTTGATCCCGTTGTTAAAGATGCCGTCTGGCAAAAGAACATAGATTGGCTCCAGTTGGTGGAGCGGGAGCCTGATGCCGGGCTAGGAAATGGGGGGCTGGGGCGTTTGGCAGCGTGCTTTCTCGACTCCATGGCGACTTTGCAGCTCCCGGCCATGGGCTATGGTCTGCGTTACGAGTACGGCATCTTTAAGCAATCCATGCAAGACGGATGGCAACTGGAGAAGCCGGACCATTGGCTCGGTCGCGCGGATCCGTGGGAGGTCGCCCGCCTAGAGGAGACGGTGGAGATCAAGATGAACTGCTCGTTCGAGCTGCACGGCGGCAGCTTGCGTGCCCTCCCCGGTCGACCATCAAGCTTGATCGGCGTTCCATTTGATCGGCCAGTCGTGGGCTACGGCGGAAAGACTATTAATACATTACGTCTCTGGGCCGCAGCTACGCCTGATTACTTTGATTTTCAGGAATTCAGTAGCGGAGACTTCGTCGCAGCACTGGCGGAAAGTCTTACCGCCGAATCGATAACCCGGGTACTTTATCCGGACGACTCCACCAGTGTGGGGCAGGCACTCCGCTTCGTGCAGGAGTACTTCCTGGTCGCCGCTTCATTGGCCGATCTGGTGCGGCGCTTCCGGCACAGCAATGATGATTGGGACAGGTTCCCTGAAAAGGTAGCCATACAGCTCAATGACACGCACCCAGCACTGGCAGTCCCCGAGTTGATGCGAATTCTGCTCGACGACGCTCACCTTGGATGGGGCGAGGCTTGGGACATCACGCGGGAGGCGCTTGCCTACACCAACCACACGTTACTGCCCGAAGCTCTCGAGAAATGGCCGCTAGCGTGGTTTGAGACCATGCTCCCGCGCCATCTGGAGATCATCTTTGAGATTAACCGGCGCCTGCTGGACGAGGTTCGGAGTCGCTTCCCCGGGGATGAAGGACGCACAGAGCGTACGAGCTTGATAGAGGACGGTACGCAGCGCAAGGTTCGAATGGCAAACCTGGCCATTGTCGGGTCCCACAGCACCAACGGAGTGGCCGCCATTCACTCCGAACTGCTTCGCACGATAACGGTCAAAGACTTGGCTGAGATGTTCCCCGAACGCTTCAATAATAAGACCAATGGAGTCACACCCAGGCGCTGGTTGCTGCTTTGCAACCCGGCGCTCGCCCGCACAATCACCGATGCCATCGGCGATGCATGGATCAGCGATCTCAGCCAATTGAGCAAGCTCAAGCCGCTTGCCGAGGACAAGGTGTTCCGTGACGCTTTCCGCAAGGCCAAATACGAGGCCAAGTTGCGGTTTGCCGATTGGCTCAAAACTACAACGGGTTTGGAGATTGATCCGAATGCCATCGTCGATAGCCAGGTCAAGCGCATTCACGAGTACAAGCGACAATTGCTCAATGCGTTGCGGATCGTGGTTTTGTACAACCGCTTACGAGCAAACCCGGACATCGAGATGACTCCGCGTACGTTCCTTTTCGCTGGCAAGGCGGCGCCCGCTTACCGGCTAGCTAAACTAATCATCAAGTTCATCAACAACCTTGCCCGCACGATTGATGGCGACCCCGCTGTGAGGGGCCGGCTCAAGGTCCTATTCCTGCCCGACTACAACGTTTCGCAGGCGGAGCGGCTCATCCCTGCGACGGACGTTTCGAACCAAATCTCCACGGCGGGATACGAAGCGAGTGGTACGAGCAATATGAAGTTCATGATGAACGGGGCCCTGACCATCGGCACTCGGGACGGCGCCACCATCGAGATGGCCGAAGAAGCAGGTAAGGAAAACTTCTTCTTATTCGGCCTCACGGCGGAGCAAGTGGTTCAAAGTCGTGGTTGGTACAGCCCACAGTGGCACTATGACAATGAGCCGGAGACGCGTGCGGCATTGGATCTGATCTTCTCCGACCATTTCAGCCGCTATGAGCCCGGCGTCTTCTCGGAGCTCCACGATACGTTGTTGGCACACGGCGACCACTACATGCACTTGGCGGATTTGAAGTCGTATCTGGAGGCGGACCAGCGACTGCACGATTTATATAGCGACCAGGACGCTTGGGCGCGGAAGGCCATTTTGAATGTGGCGAGTTCGGGGAAGTTTTCCACCGACCGCACGATCGCAGAATATGCCGCCGAGATCTGGAACGTGAAACCATGTCCAGTGCCATAGAAGCCCGGCCATTGGCGGGAGAGCCCATCATCGCCAAGCTGACTCGTGCGCCCGGCAACAACGCGGCAATTGGTGGTCTCAAAGTAGTAGCTACCAGCGGATGGTTTGCCGCCCGGCCATCGGGCACTGAGAACATCTACAAGATATATGCAGAGAGCTTCAGGGACCAGTCCCACTTAGACGCACTTGTGAACGAGGCGCAGGAAATCGTGAATAACGCATTGCGGTGATGGGTGCTGTTGGCAGGAAGAACAAGGTATGCCCGATCAAACACAGACAATGAGCTTCCCGTTCTCCCTGGCGGACTATCGGGTCTCCGGCGTGCAGCTGCATGTCACGTCTTTGCCTTCACCATATGGCATTGGCGATATGGGGCCGGCAGCTTTTGCATGGGTCGACCGACTACATGAAGCGGGTCAGAGTTGGTGGCAGGCCCTGCCCCTGGGTCCAACCGGCTATGGTGACTCTCCCTATCAAGCTCTTTCGTCCTTCGCTGGCAACGGATTGCTAATCAGCCCAGAACTTTTGCTTGAGGATGGCTTGCTCGACGCGAACGCGTGCGAAGGTCAGTCGTTCTCGTCGAACGCTGTGGGTTATGGTGCAGTGATTCAGTTCAAACACCGGCTGCTCGATCAGATATGGGGCAATTTCAGTGCGGGTGCGCGAAGAGACTTAGGTTTAGATTACGAGATGTTCTGCCATCGGCAGGCACATTGGCTGGAAGACTATGCGCTCTTTCGGGCCCTGAAACAGAAGTTCCATGGCATCTCGTATCTTGATTGGCCGACAGAACTCATTCGCCGCACTCCCGCCGCCATGGCCCAAGCTCGGCAAGAGTTGTCGCAGGTAATGCAGAAGGTTCGCTTTGCCCAATTCCTGATCTTTGAACAAACACAACGTCTCAAAGCGTATGCGCACTCTAAAGGAGTTGGATTGATCGGTGACCTTCCGTTCTTTGTTTCGCCCGATTCGAGCGACGTATGGGCCCATCCCGAACTGTTCCTGCTCGACAAAGAGTACCGTCCGCGATTCGTTGCTGGAGTGCCTCCAGACTATTTCAGCGAGGACGGACAGCTTTGGGGCAACCCTGTGTATGATTGGGATGCCCTTCGCCACACTGGCTTCCGATTCTACATAGACCGCCTGCGTGCCCTCTTAGCTCACGTGGACGTAATTCGCCTAGATCATTTCCGTGCATTCGCTGCGGCATGGCACATACCCGCCGAGGCCAAAACGGCCCGGATAGGGTGCTGGACACCGGGCCCAGGTGCCGAGTTTTTCAGAGCTGTCCAACAAGAAATGGGTTGTCTCCCATTTGTCGCCGAGGACCTCGGGGTGATCACGCCTGACGTTTGCGCACTGCGCGACGGGTTTCTAATTCCAGGAACCAAAGTGCTTCAGTTTGCCTTTGATGGAAATCCTGGTAACCCCCACCTCCCCGAGAACTACTCAACTAACACGGTTGTGTACACCGGAACGCATGACAACAACACGACTCGTGGTTGGTTAGAGGCCCTACCCGAGCCTGAACGAAGACGGGTGTGGGGCTGTCTGAATCGATCCGAAGGCGATAGCAGCGAGATCGCTGGGGAGCTACTCCGCCAAGCGTGGTCTTCGGTCGCTGCGCTTGCAATCGCTCCCTTGCAAGATCTGCTGAACCTGGGAGCCGAGGCACGGATGAATTTGCCGGGATCTACCGATGCACACTGGCGTTGGCGCTGCAATGAGGAGATGCTGCATAGCTCGATTCTCCGACGTCTTCTGGATGTGACGGCAACTTCAAACCGTTTATACGTGCCACAGAGCGAACCAACCTCGAATGCGGTCGGAGCTGCAACGTAACCGGCAACTTCTTGGCTTGATGGAGGTGACAAATGAAAGCAACGCAACTGCTCCACAATTTGGGACAAAGCATCTGGCTTGACAATATCACGCGCGATTTGCTCGATAGTGGCACGCTGCAGTGTTACATCGATGAGCTGTCGGTGACAGGGCTCACCTCGAATCCCTCGATCTTCAATCATGCCGTTAAGAACAGCTCTGCTTACAGTGCTGCAATTCGCAAGAAGTTTGCTCAGGACAAGTCCGGTGAGGCACTTTTTTTTGAGCTGGCGCTGGAAGACCTTACCCGAGCCGCCGATCTGTTTCGCCCGATCTATGACCGCACAAACGGTGTGGACGGATGGGTTTCGCTCGAAGTATCACCGTTGCTTGCGTATGACACCGCCAAAACCTTGGCAGCCGCTAAGGAACTGCATGCCCGTGCAGGGCGCCCAAACCTTCTTATCAAGATTCCTGGTACTAAGGAAGGGCTGCCTGCCATCGAGGAGGCGATCTTTGGGGGAATTCCTGTCAATGTCACTCTTTTATTTTCGAGCGATCACTATTTGGCAGCGGCTGAGGCGTTCCTTCGGGGAATCGAGCGGCGCATAGAAGCTGGGCTCAAACCCAATGTCGGTTCGGTGGCTTCGGTTTTTGTCAGTCGCTGGGACGCTGCAGTCAAGGGGAAAGCTCCCCGTGAATTGAATCATAAGCTTGGGATTGCCATTGCCATGCGCACGTACAAGGCCGCCCGCGACTTGCTCAGTTCGCCTCGCTGGCACCGAATCTACAACGCTGGTGCTTATCCGCAACGCCTCTTGTGGGCGAGCACAGGGACCAAGGATCCAACGGCGTCCGATGTTCTTTACGTTAAGGCTCTCGCAGCACCCTTCACGGTGAACACAATGCCCGAATCAACGTTGAAGGCGCTCGCCAATCGTAAAGAGCTCGGATCGATTCTGCCAGCCGATGGGGGTGACTGCGAAGAGGTGCTATCGAGGTTCGCTGAAGCTGGCATCAACATAGACGGACTAGCTGCTCGGCTTCAGGACGAGGGTGCACAGTCGTTCGTGAAATCTTGGAATGAACTGATGTCGGTCGTTGATTCAACAGGCGTTCTGTTGGGAAAAGCTGCCAGTTGATCCACGCAATAACCGGAGATGTCACTCCCTCCGGGGCGACACACGATGACCGCAATCCACATTGGAGTGAAGAACCTCTTCATCAATGTGTTGGTTGTGGGCGTGGGCGGAACCAGTGCAAAGGTTCTTGCGAGGGGCCAAATGACCACCTGGCGGAGAAAGGAGCAGGGCAATGGCGACGCGTGCACAAGCAATCAAACATGAGGACATTGAGCCGCTCACCAATCGCAAGGCATGGAAGGCTCTTGAAGCTCACTACAAGAAAGTCCGAAGAGCACATCTCCGAAAACTCTTCGCGAAGGATCCGACGCGGGGCGAACGGTTGACTGCGGAAGCCGTGGGTATCTTTCTGGATTACTCGAAGAATCGGATCACTGACGAGACCTTAGACCTCTTGATGCAACTTGCCGAGGAATCGGGCCTGCGATCCCGGATCGACGCTATGTTCCGAGGCGAGAAGATCAACATCACGGAAGAGCGGGCGGTTCTGCACGTGGCTCTGCGCGCTCCCAAAGGAGCATCCATCGTTGTCGATGGCGAGAACGTGGTGCCACGGGTTCACGACGTGCTCGACAAAATGACCGACTTCAGCAACCGCGTGCGGAATGGCGACTGGAAAGGGTTCACCGGCAGGCGAATTCGCAATGTTATCAACATCGGAATTGGCGGTTCTGATCTGGGTCCGGTCATGGCTTACGAGGCACTCCGTCATTACACCGAGCGCGGGATTGCGTTCGGCTTCGTGTCCAATATTGACGGAACCGATTTTGCGGAAGCGGTTCGCGATCTCGATCCATCGGAAACCCTCTTCGTCGTCTCTTCGAAGACGTTCACGACTCTGGAGACCATGACGAATGCCCGCACCGCTCGCGCTTGGTCGCTCGAAGCGTTCGAAGGCGACGAAAAGTCAGTTGCACGACATTTTGTCGCTGTCTCGACGAACGCGGCGGAGGTGGCCAAGTTTGGCATTGATACCACCAACATGTTTGAATTTTGGGACTGGGTCGGCGGACGCTATTCAATGGGCTCGGCGATCGGTCTCTCTACCATGATGGCCATCGGTCCGGTTAATTTCCGTGCGATGTTGGACGGGTTGCATGCGATGGACGAGCACTTTCGCACTGCCCCATTCGAGCAAAATCTTCCTGTTCTCATGGGTCTCATCAGTCTTTGGCATAACAACTTCTTTGGCGCACAGACCGTTGCGGTCCTTCCCTACGAACAATATCTGAAACGGTTTCCGGCGTATCTGCAACAGTTAGCCATGGAGAGCAATGGCAAACATATTACCCTTGATGGAACCGAGGTCAGTTACCAAACCGGTCCTATCTATTGGGGTGAGCCGGGAACAAACGGCCAACACTCCTTCTATCAGCTAGTCCACCAGGGCACACGTTTCATCGCCTGTGACTTCATCGCGTTCGGCCGCAGCCTCAACCCGCTGGGCCAGCACCACGACATTCTGATCGCCAACGTCTGCGCCCAGGCCGAGGCGTTGGCGTTCGGCAAGATCACCGAGGAGGTGGAGTCGGAGGGCACCCCCCACTGGCTCGCGCCTCATCGGGTGTTCGACGGCAACCGCCCGTCGAACATGATCCTTGCTGAGAGCCTGACACCAGAAACCCTGGGCAAGCTGGTAGCACTTTACGAACATTCTGTGTTCACCCAGGGCACGATGTGGAACATCAACTCGTTCGATCAGTGGGGCGTCGAGCTCGGAAAGGTCCTGGCGCAACGCATCATTCCGGAGCTTCAAAGCAAAGACGAGCTTACCCTCCGGCATGACAGTTCCACCAATCAGCTGATTTGTTTCTTCCGCAGACTTAAGAGGACCGCCTGAGACATGGTGCTAGCAAAACTATGTACATATCGCCATTCACCCAGGTTCGTTCCAGAAGTAAATATCCGGCTGGAGCGCCTAACAGACTGCACGACATATTTCGACGTGACTGACAGACAGTTCACGCAACATCCTCCGAGATAAGCCATGTCGCAAACCTGCAGTGGCCAACACGGTATTTTGGATTCGGCTGTAGCCGGGGCCGCCGTACAACGAATTCGTCAAGAGGTCATGATCCCGGCCGCGAATATGGGGCGAAGCACTCCTCTCGGCGCGGCAGTCTGCCATGATGGCGTGAACTTCAGTCTGTACTCACGTGACGCTTCGGGGATCGAATTGCTGCTTTTCGACCGGGAAGACGACGTGCGGCCCGCGCGTGTGATCCCTTTTGATCCATCCATCAACCGCACTTATCACTACTGGCATGTCTTCGTTCCGGGCTTGCAGGCGGGGCAGCTGTATGGGTACCGGGTGCACGGGCCATTCGATCCCTCCAAAGGGATGCGTTTTGATCCGACGAAGGTCTTGCTTGACCCGTATGGTCGCGGAGTTGCCGTTCCTCGAAACTATTCCCGTGAAGCGGCGCGAAAAGAAGGCGACAATGCCGCCACGGCGATGAAGAGCGTGGTCGTGGATCCAAGTTTGTACGACTGGGAAGGCGACACACCACTCAGCCGGCCATCTTCGCAGACGATCGTCTACGAAATGCATGTAAAGGGATTTACGCGGCATCCGAGCTCCGGCGTGGGGGAAGAGACACGCGGCACCTTCCGCGGACTCACTCAGAAGATTTCATATCTCCAAGACCTGGGCATCTCCGCTGTCGAGCTTCTTCCCGTTTTCCAGTTCGATCCGCAGGACTGTCCCCCTGGTCGGGTTAACTATTGGGGATATGCTCCGGTCTCGTTCTTTGCACCACACCAGGCGTACAGCTCTCGGCAAGATCCCCTGGGTTCAGGGGATGAGTTTCGTGACATGGTCAAGGCACTCCACCGTGCGGGCATCGAGGTCATTCTCGACGTCGTATTCAATCATACGGGCGAAGGGAACCACAACGGGCCAACAGTCTGCTTTCGTGGAATCGATAACTGCGCGTACTACGTTCTCGAACAAGATCGCTCACGTTATGCGAACTACAGCGGTACTGGAAACACGCTCAATGCCTCCCATCCTATTGTCCGCCGCATGGTGCTGGACAGCCTCCGCTATTGGGTCGAGGAAATGCACGTGGATGGTTTCCGTTTCGATCTCGCATCGATCCTCGCCCGCGATTCCGGCGGCAATGTAATGTCCAACCCCCCGGTCCTTTGGGATATTGAATCCGATCCAGCTCTCGCCGGGACAAAGATGATTGCTGAAGCTTGGGACGCCGCCGGGCTATACCAGGTTGGCAGTTTTATTGGTGACAGCTGGAAGGAATGGAACGGACACTTTCGCGACGATGTAAGGAGCTTCTTTCGTGGCGAAGACGGCTCATTGCAGCGCTTCGCAGACCGCATGCTTGGCAGCCATGAGATTTACCGGCACAAGGAACGTGAGGCGGAGCAGAGCGTGAACTTTGTTGCCTGCCACGACGGATTCACGCTCAACGACCTCGTCTCCTACAATCACAAACACAACGAAGCCAACGGTGAGGAAAACCGTGACGGCGGAGACGACAATCGAAGCTGGAACTGTGGTGCCGAGGGCTCAACTACGGATCCTGAAATTGAGCGACTCCGAACCCGCCAGGTGAAGAATTTCATGACCGTCACGCTGCTTTCTCTTGGCCTTCCCATGTTTTTGATGGGGGATGAAGTCCGGCGCACGCAACTCGGCAACAACAACGCTTACTGTCAGGACAATGAAGCGAATTGGTTCGATTGGTCGTTGCTCGTGAAGCACGCGGGTGTGCATCGTTTTGTGAAGTTACTCATCGCGAGACGATTACTGCGAGACACCGGCGCCGAGCGGCAGCGGATGACCTTGATTCAGTTGATTCGCGAGGGGATAAAAGGTTGGCATGGAGTAAAGCTCAACCAGCCGGACTGGAGCGATCATTCGCACAGTGTCGCCCTCAGTGCCGAGTTACAAAAAGAAAAGTTGCTTATCCATTTCATCTTCAATGCCTATTGGGAGCCTCTTGACTTCGAACTTCCGCGGATAGGTGCGGGGAGGCAAGACTCATGGAGGCGATGGATCGACACTTTTCAAGAGGCACCCGAAGACATAGTGGCGTGGCAAGAAGCACCCACTATTCCTGACGGCACGTATCGAGCCGGGCCTCGGTCTGTGATCGTTCTTTGGGCGAGCCTTGCTGACGGAGCGCGTCACACCTGACCAGAACGGATTGTACGGCCACCATGACCGGCCCCGTCGAGCAGGGGACTTCCACCCAACGGCGGCAGGAAAGGAGCTTGAATGAGCGTCGCAACGGTTTCCCCCATTTCGCCGGCAATTCAGAGCATGGATCTGATCAGTATTAACACAATCCGCACCCTCTCCATGGATGCTGTGCAGGCGGCCAATTCCGGACATCCTGGAACACCGATGGCGCTGGCGCCGGTATAAGCCGCTCAACAGGTGAGCGTAACGGCTTCTCCAGCGGCTCTCTGCTTAACAACACTCGAACACAGGTAAGCTGAAAACCACCAAGTAGATAGACTCTAGGCTTCCAACCGCTCACGAGCCGCTAACCCTACTCTACGAACATGTCAGCGCAATCGGAGCACCAAGCGGAGATTGCGCGTTGGAACGATAGCCACTCATCTGTTCATCTACAGAGCTATCGGCTTCTCCGCGTTTGTGCAGCATTTCTGTGGTTTAACTCACCAGGTGAGTGGAACATAAGGAGAGAAAAATGAGGGGTGCCAACAGACACACCTGTGCGTTGCACCAGTATGACTGACGCTACGACTCATGATTAACGGCTGTAAGTTTCGCCTTTAGGCCCGTCCGGTTTCCCCATGCGCAACCCGGAGTTTCAAGGAGTAGCCTATGTCGTAGCCAGGTAGTTGCGCTGGACTGCTCACCAGCGTACTTTCCTCAGGTGCTAAAGACGCTATCTACCGCTTCACGCTCTTGACTGCTTCCACTACCCGCTAAGCCCGAACTCTCTAGCCTCTTGGTTCAAGCCCTGTCAGCTCAGGGGTCCTGCTTGTGACCGAAAAAACCAATAATGTACCTATAAAATCGACCTACTCCTGGCGTTCAGGCAAGGGCGTTTCGGACGCCTTTGGGATAAGCCGTGACTGCCACAGAGTCGTTGCTCCGCGACTATGGCGGTCATTCCTCCGTACCAGACCAACGTTTTCGATGATTCCGAGGTTACGAGCTTCCTGCATTACACCGGTGAGATTTCCCCACTTGACTGTCATCTAAGAAGAATCAGCGGGCAGAGTGTTTCCACACAATCTCAGGGACTACTTGCGGCTAGGTTCCGTGCCATCGCGGAATGAGTCCGCATCCCTTGACGGGCGGCCTAACCTCCGGCTCTGGGGCTCGTGCTCTGCATCCCGTCTGACTGTTGTTAGCAAGTTAAAATGTCCGCTTTTCGTAGCAAGTGAAATGTCCGGTTTCGTTAATCTCCCGTAGCCGCCGCCGAGGCGGTGGGAAAGTGGGAATCCCGCGCACCTGGCGGGATTTCCAAGCGCGGTGGGAAAGTCGGTTGTTGGACTTTTCCACGGCGCGTCTTTTCCACGGCCTTGCCGGCCGCTAGTTTCAGGTTGAGGATCGGAGCGCCCCGCTCGTCATAGCGACCG
>Ga0326727_10006165_pt1 | contig 33173 bp, 25 predicted proteins | sample MB2enrmetagenome_FD_207643 | JGI IMG/M metagenome (GOLD analysis project Ga0326727, IMG submission 207643) | Lab enriched peat soil microbial communities from McLean, Ithaca, NY, United States - MB29MY | ecosystem: Environmental > Terrestrial > Soil > Wetlands > Peat | place: USA: New York...
GCCTGCGTTGCCGCCGGCACCGGCGTGACCATCGTCCCGCGCTGCGTCCTTGCCGGTCTTCCCGGCCTGGCCCAGGTCTCGGTGCACCCCCTGCCGCCGACCATTGCCGCCAACCGCACCCATCTGATTTGGCAGGCCCCGTTGTCACCGGCCATCGGTGGGATCCTGGCCCTGCTGGAGGTCTCACCAACGGTTGTCACCGTCTGACCGATCTCGACGGCGCCCTGCCAAGCCGGGCAGTTATCCACAGACAATCCGGTGAATTTACATTCTTTTGCATTCCGACAACATTTTCCCAAATTTTCTGCCCCAGGATTTCACCCAACGACGGCCGCCGCCAGAGTGTCGGACGACCGACGACAAGATGGGAGAAATGCAAAGATGCCACGCAGCAAAGTGATGACGCTGGCCGAGGCGATGGCCCATGTCAAACCGGGCATCCGCCTGATGACCGGAGAGTTCGTGGGCGCTGCCGAGCCGGCCAAGTGCCTGGAATGGATCGTCGAGCACAAGATCGGCGAATTGACCCTGATCACCGTCACGCCGGGCATGACCGGCGGGTTCGGCAAAGGTCACCTTTACGCCGCCGGTTTGGTTAAGGAGCTGATATCGAGCCACGTCGCCACCACCAACGAGTCCTCGGACGCCTATCTGTCCGGCCGGATGCTGGTCCGCCAGCTGTTCCCCATGGGGACCTGGGCGGAAAAAGTGCGGGCCGGCGCCATGGGCCTGGGCGGCATCCTGGTCCCGGTGGGAATTGGCATTCTGGATGAACCGGGGCTGTTCCCCGAACTGGAGCAGCCCAAGCAGAAGGTCACCCTGAACGGCCAGGACTATTTCGTCGAAGAAGCCCTGCGTTCGGACGTTTCCATCGTCAAGGGATGGCGTGCCGATACCCTGGGCAACGTCGAATTCCGCTACACCAGCCAGCAGAACCAGCGCGATATCGCCATGGCTGCCGAATTCGCCATCGTTGAAGTCAACGAGATCGTTCCCGTCGGGACCATCCCGGCGGACCGGGTCGGCATTCCCGGCCCCTTCATCGATGCGGTTGTCCAGGGCTACAGCCTGGCGGAACAGCACGACAACTATCGCAACCACTGGATCAAGCTCGGTCGCTTGGCGCCGGTCGCCTGAGGGGAGGTCCGACCATGGATACCGCAGTTCTCGCCCGTCTCAGCCCACGGGAAATCATCGCCCGCCGTTGCGCCTTCGAAGTGAAGGACGGCGAAATCGTCAATCTGGGATTTGGCATCCCGACACTAACCGCGAACTATCTGCCCAAAGGGGTCGATGTCATTTTCCATGCGGAAAACGGCTGCTTCGGCTTCGGCGCCAAGCCCGGCACCAAAGAGGCCGACAGCGACATCACCAATGCCGGAACCGAGCCCATCACTCTGCTGCCCGGTGCCGCGATGATGGATCTCACCACCTCGTTCGGCGCCATGCGCAACGGCTTCATCGACATCACCATCCTGGGGGCGCTGGAGGTCGATCAGGAAGGCAACCTGGCCAACTGGGCCATCAAACGCAACGGCCGCTGGTGGCCGGGACCGGGCGGTGCGATGGATCTGTGCTATGGCGTGTCGCGGGTCATTGCCGCCTTGCAGCACATCGATAAGGCCGGCGACAGCAAGATCAAGAAGCGCTCGGCCCTGCCGTTAACCGGCAAGGGCTGCACCAAGGTCATCGTCACCGACAAGGCCGTCTTCAATGTCAAGCCGGGCGGTGGACTGGTCCTGCGCGAGGCCTTCCCCGGCCTGGGCGTCGAAGACATCCGCGCCATCACCGAAGCCGATTTCGAAGTCGCGACCGACTTCCGGCCGATGCAACTGGGCTTGGACTGAGCGGCGCCTGCCCCGACGAGGTTTATCATGATTGTTGTCGACTGGTTTTTTGACGTCATTTCCCCCTTCGCCTACATCCAGCAGGAAGAGTTTCACCTTCTTCCCGTCGATGTGGAGGTAAGACCCCGCCCCATCGTTCTGGGTGCCATCCTCGACCATTGGAAAACCAAGGGGCCGGCCGAGATCCCCACCAAGCGGACCTTCATCTACCGCATCGCCCAGCAACGGGCGCTGGAGCGCAACGTTCCCTACAAGACTCCGCCGGCCCATCCCTTCAATCCAATCCGCACCCTGCGCCTGGCCGTCGCCATGGGCCAGACGGTGGAGGCGACGCGGGCCATCATGCGCTTCATCTGGCGCGACGGCGGCGATGTCAACACGCCCGAGGGCTGGCAGGAGTTGTGTTCCCGCCTGGGAACGCCCGGCGACGACGCCACCATAGGGACCGACGCGGTCAAGGCGGCCTTGCGCGCCAACACCGACCGCGCCATCGAACTGGGCGTCTTCGGCGTCCCCACCTTCCACCTGAACGGCGAGTTGTTCTGGGGCGAGGACGCCACCGGACTGTTCCTGTCCTTCCTCAAGAATCCGAATTTGTTCAAAGAGGGGGAATGGGCCCGGATCAGCGACCTGCCGGTGGGAATTCAACGCAAGAGCGCCTGACCGTCCTGGTCGCTCGCTCCGATTAACGGGAGTGGTCCAACCATTTCAGTAGCGCCGGCCACCGCGCCGGCGAGGCCGGCGCTACTGGGAAAACGGTAGCGCCGGCGTCCGCCGGTGTCCTTTGGCATCGCCGGCAAGGCCGACGCTACTCGTGTTGTCCGTCCAAAGACGTCGGATGATTTCATCCATGGCATCTGCGAAAATCGGCGTCATCTGCGGATAACAACACCGAGGATTCTCCCCTCCCCTGCGGGGAAGACGGCGGTCTTGAGCCACTTCCGACCCAAAGCCGTCACTTGAGTTGCCCAGGCCATCGGATTACAGCAGGATGCTGTTTCCCAGCCGCCGGAGCCTGCATGTCCTCCTTTTCCCTGTTCGCGCGACGCAGTTTCCTCCCCCTGTTCGTCGCCCAGTTCCTGGGGGCCTTCAACGGCAACCTGTTCAAGAATGCGACCATTGTTCTCATTCTTTACCAGTTGGCTCGCGACCAGTTGGCGGGGGGCAAGGTCATGGCCACCGCCGCGGTCGGGCTGTTCGTCCTGCCCTTCTTCCTGTTCTCGGCCACCGCCGGCCAGATCGCCGACCGTTTCGACAAGGCACGGGTGATCCGCTGGACCAAACTGTTCGAGATTGCCGCCGCGGTGCTTGGCGTGGTCGCCCTGGCCCTGGCCATGCCGTCGCTGCTGCTGGCCACCCTGTTTCTGCTGGGATGCCAGGCCGCCCTGTTCGGGCCGGTTAAATATGGCATCCTTCCCGACCTGCTGATGCCTCAGGAGCTGCTGTCCGCCAATGGCCTGATCGAAGCGGGAACCTTCCTCGCCATCCTGGCCGGCACCCTGATCGGCAGCCTGTTTGTAACCGCCGACGGCGGCATCCTGGCGGTACAGGTACTGGTCCTGGCCTCCGCCGTCGCCGGCTGGGCCGCCAGCCTTGCCGTTCCCGCCGCCCAGGCCCGGGATCCCGACCTGGCCATCCGCTGGAATATCGTCACCGAGACGGCAGGCCTGATCGCCGGTGTCCGGCGTATCCCGGCGCTGACGTCGACCATTTTCGGGGTCTCCTGGTTCTGGCTGGTAGGCGCCACCTACCTCACCCAGTTTCCCGCCTTCGCCCACGATGTCCTGCACAGCGGTCCATCGGTGGTCTCATTGTTCCTGGGAATGTTCAGCGTCGGCATCAGCGTCGGTTCGCTGATCTGTCAGCGGCTGTTCCATGGCCGGGCCAGCCTGCGCTTCGCGCCGCTGGGAGCCCTGGGCATGGCGCTGTTCGGCCTTGACTTCGCTTGGTCGGCAACGCCCATCCCCGGCGATGGCGATGCCGGCATTGCCGCCTTCCTTGCCACCGCCGGCTCCTGGCGGTTGCTGGCCGACCTGTTCGCCACCGCCGTCTTTGCCGGGGTCTATGTGGTCCCTCTTTACACCCTGATGCAGCAGGACGCCGATCCGGCCCATCGCGCCCGGGTGATCGCCGCCAACAATGTGGTGAACGCCTGCTTCATGACCACCGCCGCGGCAGCAGCCGGCCTGCTACTGGCCGCCGGGCTTGGGGTCTCGGGCCTGCTGGCCCTGGTCGCCGCCGCCAACCTGGCGGTCGCCACCGCCACCTGGCTGCGCCATCAGCGGAACGGCGCCGCCGAGGTCATCAAGAAATCCGTCTAGCGCCACGCACTATCGGCGTCCGACCCGGGCCGGCGGCAATCCGTCCAGCCAGGCGCTGAAGACCTTCTGCGCCGCCAACGACAGGGTGGCGGCGTGCCGGGCCGCCGCCGCCCGTAGGGACGGCACGTCGACATCGGATGTGCCGGCGATTTCCACGGCATGCCCGATGTACCAGCGCTCCAGTTGGGTCGGATCGACTTCCAGATGAAACTGCAATGCCAGTCCGAAGTCTTCCAGAGCGAAGGCCTGATTGGGAACCTTATCGCTCGATGCCAGGTGCACGGTCTGGTCCGGCAGATCGAAGGTATCGCCATGCCAATGCAAGACGGGCAAACCCTCGATGGGCGCCAGCACAGATTCGCTCCCGGCCTCGGTCAGGGTCACCGGCGCCCAACCCAATTCTTTGGTCCCGCTGGGATAGACTTTCTTGCCAAGGGACTTCGCCATGATCTGGGCGCCCAGGCAGATCCCCAGCGTCGGCCGTTCGCGCTCCAGGCGATGATAGACGGCCTCGATCTCTTCGGTCAGGAAGGGAAAGGCATCCTCCTCATAGGCGCCAATGGGCCCCCCCAGTACCACCAGCAGATCGGCGCCGGCCAGGTCGTGAAAGTCGAGAGGGTCGATGCCCGCATCGCGATAGGCGACCTGATAGCCGGACCGCCACAACAGCGGCCCCAACTGACCGAGATCTTCAAAGTTCACATGGCGAATGGCGATCGCAGTCTTCATCGGTCAACGCACCTCTAGAGTTCAACGAAAGAACATCGTCAAAAAATGAACAATCCCAATGGAATAACAGCCGCCGAATCAAGCGGCCGGCGAGCCCTGGAAAGCGGCAAGAATAAGAACGATGGCGACATAGTGACAAGCGGCCGCGGCAAAGACGAAACTATGCCAGATGGCGCTGTGGAACTTCAGGCGGGACAACCGATGCAACGGGGCGCCGACGGTATAAAGCACACCGCCAATGGCCAGCAAGGCCAAGGCGCCGGTATGCAGGCGCTCAAAAATCACATCGATATGAATAAGGCCGCACCAGCCCATCAGGACATAAAGGGTGATCACCGCACCCTTCAACCGGCGGTGGAACAGGACGCGCAAAGCCACCCCCAAGGCCGCCGCCAACCACACGCCAACCAGCAGGACCGCCCCCCGCTCGCCGCCAATCACCATCAGGCAAAAGGGAGTATAGGTTCCGGCGATCAGCAGGTAGATGACGGAGTGGTCGACCAGCCGGATCACCGGATGGCGCAGGGTCGCGTTCAACAAAGAGGCCAGGAACATGGCGACCAGGGTCAATCCGTAGGTCAGAACCGCCGTCAGGGCCATACCGTCGCCGTTGTTGACACTGAGGTGGGCCAGGATGACGACACCGACAATGCTGGCGACCAGACCGGCGCCCTGCACCCCAACGTCGGCCCAATGTTCGTAACGCGAACCCATGGACTTGAACTCCGATTGCCATCGCCACACATGACCTGCCCCGTTGTCAGGAACGGCCATGCCAGTTGAATTTTACGTCCCGTCCTGCGTCGTTCTTCCTTTACTGTACGGCGGAAGGATCACGACCGCCGCTCAAGCCCTGTCGCCCGACGACCGGTCGGAAGACCTGCCCGCTGACATCTTGATACCCCGCCGCACCGTCCGCGATCGGGATTTGCGCGTGGAACGGAGCGCTCCCTGGCAAGACGTATCGGCCTTTGTCCGGTCACCATCTCTGAGGCCGCCGCTCAACCATCATCGAAGCGCAAGTGGCGACCGGACGCAACCCCAATAACGCTGGCCCGCACCCCGCCCAGTCTAATCCTGTGACGGCGGAGAGCGCCGGAGGTTTTTCGTCTTCGAGCGTTGAACCTTGTCTTCGCGATGGCGCACCTTCGACCCCAGGGTGGGACGGGTCGGACGGCGGTAGACGGGGACCGTCGCCGCCTGGCGGACCAGATCGATCAGCCGTTCCAAGGCGTCCGCCCGGTTCTGATCCTGGCTGCGGAACCGCTGCGCGGTGATCACCAGAACTCCCTCCTGGGTCAACCTGCGCCCGGCCAGGCGCTCCAGGCGGAAACGCACGGCTTCCGGCAAGGTCCGGGACTGGCGCACGTCGTAGCGCAGCTGCACGGCCGACGAGACCTTGTTGACGTTCTGTCCGCCCGGACCGGAGGCGCGGATGAACGCGACGGCGATATCGTCCTCGTCCAGCATCACGCCAGGGGCTGCGACAATCATCGCCGCCCCCTGGCGGCACGCAACCGACCGCCGACGGCTATTGCCGACCGAGACAGGAACGCCAGTACCGGGCGTCTGGCGACGTTAGGGGACAAGACCATGATGGGACCGTTGACAACAGGGACTGGCCATCCCCACAAAAGGAAAAGTCATGCGTTGAACAGACGCTGCCTGTTGATACCAGAAATCCTGGCGGCACGCTCAAGAAATCCACCCCTCCCCGCGATGGGTTGGGGTGGAACAGGGAACCTTTTGAGCCCTAGTGGGGCACTGCGGGCACCTGGCCGGCCACCTTGGCCCCGGCATGGACGCGGACCAGACCGCCCAGCAATAAGTACCGCATCATTTTTTCCTTGAAGCCGGCCGCATGGAACAGGCCCATGCGACTGAGGTACGGCTCATAGCCTTCGCAGGGCGTGAGGAATCCGCCGAGCAAAAGGCCAAGCAGGGACACGGGCTGCCCCTTGGCCCCTTTCAGGGCGCGCAGGGCACGAACCACGGTGACCTCCTCGCTGGTCATATCGGTCCCGAACGGCAATTCGGGCAACAGACCCATCTCCCGCCAGGGCTGCAGGCGTGCCTTGAGAACGTCCGGCAGATTCTGCCGCTGACTGACCGGAATCTCATAACTGTTGGGAATCTTGCCATAGCGCTTCGCCGTCTCCAGCAACTCTTGCTGGAAGCGCGAATCGCAGATCGCCAGCATCCTCTTGATGACCTGGGAATCGTTCTGCCCGCGCAAATCGGCGATCCCATATTCGGTCACGACGATATCGCGCAGGTGGCGGGGGATGGTCGTATGGCCATAGTTCCAGACGATATTGGAGACCATCCGGCCGTCCTTGAAGCGGGTCGAGCGCAGATTGAGCACCGACCGGGCACCTGGCAGGGCATGTGCCTGGGCGACAAAGTTGTACTGCCCCCCGACGCCCGACACCAAAGCACCCGATTCCAGGCTGTCGGACACCGCCGCCCCCAACAGGGTTACCATCATCGTGGTATTGATGAAGCGGGCGTCCTTGCGTTGCAGCCGGGCGACTTCCTCCTGCCCGAACAGTTCGGCGATGTAGCCGATCCGGCACATGTCGATCTTGGCCAACAGGTCCTCGGGCATATCGCGCAAGCCCTGATAAAAGTCACGCGGACCGATGAAGAAGCCGCCATGCATGATGATGCCGCCCGACAGCCGGTCGCCAAGGCAATGGGCGGCGATCAGGTCACGGTCCTGCTGGGTATCCAGGGTCGCCGGCAAGCGCAGATCGTCAATGGCAAGGCCCCCTTCTTCCCATTTGACCTCGGGACGGAACACGCCGATCCGGCGGAGATGGGCCACGTCGTGACGGTTCAAGGGCGAACGGATCGCCCCGGCTTCGAGAAGCTCGACCACCGTGTCGATGGTTACGGCAATGCCGATCCGTCCCTCGTTCAGCAGGCGTTGCACCGCTGGATCCGAGAACACCTCGCGGCGGATGACGCCGGCTCGGATCAGTTGGAGAAAGCCGTTAACGAACATTTCCGACGACCCGTAAAGGCCCTGCTCCAGCCGACCGGTTTCACACAGCCGATGCGGATGCCCACCGGACAGGTCGTGCAGGATCCGGGCGAATTGGCGGTTGTTCTGATCGCGCAGCAGCAACGACTGAGCCACCGCATCCCCCAACGAACCGATACCGATCTGCAGCGTACCGCCATCGGGAACCAGTGACGCGCAGTGCAGGCCGATGGCATAATCGTGCAGTGAAACCGGCTGGTTGGGCGCGCAGAACAGGTCATGGGTCCCCGCCGGGTCGGTCACCACGCAATCGAACAGGTCGGGAGGGACTTCGGCCTCGTTGGGCATGAACGGCAGCTTGTTGTTGACCACCCCGATCGTCAACACGTGGGTGTGTTCGCGCCGCACCAGGTCCATCAGGTCCCGCGTGATGTCGGGGTTGGAGGACAGCGAGAAGACCATCTTGCCATTGCGTTCGCGACAGGCCACCGCCTGCGCCAGAACATTCACCCCTTGCAGCATAATATCGCGTGCGGCATGACTGTAGTTGCTGTAAATATAGGACTGCTGCGCAACACGGTTATTGAGATATTCCCCGGTCTTCATGAAGAATTCGGAAACCTCGATGTTCTCCGGCAAACCTCCATTGTGCATATCGCTGACGTAATCGAGTTCAGGATAATCCCCGTAAATACGCTCCACCAACGGTTCCAGAAAGCGGCGTTCGAATTCCCCATGCCCCTTGGGGCGTCCCAGCGACAGGGCCGTAATGATTTTCAGGGACTTCCGGGGATCAGCCTTCACCTTGCGGTAGAGGGCATTCACCAAGGCATTGGGCTTACCAATACCCAAGGGAATTCCCAGGACAATGTCCTTCCCCGCATTTTCGAAGACCTGATCAATGCAGCTATCGATGGAATCGTAGAAACATGGAGCTGTCATGTCGCCCCCCATCCGGATTTGTATTAGCCAACTGAATTAGTTGACCTTACGATGTTCTTTCCGGTCCCGTTAATTTTTTCGGTCATAGATATGACCCTATCTTTATATTGTCATAGTTAGAGGCGATATCAATCCAACTTTCCGCTCGAAACCACCTAACTAAAGTCTAGGTTGCAGTGCCTATGACAAACGGATTACCACAGTCTGGTGACCTTGTCCGGGTTGGCGCCGGCAGTTTCCGCAATACAGATCCCCCGAACAGAATTGCCAAGAAATTCAGAATACAGATAAAATATTGGTTCCGAGGAGACGCTCCCATGACTGAAAAGCAGATCTGGAAAGAGGTGGCGTTCCCCGATGCCACTTACGATTATCCCGGCGATGCCCTGAAGCGGAACTGGTCACGGCTGCATCAGGGCGACTGCGAACCCTTTCCCGACCCCCAGAATCTCCAGAAGATCATAACGGCGGCCCCCCGCCTTGGCCCCAAGCGGCCGATTGCCGAAGTGGCGGCGCTTCTTCAGGACGGGTGGCGGGCCTACCACCGGGGCGATTTCGGCAAGGCTGTCGACATCGGGCTATCGCTGGGTCTGATCGGCCACGCCTTGGCCAACAAGGCGGCCAACATCTATGCCACCTACCTGGAAACCGACCAGGACCGGCGCCTGACCCTGTGGCAGGATGCCGCGGACCGCGCCACGACTCTCGGAGAATGCGCCCCCCGGCTTGCCAATGCCTGGTACTTCGGAGCCCAGGCCTTGGGCCGCTATGGCCAGGAGATCTCGATCGCCCGCGCCCTGGCCCAAGGGCTGGCCGGCCGCATCAAGGGTGCCCTCGACAAGGCGATTGCCCTGGCCCCCAGCCATGCCGACGCCCACATCGCCCTGGGCACCTACCATGCGGAAATCGTCGGCAAGGTCGGCGGACTGGTCGGCAGCCTGACCTACGGGGCCAGCAAGGACCAGGCACTGACCCACTTCCAGCAGGCTCTGACGCTGAACCCCACGTCGGCCATCGCCCGCATCGAGTTCGCCAACGGCCTGGCCCGCCTGTTCGGAAGAAGCCGGCTCAAGGACGCAAAGGCCCTCTACCGCGAAGCCGCCGCTTGCACGCCCTGTGACGCCATGGAGCGACTTGACGTCGATCTGGCGAAATCGGACCTGGAGGAGGACCCCTCCTGACCGCAGGACCATCGCGCGCGAAACGCCTGCGGCGGGTACGTGGGTACAGGCGTCTCCGCCCGCCCCTCGACGACGCCGAAATGGCTCAATTTCCCCGCTTTTTTGGGAAGACAGGCGGGGACGCCTGAGCCACGGCCCTATCCTTTCCCCCCCCCTACCCCTTGGCGGCGGCTTTGCGCCGGGCGGGCGCACGGCGTGGCCGGCGTGGTGCCTGGGGTGGGTCCTCGAGCAGTGGCGTCTCGGCAACCGGGACGCTCTCGCCTTCCAGCAAGGTCAGGTAGACATAGGCCTCGACCTCGCTTTCGAAATGAGCAACCACCTGCTCTGGATCAGGAACCACCGCCACGTCACAGGACAAACCGAACTGGATGTGCCCATCGAACGACAGGATCGAAACGCCCATCCCCACGTTGCCGGACTGCGGCACCCAGAACATCGCCTGGCGCCAGCGGGCGCCGGCCAGATGGATGGGATTCTTGGGACCCGGCACGTTGGTCATCACCGCCGTCATTCGCCCAAGCAGGAAATCGGCCAGCTTGTCCTGGACCATCTTCGGCGCGGCGCCAAGGGCCGCCATCACCCCCAGTGTGACGATCGGCTCATAGGAACCTTTCAGCGCCGCCATGCGCCGTCCGATTTCGTCCAGGCGGGCTTGCGGATCGATGATGCCGACCGGCAGTTCGACGGCGATCAGGCCGAACCAGTTGCCAAGCCGTGGCTTCGTTCCCGGCGGACGCAAATTGACCGGCACCACGGCCCGCACCTCGACACCGTCGGTCGGGTCCCCCTTGTCCTCGAGATACCGGCGCAAGGCTCCGGTCACCGCCGCCAGCATCAGGTCGTTGACGGAACAGTGTCGGGCGTGGCTGATCGCCTTGATGTCGGCAAGCGCCAGCGGCTGGCTCCAGGCCAGGCGTTTGCGACCGGACGGAATGGCCTTGAAGCGCGTGCGGCTATCTTCGGACATGGTCAACAGCCGGGCCAGTTCCTGGGTGACCCCCGTTCCTTTCCCGGCAAGATCGAGAATTTTCCCGGGATGGCTCAACATCGTCAGGTAAGCCTTCCAGAGAATTCCCGAGTATTCAATGGAGGACTTCCAGAATGCTTCCGACAGACCCAGCGCACGCTGCGCGGTCCGTCCCAACACCGTGCTTCCATGCCCAATGGCGTCATCGTCCTCGGACTGCGGATCGGCCCGCCAGGCCTCGACCCCCTCTGGGGGATCGGCCAGGTCCAGGAATTTGGCGACCAGCGAGATCCCGTCGCCAATGGCATGATGGATGCGCATGACAATGGCGGCGCCACCCTGGTACTGCTCGACGATGTGGAACTGCCACAGCGGCCGGGCCCAGTTCAAAGGTTCGCTGGCCAGATCCGACACCAACCGCTGCAGTTCGTCCTGCCCGGCCTCGCCCGGCAACCTGATTCGCCGAATGTGATTCTCGAGGGAAAAGTGCGTGTCCTCCACCCACAAAAATCCGTTGGATTCCTTTTCCACTTTACAGCGAAAGCGCGGAATGGCCGCAATCCGCTCCCCCAATACTTGTTCAAGAAGGTCAAGATTTACGGGTCCCTGGAGCGCAAGGATGCCAACAATCATCATCAGGTTGTTAGGACGATCCATCCGCAACCACGCCGTATCGATCGGCGTCATTGGTTTTCCTCGCGCCATAATTTGCCACCTCGACAATCGCCAATCGCCTCATGATACTGTATCACCTGAAGTTGTGAAGGAGGGATCAACCATGAGTGACATCAAGGCGCGATTCGATGAGGCCGTGATCGCCTCCAAAAGCCTTCCCGCTCGCCCGGACAACCAGACGCTGCTGCAGCTTTACGCGCTGTTCAAGCAGGCTTCGGCGGGCAATGTGGAGGGCCGGCGACCCGGCTTTGCCGACCTTGTGGGACGGGCAAAATACGACGCCTGGGCGGCCATCAAGGACACTTCGACGGAAGACGCCATGACCCAGTATGTCGCTCTGGTCGAGCGCCTGCAGGCCACGCGCTGACATGGAAGGACCGTTGCGCCGGCCGGGCCGTCCAAGGCCTGCCGGCGACACACTTAAAAAGAGAAATTGCCATGCCTGATAAACAGCAGGCGGTCCAGCGACTTCTTTACCAGCTCGCGCTTGGCGTGCAGATTCGCACCCACGCCAACGCCGATGCCGATCGCTGCCTGGCACGCCAGCATTTGCGCCAATGGCAAAGCGACCGTCTGGCCCGAACCCATGGCGAGTTCCTGGCAATCGAGCGATACCGAGCCGCCGCCATCTTTTTCCTGACCGACCTCTATGGCCCCACCGATCTCAGCCAACGCTATGCCGAAGCCGAGCGGGTTCTGCCTCTGATGGTGCGCATGCTGCCAGGCGGTGCGCTGTCGGTGATTGCCGACGCCATCGAACTGGACGCTCTATGCGAATCGCTGGATGCCGACATGGTGACCGCCCTGGGATCCGACCACCAAAGCATCTCGGATCGGACCTATGGCGACGCCTATCGCCGGATCGGCCGCCATGCCGATCGCGTCAAGCAGATCACCTTGATCAAGGACCTGGGCGAAACGTTGGACCATCTGGCCCGTCTGCCCATGGTCAAAGGGACCCTGCACCGCATGCATCTGCCCGCCCGCCTGCTGGGACTGGGCGAATTGCAAAGCTTCCTGGAACGGGGGTTCGACTCCTTCAGCGTCATGAATGGCGCGGACCATTTCATCGCCACCATTGTCCAGCGGGAAACGATCTTGTCGCGCGCCCTGTTCGCCGGTGACGACAGCCTGTTGGGCTACCCGGCGGAACAATGGCCGGCCGAGGCAACCGATCCGCAGGAACCGCGGTCGGCGAAAACCTCGTAACCGCCGCGCCGGACTCTCACCCATGCTTGCCCATGCTCTCAAGATATGGCTGGCCGTCCAGGCGGCTTTGCTCGCCAGCCTCTCGGCCACCGTCGGCCCGGTCGAGGCAATGTGCATGTTCGCGGCCTTGCATGGGGGCGTCTTCGCCGCCAAGATCGTGGTGGCTACCGCGGTCAACGCTCGCCATCAACCGATATCGGCGCTCCGCACCCTTGTGGCCGCCGCCGGCGAATTCGGGGCCTATCTGCTGCTCTATTTCTGCTTTATGCCCTTCGCCGAGCGCTGGATGGGGGACGATCCGCCACCCGGGACCGGGGACCGCGCGCTGTTCCTCCTGGTGCACGGCTATCTGTGCAACCGCGGGCTTTGGTGGTGGATGCGCCGACACCTCCAACGGAAGGGATTCGCCGTCTCGACCCTGACGATCGAGCCTCCGTTCGGCGACATCGACAGCTTCGCCAGCCAAGTCCGAACCCGACTGGACGGCTTGCGCAGCCGTACCGGGCTGCCAATCCTGGTGGTCGGGCATAGCATGGGCGGCCTGGCGGCGCGCGCCAGTCTTCAGCGAGACGGCACCGACGGCGTGGCGGCCCTGGTCACGCTGGGCACGCCGCACCAGGGCAGCTTCTGGGCACCGTTGGGACCGGGAGTGGACGCGGCCCAGATGCGGGTCGACAGTGCCTGGCTGGCCCGTCTGAACGCCCAGGCTCCCCCACCGATACCGCTGTTGTCGGTGTGGAGCCTCGACGATGCCATCGCGGTTCCGCCCTGTCGTTGCCGTTGGCAGGGCGTTCCCGACACCGTCCTTCCGGCCCTTGGCCATCTGGCCATGGCCTTTTCGCCCCGCCTGCTGGCCCTGTTGGTCCGGCAGGCGGAAGCCGTTCAGAAGTAAAGTCCTTTCATCGCCTTGGCGAGGTCCGTGTAGCCGCCGCCGGAGGACTTGCCATCCCCGCCTTTGCCCCCCTTGTCGGACGACGACGAGGGAAAGATGCGATAGGCCGTGTTCATGATGATATGCGCCTGCCGCGGCGCCAGGGCGTGAACCACCTGGCCGAAGACCCCGAGCCTGGTCGCCACCCGTTCGGGCCGCTCGATGATGGCCTCGACGATCAGTTCAGCCGCCTGGTCCGGCGTCAGCGTGGGCACATGGTCGTAAATGCCGGTGGGCGCGATCATGTCGGTTCGCACCAGCGGCATGTTGACCGTGGTGAACTCGACCCCGCAGTCGATGAATTCACTGGCCGCGCATCGCGTCCAGGACTCCAGCGCCGCCTTCGACGCGACATAGGCCGAGAAACGGGGCGCATTGGTCAACACCCCGATCGAGGAGATGTTGATGACATGACCGCTTCGGCGCGACACCATCTGCGGCAGCAGTCCCATGGTCAGGCGGATCGCGCCGAAATAGTTGATCCGCATGGTGCGCTCGAAATCATGGAAGCGATCGTAGGACTCTTCGATGCCCCGCCGAATCGATCGGCCGGCATTGTTGATGAGGATGTCGACCTGTCCATAGATCTCGCCAACGCGGGCGACCAGTTCGTCGCATTGGTCCAACTCGGCCAGATCGGCGGCAAAAGGAATCAGGGTCAGTCCGCGCAGGGCCGCTTCACGGCAGGTGGCATCCAGTTTGTCCTGGTCGCGCCCGACGATCAGGGTGGTGGCACCGGCTTCGGCAATGCGGAGCGCGGCCGCACGGCCGATCCCGGCCGACCCGCCGGTGACCAGCACGACCTTCCCCTGGACCCGCCCCTTCAGCGAGCGATCGATGAACAGATCGGGATCCAGATGTCGTTCCCAATAGTCCCATAGACGCCAGGCATAGTCCTCCAGCCGGGGGACGGTGATGCCCGCCGGCACCAGAATCTTCTGGGCATCGCGGGAATCGAACTTGGTGGGATAGTTGATGAACTGGATCAGGCTGTCGGGAAGCCCAAGGTCCTTCAAGATGGCGTCGCGCATATGGTGGATCGGCTTCAAGGATCCCAGGCCGCGCACCAGTCCGCGGGGCAGCAGGCTGAACAGCGCGGCGTTGATCCGCAACGACAGCGCCGGCGCATGGGCCGCCCGCATGAAGACGTCCAGCACCTCGCCGACACGAAGAGGCGCCGGATCGGTCAGATGAAAGCACCGCCCGTCAAGCCCATCCGTCAGGGCCAGATGCACCATGGCGGTAGCCACATAGTCCACCGGCACCAGATTCATCCGTCCCCCTTCGATGCCCACCATCGGCATCCAGGGCGGCAAGGCCTTGCGGATCTTCTGAATCAGTTTGAAGGCGTAATAGGGACCATCGATCTTATCCATTTCGCCGGTCTGGGAATCGCCGACGACGATGCCGGGCCGGTAGATGCGCCAGGGCATCGGACATTGGGTGCGCACCAGCCCTTCCGAATCATGCTTGGTGGCGAAGTAGGGATGATCGAGCCCGTCGGCCTCGTCGAACATGTCCTCGCGAAAAACGCCGTCGTAGAGCCCTGCCGCCGCGATGGAACTGACGTGGTGAAAGCGCCGCGCATCGATTCTCGCGGCAAAGTCGATGACGTTACGCGTCCCCTCGACATTGACCAGCCGGTCGGCTTCGCCGTCGGCATCCAGGTCATAGACCGCGGCCAGATGAAAGATATGATCGACGCGACCGCAAAGCCGGTCGGCGGTCTCACCGTCAATTCCCAGCTCGGGCAGCGTGATATCGCCACCCACCGCAATGGCCCGTGTCTCGTCGACTCCCCAAAACGATCGCAACCGGGAAACCCGCTCTGCCTGGGGATCACGGATCAGGAAATAAACCAAAGCGTCGGCACGCTGAAGGAGCGTGCGGACAACTCTCTTGCCGATAAACCCGCTTGCACCGGTGACAAAATATATCATCGCCATGAATCCTTGGGTTCGTTTCTTCGGGGTCTGAAGCCTCGTTCTGCCGCCCTCGAGAGGGTCGCTCCTGACAAATTAGGCGCCACATTCCAGATTTTTAGACGCCGCCTTCTAAATTTCACACCTATAGTAAGGCCTACCTACAGGAGCAAGGGGCCAATTTTTAAAACCATGAGGCGAGGTACCACTATGGTCAAGACACTTAACAGCATCGTCAGCGATGTCACCGACAACGCCCTGACGTCCACGGTCCGCGATACCGCCAACCAGATCTGGCTGGCCGGCCTTGGCGCCTTCGCCATGGCCCAGGAGGAGGGCACGAAGATGTTCGACGCCCTGGTCAAGGACGGGGAAAAGTTCCAGGGACGGACCAAGAAAGCGGCGACCGAAACGTTCAGCGACATGAGCCATCGCACCAGCGGCTCCCTGGACAAGATCGAACAGGTTTTCCAGGACCGTGTGGCCCGTGCCCTGAAGGTGCTGGGCGTACCGTCCTCCAAGGACATCAGCGCCTTGAGCGACCGCGTGGCCGAACTGGCAGAGGCCGTGGCGCGGTTGTCGGGCGACGTTCCGGCCACCCTGCCGGACGACGATTCGGCGGCGACGCAAGACAAACCCCATGGCAAGAGCGGCAAGGGCACCAAGGCGGCCAAGGCCGATGCGCCGGCCGAAGAGGTTCTGGTTCCGTAACGACGTCTGTCGATCCGACCCGCGATGGGGCGGTCTTCCGGCGGTACCGGCCGCCGCCGCCCCGACCGCTTGACGCGACCAAACCCAGGGAGGGAGGCCATGACCCAGCGGCAAAAGGCACTTGCTCTGGCGGGCGGCGGGCCGGTCGGCGGAATCTATGAACTGGGCGCTCTCCTCGCTCTCGATGAAGTTCTGGAAGGTGGCAGTCTTCTCGACTTCGATATCTTCGTTGGCGTCAGCTCCGGTGCGTTCTTCGCGGCGGGGCTGGCCAACGGGATGTCACCGCTGGCCATGTACGAACTGTTCATCGAGAACGACGATGCCGGAAGTACCGATGCCCTGGAGCCGGAGATGCTTCTGCGACCGGCGTTTGGCGAATTCTTTCAGCGTCTGAAGTCGCTTCCCGGCCTGTTGTGGGAAGCCACCGCCACCTATCTCGAACAACCGCTCAGCCATGGACACTTCCTGGAATCCTTCCAACGCCTGTCCTGGGCCATACCAACCGGCTTGTTCAACAACGCCTCCGTCGAGAAATACCTGGCCCGGCTGTTCTCGGCCCCCGGCCGCACCAACGATTTCCGCCAGTTGAAGCACAAGCTGTTCCTGGTCGCCACCGATCTCGATTCCGGCGATGCGGTCGCTTTCGGCGCCCCGGGGACCGACGACGTGCCCATCTCCCGCGCGGTACAGGCCAGCGCGGCGCTTCCCGGCCTGTTCCCGCCGGTACCGATCGGCGGTCGCAACTACGTCGATGGCGTCCTGCGCAAGACCTTGCATGCCTCGGTGGCCCTGAAGGAAGGCGCCGGGTTGTTGATCGGCATCAATCCACTGGTCCCGTTCCGCGAGAGACGTGGCCGGCCGCGCCACGAGACGCGAGGAAGCCTTGAGGATCGCGGCCTGGCCCTGGTGCTGTCGCAGACCTTCCGCGCCATCATTCATTCCCGCATGCAGGTCGGCATGGCTCGTTACGCGGCGGAATATCCCGATGCGGACGTCCTGTTGTTCGAGCCGGCGCGAGACGACGCCAAGATGTTCTTCATCAACGTCTTCAGCTTTTCCGAACGGCGCGAACTGTCCCAGCACGCCTACCAACAAACCCGCGAACAATTGCGACGCCACGCCGATCGATACGACGCCATTTTGCGGCAGCACGGGCTTGGTCTGAACCGCAATGCGTTGTTCGCCAACCGCAGCGAACCGATCCTCGAACATCCCTTGAGCGACCGGCCACGACCGTCCCTGACAACGGTGACGAAACAGTTGAATGACACGCTGGACCACCTTCAGTTGGTACTGGAACGTCAGGCTAAAACCGTGCATTGGTAAGTTCCGGGCAGGCCTGATCAAGGAAGTGGTGCATGGGCCGAATAGAAGCAAAGCCAAAGCGGCGCACGCGCGAACGGATTCTGGAAACGGCATTGGCGCTGTTCAACGACCAGGGCGAGCCCGGCACCACCGCCACGGCCATCGCCGAGACCATGGGCATCAGCGCCGGCAACCTGCACTATCATTTTTCATCCAAGCAAAAGATCGTCGAATGCCTGGTCGCCTCGTTCCGTGCCGACATCGCCGATGCCCTGACGATACCTGAGCGAGATCATATCGATATCGAGGATGTCTGGCTGTTCCTTCACCTGGTCTTCGAAAGCATCTGGCGCTATCGCTTCCTTTATCGCGACCTCAACGAACTTTTGAGCCGGCACCGGGCCGTGGAAACCCAGGTCAGGTGGGTCCTGGCCCGCAAGATCGACGTTGCCCGGGTCCTGCTCAACGGGCTGGCAGCCGAGGGACAACTGAACGCCAGCACCATGGAGATCGAGACCCTGGCAGTCACCATGACGGTGTTGACCACCTATTGGCTGTCCTTTGAGTTCGCCCGCGCACCGCGCACCGCCCTTGACAGCCGCAGTCTGGCGCGCGGCGCCTTCCATGTCATGTCGGCGGCAGCGCCCTACCTGGCGCCACCGGCCCGGCTGCTACTGGACCGATTGGCCGTCGACTACCTGGACTGATCTCGCCCCAGCGGCGACAACCGGAGGTGAGGGAGGGAACGCACCATGACCGACTTCGACTATGTGATCCTGGGCGGTGGATCGGCCGGTTGCGCGCTGGCCGGCCGCCTGTCCGAAGACCCGCGCCGGCGGGTCTGCCTGCTGGAAGCCGGCGACGACGGCACCAGCTGGATGGTCAGCACGCCAGCCGCCGTCCTGGTCATGGCCCAGACCCGGCGACATATGTACCCCTTCGAAACAGACCCCCAGGCGGGCCTCAACGGCCGGCGTGGCTACCAGCCAAGGGGAGCCTGCCTGGGCGGATCCAGTGCGGTCAACGCCATGGTCTATACCCGAGGCCACGCCATCGATTATGACGGCTGGGCGGCATTGGGCAACCCCGGCTGGTCTTATGCCGAGGTCCTGCCCTACTTCAAGCGGTCGGAAAACAACGAGACGATTCAGGACGACTTCCACGGCGTCGGCGGCCCCCTGAACGTCGCCCTGCCGCGTACCGGCAATCCTTTCCAGCAGATCTTTCTGGACGCCGCGCGGCAGGCCGGTTTCCGCCTGTCCAATGACTTCAATGGGGCCGACCAGGAAGGCGCCGGCGTCTACCAGGTGACCCAACGCAACGGCGAACGCTGGAGCGCGGCACGGGGCTACATCCACGCCAACCTGGGGCGCCCCAACCTGTCCGTCATCACCGGAGCCCGGGCGCGCCGCGTCCTGCTGGACGGCACGCGCGCCACTGGCGTGCTGTATGCCAAGGATGGCCGCGATCACACCGTCCATGCCGCGGCCGAAGTCATCGTCTGCGCCGGCGCCCTGCAGACCCCGCAGATCCTGATGCTGTCGGGCATTGGCGATGGCGAGGCGCTGCGCCGGTTCTCGATCCCGGTGGTCGCCCATCTGCCGGGCGTCGGGGCCAATCTTCAAGATCATATCGACTTCACCTTCGGCTATCGGCTGAACAATCTGGACCTGTTCGGCCTGTCGTTTGGCGGAGCCTGTCGCGCCCTCAGGGAAATCGCGCGCTACCGCCGGGACCGCACCGGCATGATCACCAGCAACTATGCCGAAGCCGGGGCGTTCCTGAAGACCGATCCCTCCCTCGCCGCACCCGACCTGCAATTGCATTTCGTCACCGGCATCGTCGAGAATCACGGCCGCAAGCTGCGCCGCGGTCATGGCTATTCCTGCCATGTCTGCTGGCTGCGTCCGAAAAGCCGGGGAACCGTGGGGTTGGCCTCGCCGGATCCGTTCGCGCCGCCGCGGATCGATCCGAATTTCTACGGCGATCCCGACGACCTGGACGGCATGGTGCGCAGTTTCAAGCTGACCCGCCGCATCCTCCAAGCCCCCGCCTTTGCCGACCTGCGGCCGACAGACCTGTTCACGGCCGGCGTCGAAAGCGACGACGAGATCCGCCAAAGCCTGCGCGACCGCAGCGACACGGTCTACCATCCGGCCGGCAGCTGCCGCATGGGCAGCGATCCCATGGCCGTGGTCGATGCCACCCTGCGCGTCCACGGACTGCAGAGGCTGCGCATTGCCGACGCCTCGATCATGCCGACATTGGTGGGGGGCAATACCAACGCACCCTGCGTCATGATCGGTGAAAAGGCCGCCGATCTGATCATCACAGCGGCCTGACCGGGCGCCCCGAAGGAAAGAAAGACGTGCAGTGGTGCCGGCCGGGGCGTCGGCGCCACCGCCCCCTTGGCCACCCAATTTGTTCGCGCGCCCGGATGCCCTGTCGACCCGCCTGCGGCGTCCTTTGCCCTTCGGGTTGCACGGCTTTCGCTCGCATGGGCTCGCGGGGCCTCACTGACCCAACCAAGTCTCGATGAGTCCTTCTCATCGAGACTTGGTATTTCATGCGATGACGGTGGGCGCGCCGGGTCAGGCCGCCGGCCACACCCTGTGGCCGGCGGCCGCCATCCCCGAGGGGAGCGGGCCTCCGGCGAACCGGCGGGCGAAATCATCGGCCTGCGGCGGCGCCAGCGGGCGGCTGACATGGTAGCCCTGCGCCACGTCACAACCGTGATCGCGCAGAAAGCCAAGCTGTTCGGCGGTCTCCACCCCCTCCGCCACGACTCTCAAGCGCAACTCCTTGCCCAGTGCGATGATCGCTTTGACCAGGACCCCCTGGCCGGGATCGAGCAAGGTGTCACGGATGAAGGACCTGTCGATCTTCAAGGTCTGGAACGGATAACGATTGAGGTAGCTCAGGGACGAATATCCGGTGCCGAAGTCATCAATGGATAGGCGAATGCCCAGCCCGTTCAACTCTTTCAGGACCTCAGCGGTACGCTGGGGGTCCTCGATCAGATAGCTCTCCGTCACCTCCAGCTCCAACCGGTCGGCCGGCAGACCGCTGTCCGCCAAGGCCTGCTTGACGTCGTCGACCAGGTGCGGATGGCGCAACTGACGGGGTGACATATTGACGGCGACACTCAAGGTCCAGCCCTGGTCCATCCACCGACGCGCCTCGTGGCAGGCCTCGCGGACCACCCAGGCGCCAATCGGCACGATCAGCCCAGTATCCTCGGCCAGGGGAATGAAGCGGTCGGGCGGAACCGTCCCCAGGCTTGGACTGTGCCAGCGCAGCAGGGCCTCGGCCCCGGTCATCCGGTTCGAAGCCAGATCCAGGACCGGCTGGTAGACCAGCGACAACTCGCTGCGTTCCAGGGCATGGCGCAGATTGGTCTCGATCTCCAGGCGCTGGGCCGCCTGCTGGTTCATGCCCGGCGTGAAGAAGCGATAGGAATTACGGCCGGCCTCGCGGGCCAGGGACAGGGCGACGCTGCCGTTTTGCAGCAGTGTCCGCGGTTCGGCACCATCCTCCGGAGCGATGGCCAAGCCAATGCTCACCGAAATGAACAGTTCGCGACCGGCGGTATGGAACGGATGACTGAAAGCCTCAAGAACCCGGCGGGCCACCACATCGGACGGCTCGCCCGCCACGGGCTCGGCCAGAATGACCAGAAACTCGTCGCTGCCCAGACGAGCAACGGTATCGGTCTTGCGCACGCAGGCCGACAGGCGTCCGCCCGCTTCGACCAGCACGGCGTCGCCAACCGTATGCCCCAGACTGTCGTTGACATCCTTCAGCCGGTCGATGTCGACGCGCATCAGGGTGACCGACTGTCCGGCGCGTTGTCCCTGCTTCATGGCCTGCGACAGCCGATCCAGGGCCAGAAGGTGATTGGGCAGTCCGGTCAGCTGATCGAATTGCGCCTGGCGAGCCAGTCGGTCCTCGTAGCGCCTCTTGAGGAACATGCATTTTCCGTGCACCGTCCGGCGCGAGGCGATCCATCCGGTCACGAAAACCAGCAGAGCGGAGGCACCGATCGCAGGCAGATCCCCGATGACCCGCCCCAGAATGGCCGGCAATCCCCAAAGGGACGGCAGCCACAGGGTCCAGACCGGAACAGGGCCTTTCGGCCACGCGCTCCAAAGTATTGCGGCGATCATATAGCCGAGGGCGATGGAGAGCGGTGTCAGGAACTTAGCGCCTCGCTCGCCTGGCGCGTTCAACAAAAACCGACCCAAAGTTCCCTCGAAGCAAAATCGACACCGCGACAACGATCCCGGCCGGGAGCCCGGCCGGTGGTAGTGTCTTTGGCGACCACATGCCAATCAAGAGACATTGCTGTGACGTTTTTCCGATATCCAGCCCAGGGCCCCGCGTCCGGCGCGCACTCCGGTGGCGAAACAGCCGGTCAGCAAATAGCCCCCGGTCGGCGCCTCCCAGTCCAGCATCTCCCCCGCCACGAATAGCCCTGGCCGCTGCAGCACCATGAGCTGGTCGTCCAGATCATCAAACCGGACGCCGCCGGCGCTGGATATCGCCTCTTCCAGCGGGCGTGGCGCCACCAGGACGACGGGCAGGCTCTTGACGGCTTCGGCCAGCCGGGCCGGGTCGGCGATATCGGCCTGCGTTTCCCGCAACAGGGCGGCGGCCTGGGGCGGCAACCCCAAGGTCTTGCGCAACCAGTTGGACAGGCTGGCCCGTCCGCGAGGACGCGCCAAGCGCTCTGTCACCGCGGCCAGGCTCACGTCCGGCTTCAGGTCGACGCGCAGAACCGCACTGCCATCACGGGCGATCCCGTCCCGCAGCGCCGCCGACAGGGCGTAGATGCCACCGCCCTCCACGCCATAAGCGGTCATCACCATCTCGCCCCGGCAGACGGCACCACCATAGCCAAGGGCGACCCCCTTCAGCGGTTGTCCGAAATGGGGGACCATGAAAGAAGACCAGGCGACATCGAATCCGCAGTTGGCCGGCCGCAGGGGAGAGACCCGGCAGCCCAGGGCCGTCACCAGCGGCACCCAGCGACCATCCGAACCCAGACGCGGCCAACTGGCGCCGCCCAACGCCAAGATGGCGGCGTCGGCACGGGCGACAACCGGGCCGGTCTCGCCATCGAACAGCAAACCGCCGTCCTGGCCAAAGCCCCGCCACCGGCACCGAAGACGGAAATCGACGCCCAGCCCGCGCAGGTGGCGGACCCAGGCACGCAACAGAGGCGCCGCCTTGAAATCGTCGGGAAAGACCCGACCGCTGGTGCCCACAAAAGTGCCGACCCCCAGGCTCGCCGCCCACTCCCGCATCGCCTGGGGCCCGAAATCCGCCAACAGGGGAGCAAATCGGGCCGCGTTGACGCCGTAGCGCGCCAGAAAGGCCGCCATCGGTTCGCTGTGGGTCAGATTCAAACCACCGCGACCGGCCATAAGGAATTTCCGTCCGACGCTGGGCATGGCGTCGAACACCGTGACCGGCACCCCGGCCGCGGCCACCACCTCTGCCGCCATCAACCCCGCAGGCCCGCCGCCGATCACCGCGACCGTCGTCCCTTGTCCCACCCGCTGTGCTCCTTATCCACCGATCGGGGGGGCATTCTGGCCCAGTGTCCGAAGCCTCGCAATCGCCGCAGGTACCGGCATGCCGTAAGGACCCTCCGGCGCCGCCGAAAACCGGTCGGGCGCCCCTTCCACCAGCCCACGCCAAAAGACATTGGCTATAAGAAAAGCTTGACCGGCCGTCTCAATCTTTAGAAAAATGACTTTTGGTTCGCTCTCCCGCGAATATCATTTCGTGCTGCTGGCAATTCCCACCGATGGATGCCTTTGTGTAGTCTGCCCCCATGTCCCCATGGGGACCGTTGTGAAAGACGCTGGAAAATGCTCGTGAACGGTTCTTCGACCAACACCGGACTTTATGACCCCCGCAATGAGCACGATGCCTGTGGCGTCGGCTTCGTGGTGGATATCAAGAACCGAAAAAACCACCAGATCGTCCGACAGGGACTGGAAATCCTGGTCAACCTGACGCACCGCGGTGCCGTGGGCGCCGATCCGCTGGCCGGCGACGGCGCCGGCATCCTGATCCAGATGCCCGACGAGCTGCTGCGGCAGGAAGCCGCGAAGGTCGGCTTCACCCTGCCGGGCGTCGGCCTCTATGGCGTCGGCATGATCTTCCTGCCGCAGGAAAGCGATCTGCGCGCCCATTGCCAGTCCATCATCGAGGACATTATCGTCCACGAGGGCCAGCAGATACTCGGCTGGCGCGACGTGCCCGTCGACAGCGCGATCCTGGGCGCCAGCGTGCGGGAGTCCGAACCGGTCATTCGCCAGGTCTTTGTCGGCCGTGGCGAAGGTTGCATCGACCAGGACGCCTTTGAACGCAAGCTGTTCGTCATCCGCAAACGGATCTCCATCACCATCCGCGGCCGCCTGGGCGACGACGCCAAAAGCTTCTACATCCCGTCGATGTCGTCGCGCACCCTGGTCTACAAGGGCATGCTGCTGGCCGAACAGGTCGGCCCCTACTACAAGGACCTGAGCGACGAGCGTCTGGTGTCTGCGCTGGCGCTGGTCCATCAGCGCTTTTCCACCAACACCTTCCCGACCTGGAGCCTGGCCCATCCGTTCCGCATGATCTGCCACAACGGCGAGATCAATACCCTGCGCGGTAACCTGAACTGGATGGTGGCGCGGCGCTACGCCATGCAGTCGGACCTTCTGGGCGACGATCTGGCCAAGCTGTGGCCGCTGACCTTCGACGGCCAGTCTGATTCCGCCAGCTTCGACAACGCCTTGGAACTGCTGGTGCAGGGCGGCTATACGCTGGCCCAGGCGATGATGATGATGATCCCGGAAGCCTGGGCCGCCAATCCGCTGATGGACGAGAAGCGCCGCGCCTTCTACGAATACCACGCCGCCCTGATGGAACCTTGGGACGGCCCGGCGGCGGTCTGCTTCACCGACGGCCGCCAGATCGGCGCCACGCTGGACCGCAACGGCCTGCGCCCGGCCCGCTATCTGGTCACCGACGACGACCAGGTGGTGATGGCCTCGGAGATGGGTGTCCTGCCCATTCCGGAAGAGAAGATCGTCAAGAAATGGCGCCTGCAGCCGGGCAAGATGCTGCTGATCGATCTGGAACAGGGGCGCATCATCGATGACCGCGAGGTCAAGGCTCAATTGGCGTCGGCCTACCCCTATGCCGAACTGCTGGCCCAGACCCAGATCATCCTGGAGGACCTGCCCGAGCTGCCGACCAACAGCCCTGAAAGCGCGTCCTCGCTCCTGGACCGGCAACAGGCTTTCGGCTACACCCAGGAGGACATCAAGTTCCTGATCACGCCGTTGGCCGTTTCCGGACAGGAGGCGGTCGGCAGCATGGGCAACGATACGCCGCTGGCGGTCCTGTCGGCCCACCCGAAGCTGCTCTACAGCTATTTCAAGCAGTGCTTCGCCCAGGTCACCAACCCGCCCATCGATTCCATCCGCGAAGAGGCGGTGATGAGCCTGGTCAGCGTCATCGGACCGCGCCCCAACCTGCTGGGGCGCCCGACCGGCGAACTGCGCAAGCGGCTTGAGGTCCGCCAGCCCATTCTCACCAACGAGGACCTGGAGAAGATCCGCGGCATCGGCCAGCATGCCGACAACGCCTTCCGGTCGGTCACCATCGACACCACCTGGCCGGTCGCCGAGGGCTCGAAGGGCCTGGCCTGGGCCATCGAGCGGATCGAAGAGGACGTCAGCCGCGCCGTGGCCGCCGGGGTCAATATCGTCATCCTGTCCGACCGCAACGTGGGACCCACGCGGATCCCCGTCCCCGCCTTGCTGGCCACCTCGGCCGTCCATCATCACCTGGTCAAGGAGGGCAAGCGCACCGAAGTCGGCCTGGTGGTCGAGACCGGCAGCGCTCTGCAGGTCCACCATTTCTGTCTGCTGGCCGGCTACGGCGCCGAGGCGGTCAACCCCTACATCGCCTTCGAAACACTGGAAGCCATTCGTCCCAGCCTGTCCGAGGAGATCTCGGAGGAGGACCTGAACAAGCGCTACATCAAGGGCATCGACAAGGCGATGCTGAAGGTGATGGCGAAGATGGGCATCTCGACCTACCAGTCCTATTGCGGCGCACAGATCTTTGATGCCGTCGGCCTGTCGTCGGACTTCGTCAACCGCTACTTCAAGGGCACCAGCGCCACCATCGGCGGCGTCGGCATCGAAGAGATCGCGGCGGAAGTGGTCTTGCGCCACCGCAACGCCTTCGGCGAATCCCCGGTGCTGTCCAACATGCTGGACGTCGGCGGCGAATACGCCGTCCGCGTTCGCGGCGAAGAGCATGCCTGGACCTCCGATACGATCTCGGCGCTGCAGCATGCGGTGCGCGGCAATCTGCCGGAGAAATACCGGGAGTTCGCCCAGATCTTGAACAGCCAGAGCGAACGCCTGTTGAACCTGCGGGGCCTGTTCATCCTGAAGCCGCTGGGTGCGCCGGTCCCGCTGGACGAGGTCGAACCGGCCAAGGACATCGTCAAGCGCTTCGCCACCGGCGCCATGAGCTTCGGATCGATCAGCCGCGAAGCCCACACGACACTCGCCATCGCCATGAACCGGATCGGCGGCAAGTCGAACACCGGCGAAGGCGGCGAAGAGGCTGAACGCTTCCGGCCCCTGCCGAACGGCGATTCCATGCGCTCGGCCATCAAGCAGGTGGCATCGGGCCGCTTCGGCGTCACTGCCGAATACCTGGTCAATGCCGACGACATCCAGATCAAGATGGCCCAGGGCGCCAAGCCCGGCGAGGGCGGCCAGTTGCCCGGTCACAAGGTGGACGCCACCATCGCCCGCGTCCGCCACTCGACCCCCGGCGTCGGCCTGATCAGCCCGCCGCCCCATCATGATATCTATTCCATCGAGGATCTGGCTCAGCTGATCTTCGATTTGAAGAACGTCAATCCCGAAGCCCGCATCAGTGTCAAATTGGTTTCGGAAACCGGGGTGGGAACCGTCGCCGCCGGCGTGTCGAAGGCGCGCGCCGATCATGTCACCATTTCGGGCCACGATGGCGGCACCGGCGCCTCGCCCTTGACCTCGATCAAGCATGCCGGCGGCCCCTGGGAAGTGGGGTTGGCGGAAACGCACCAGACCCTGGTCCGCAACAAACTGCGCGGTCGCATTGCCGTGCAGGTCGACGGCGGGCTGCGCACCGGGCGCGACGTCGTGGTCGGCGCTCTTCTCGGGGCCGACGAGTTCGGCTTCGCCACCGCACCATTGATCGCCGCCGGCTGCATCATGATGCGCAAGTGCCACCTGAACACCTGCCCGGTCGGCGTCGCCACCCAGGATCCCGAGTTGCGCAAGCGCTTCACCGGCCAGCCGGAACATGTGGTCAACTATTTCTTCTTCGTCGCCGAGGAAGTGCGCCAGATCATGGCTTCGCTGGGCGTGCGCAAGCTGTCCCAACTGATCGGGCGCTCGGACCTTTTGGACGCCCGCCGTGCCGTCGACCACTGGAAGGCCAAGGGCCTGGACTTCTCGCGACTGTTCTACCACGCCAACCCGGCGCCAGGAGTCGCCACCTCGCACTGTGAAGCGCAGGAGCATGGCCTGGACAATGTGCTGGATCGGACCCTGATCGAAAAGGCGCAGACGGCCCTGAAGACGCGCAAGTCCGTCGAGATCGCCCTTCCCGTCCGCAACGTCGACCGGACCGTCGGCGCCATGTTGTCGGGCCAGGTCGCCAAGCTTCACGGTCACCAGGGGCTGCCGGACGATACCGTCTCGATCAAGCTGCGGGGGACCGCAGGCCAGAGCTTCGGCGCCTTCCTGGCCAAGGGCGTGTCGCTGGAACTGACCGGCGAAGCCAACGACTATGTCGGCAAGGGCCTATCGGGCGGACGCATCGTCATCCTGCCGCCGGAGGGATCGCGCCGGCCGGCCGAGGAGAACATTATCGTCGGCAACACGGTCCTTTATGGCGCGATCGAAGGCGAGTGCTATTTCCGCGGCGTCGCCGGCGAGCGCTTCGCGGTGCGCAACTCCGGCGCCACGGCGGTGGTCGAAGGGGTCGGCGACCACGGCTGTGAATACATGACCGGCGGCATCGTCGTCGTCATCGGCAAGACCGGCCGCAATTTCGCCGCCGGGATGAGCGGCGGCATCGCCTATGTCCTCGATGAGGATGGCGATTTCGAACGCCGCTGCAACATGGCGATGGTGGAGCTGGAACCGGTCTCGGCCGAGGAAGAGCTGTCGGATGCCCAGAATTGGTCGGGCGGCGAATTGGAGGGGCATGGTCTGGTCGACGTCTCGTCCGACATGACGCGCCATGACGAGATCCGCCTCAAGATGCTGATCGAAAACCACCGCCGCTACACCAACAGCGCGCGAGCCCAGGAACTGTTGCGCAACTGGACCCATTACATGCCGAAATTCGTCAAAGTCATGCCGGTCGATTATCGCCGGGCGTTGGAAGCCATGCAGCGCGCCCAGGCGTCGGAAGCTGCCGTCGCGGGAGGGCTGTAAGATGGGCAAGCCGACCGGTTTCAAGGAATTTTCGCGCCGCGAACACGGGTCCCGGGCCGTTGCCGAACGGCTGGAAGGATACCAAGAGTTCACCGTCCCCCTGTCCGCCCCCGAACTGTCGGACCAGGGCGCCCGCTGCATGGATTGCGGCATTCCGTTCTGCCACCAGGGCTGCCCGGTCAACAACATCATTCCCGACTGGAACGATCTGGTCTATCGCGGCCGCTGGCGCGACGCGCTTGAGGTTTTGCAATCCACCAACAACTTCCCCGAGGTGACCGGGCGCATCTGCCCGGCCCCCTGCGAGGCGGCCTGTACGCTGAACATCGAGGACGCCCCGGTCACCATCAAGGACATCGAGCACGCCATCGCCGAGGCCGGTTGGCGGGAAGGCTGGATCGTGCCCGAGGCCCCCAAACCGTCCACCGGCCGGCGGGTCGCGGTGATCGGATCCGGTCCGGCGGGTTTGGCGGCCGCCCAGCAGCTGGCGCGAGTCGGACATGCCGTCACGGTGTTCGAAAAGAATGCCAAGCCCGGCGGGCTGCTGCGCTATGGCATTCCCGACTTCAAGCTGGACAAGATGGTTCTCGATCGCCGGATCGACCAGATGGAGGCGGAAGGCGTGGTATTCCGCACCGGCGTCCATGTGGGGGTCGGGTTGCCCACCGACGACATACTGCGCCAGTTTGACGCGGTCCTGCTGACCGGCGGCTCGGAACGGCCGCGCGACCTCCCCATTCCCGGCCGCAATCTCCTGGGCGTTCATTTCGCCATGGACTTCCTGGGCCAATCCAACCGCCGAGTCTCCGGCGAGCGTTGGGTGGGACCCGAGATCGTCGCCACCGGCAAACATGTCGTGGTCATCGGCGGTGGCGACACCGGCTCGGACTGCGTCGGCACCTCGAACCGTCAGGGCGCCGCTTCCGTGACCCAGTTGGAGATTCTGCCAAGACCTCCGGAAAAGGAAAACAAAGCCCTGTCCTGGCCAAAATGGCCGGTGAAATTGCGCAGCTCCTCGTCCCATGAGGAAGGATGCGAACGCCGCTGGGGCGTCACGGCAACCCGACTGGAAGGTCACGACGGCAGCGTGAGCCTGTTGCATGGGGTCGAGGTCGACACCAAGTTACAACCATTGCCGGGTACGGAGTTCACCATGAAGGCCGATCTGGTCCTTCTCGCCATGGGTTTCGTCCATCCGGAACCGGTCGGCCTGCTGCACCAACTGGGCGTAACCCTGGATCCCCGCGGCAATGTTCAGGCCGATACGAACAGCTATCGGACCTCGGTCGACAAGGTATTCGCCGCGGGCGACATCCGGCGGGGACAATCCCTGGTCGTCTGGGCCATCCGCGAGGGGCGTCAGGCCGCCCATGCGGTCGACACCTATTTGATGGGACGCTCCGACCTGCCGCGTTAGGGGTCCCCCTGGAACGGAGCCGATGCGAGAGCCAACCTACCCGGTGCCGCCCAGGCGGCCCTTGCTGGACGACACCGGGACCTTGGCATCCTATGCTGCCGGCCTGGGCCAGCCGGCCCGTTATTTCAGTGCCAAGTTCCAGCGCCAGGCGGTCAAGCTGGGACCCTGCCAGCTTTATCTCACCAAGGTTCTCGACGAAGTCCTGGAAACGATACTGGGCAGCTGCGTGGCGGCCTGCATCCGCGACCCGGTCTCCGCCATCGCCGGGATGAACCATTTCATGCTGCCGACCTCGACCCAGCCCCGAACCTGGGATTCCGCCGACGCCCTGCGCTACGGCAATCATGCCATGGATGCCCTGATCGAGGGCCTGATGCTGCGGGGGGCCCACCTGGACCGTCTGGAAATCAAGATCTTCGGGGGCGCCAATGTCATGTCCGGCCCGACCGTCGGCGATGCCAACGCGGAATGGGTCCTGCGTTATCTCGAGTCCAGAAGTCTTACCGTAACGGCCCAGCACCTGGGTGGCGTTTTGCCCAGGTCGCTCCATTATTTTCCGGCGACCGGCGTGGTCTTGATGCAGCGGATCGATTCCACGGGCCACACGACCTAAGTCTCTGAAACCGGCATTGCGCTCTTCGTCTCAACTTGGGATGATTGGTGGTCTGCGGACTGCTGGGATGGCGGTGAATGTCGTGACGGCGGAGTCCACGAAGATCGTCGTGGTTGGCAACGAAAAAGGCGGAACCGGCAAGACGACGGTGGCCATGCATCTGGCCATCGGGCTGGCTAGCCGCGGTGTTGCCGTCGGCGTCGTCGACCTTGACGGCCGGCAGCAGTCCCTGACCCGTTACCTGGCCAATCGCCGGCAGTGGTGCGACAGCCATGATGTGAGCCTCCCCATGCCCCGCCACCGCGTCCTGACCACGTCGGCGGCAAACGACCGGCGCACCGCCGACGCCGACGACCGCAGATCCCTGTCCGAGGTCGTCGCCCATTGGCACGGCGAGTGCGACATCATCCTGTTGGACTGTGCCGCGGGAGACGGCTCGCTGTCTCGTGCCGCGCACCAGTTGGCCGACGTCCTGGTCACGCCGCTGAACGACAGCTTCGTCGACCTGGACCCCCTGCTGCAGTTCGGTCCCGGCCGGTTTCAGGTGGTTGCGCTGGGCGCCTATTTCCGCATGCTGTGGGAAATCCGCAATGAGCGCCGGCGCCAAGACCGTCCGCCGTTTCAATGGATCGTCCTGCGCAACCGCCTGTCGGCACTGGCCGACCAGAACAAGCGATCGCTGTCCCATGTGCTCAGCCGGATCGGCCCGATCATGCGGTTCGACCTGGAAGAGGGTTTGGGCGAGCGCATCATTTTTCGCCAATTGTTCCAGCAAGGCCTGACCCTGTTCGACAGCGACGCGCCCCGGTCGGGCATCACGCCGACGGCATCGCATCGCGCCGCCCGGGCCGAATTGACTGGCTTGCTGGATCGTTTGACCATCGATGACGACCGTTGGGCTATGGACATGGGGGCGACCGAGAGCCAAATCTGACATATCGGCGCGCCCTCCGGATGGCGGGGGCGAACGATCCACCAAGCCCGCCCGGGCCGACAAGGGGAACGGTGATGAAAGACGAAAGAATCATGTCGCCGGATCGTTCGGACCAGGACTTGCGGCGCCAGTTGGTGCAGGTCCGCGACGCGCTTGGACGGGCGTTCTCGCCCATCGAGGCCGGGTTTCAGAAGGCCGGAGAAGACTTGAGCCGGGCCGTCGAGTCGCTGCAGCGGATCAGCCGGGCCAGCATGGACCTGTCCCGGAAAATGGCCGAAAACACCCTGGCCGACTTCACCCAGCGCCTGCTGCAGGCGGCCGCCCGCGTATCGACGGCGGCCGAACAGTCCGGCCAAACCTCGCTGGCAGCCTTGGTCGCGATGACCACCGGCATCGAGGAGCGGGTCGAGCGCCTGAATCGCACCATCGCCGAAGCCAGAATCTTGGGCATCAATGCCAAAATCGAGGCGGCCCACGTCAGCACCGGAAACGTCGACTTTTCAGTCTTCACCCGCGAAATCGGCCGACTGGCGGAATTGGCCGAGGCCAGCCTGGGAAAATTTGCCGGCGAGTTGCTGTCCCTTGGACGCAGGATCGGCCAGGCGCAACGGGACCAGGATGAGTTCGCCCGCGAAAACCAGCAGTCGCTGGCCAGCGTGATCGGCCGGCTGGAAAGCAATCTGACCCGAATCCGCGACCGGCAGAAATCGGCCATCCAGACATCCGACACCCTGGCGGCGCGCTCGCAGAGCATCGTCGCCCTGGTTGCCAAGGCGGTCGCCGACCTGCAAATCGGCGATATCACTCGGCAGCGTGTCGAGCATGTGGCGCATGGCCTGACCATCGGCGAGAACCTGCTTGACGCCGCGCCTGCGACCCCGCCGACCGCGCAACAGGGCGAGGGTCGGGCCCTGGCGATCGAGATCTGCCGTCTGCAGGCGGCCCAGTTGCGCAATGCAAACGCCGATTTCTCCCGCGAATTGGCACGAATCGACGAAACCATTCGGGCCCTGGCCAATGACGCCGAAGGCATCCACCGCCTGAGCCAGGCCGTCTTCGGCACCGCCGGAGCCGGTGGCTCGTCCTTTCTGGACGAGGTCGGACATGATCTGGAACAGGCCTGCGGCCTGCTGCAACGATTTGCCCAGACCCATGACCGCGTCGAACAGGTGACGGGTCAGGTCTCCGCCGGGGTTGCAGAAATGGTCCAATATTTGTCGGCGGTTCATTCCATCGAAGCCGACATGCGCATCATGGGCTTGAATGCCACCCTGAAATGCTCGCGTTTGGGCAAGGAGGGGCTGGCCTTGAGCGTGATCGCACAGGAACTGCGGGCCGTGGCCAATCGCACCGCCGATGACGGTACCGTCATCATGAAGGGATTGGAGCAACTGATCGCCGAGGCCGAATCCCTGGCCTCTCCCGATCACTCGACAACCGGATCGGACGTGACCGGCCTTGCCGACGAGATGCAGGACGCCATCCGCATGCTGGGGACCACCAATCACGAACTGTCGCAGACCATGGCGGCTCTGGAAGACGACAGCCGCTCCATCGGCGCTGCCCTGGCCTCCGCCTTGTCACACGAGACCTTGCGGATGGACAGCACCCGGGCCCTGGAGGATGTGCTGGTCCACCTGGAGACCCTGGCGGCAAGCTCCCTTGATGACGCCATCCATGATCCGGCCGTCATCAAGGAGCGCGTCCTGGCCCTGATGAAAGGCCGCTACACCATGGCCAGCGAACATGAGATCCACGCTCTGTTCGACGAGGGCGCGCAAACGTCATCTTTGTCGACGACGGTAGCGGCCAGTGCCAGTTCGGACATCGACATCGATTCCTTCATGCTCTAGGCCCAACTTCCTGCTTTCGATGACTGTGAACCCCGCGGCCACCCTCGGGGTCTGCGCTGGATCAAGCTCGATACCCTGATAGGCCCCAAAGGGCACCGGTTGCGCGACCTGATCGT
>Ga0326727_10006166_pt1 | contig 33169 bp, 28 predicted proteins | sample MB2enrmetagenome_FD_207643 | JGI IMG/M metagenome (GOLD analysis project Ga0326727, IMG submission 207643) | Lab enriched peat soil microbial communities from McLean, Ithaca, NY, United States - MB29MY | ecosystem: Environmental > Terrestrial > Soil > Wetlands > Peat | place: USA: New York...
GCCGGGAAAAATGGTTCGATGCGTTTCCATTGTTGGCTGGTCAGCATATGCCAACAGCCAACAACAACGCGGCTCCGCAACATAAGTCCACAACTTGAGGCGGAACCTATTTATGAAACCAGTTCTAGTTCTTTCGCTTCGCTCAAAATGACAACTCAAACTTATTTCGCAAATTTTCGGGACAGCACCCTAGTGTCTAACTGGAAACCGGGGCGGTGAAATTCCGTGCCCGGAGCTTTCTTGTGATCTAGCATGGTTCGTAGACAATTGTTGCCGGAATTCCCGGCAATGGTTTTCAAATCGTCTCGGGTTTTCAAATCGAGGTTTTCAGGCCGAAGAACTTTTCACTTGCTAACTCTATGGGCCCTTCGAAAAAAACACAGCACGCTATTCGGCGCAGCACGCGACTGCCGCTGGAAGTTCCGGTGCTGGTAACCAGCCTCGACGGCGCCGCGCCGTTTTCCGAGCAGTGCAACACCACGCTGGTGAACGCGCACGGATGCGGGCTGATCGTTCCACGGGCGCTGGCGCAGGGCATTCGGGTCCGGTTGGAAATCCTTTCGGCAAAGCGGCACACCACAGCGCAGGTGTCGGAGGTGGTTCCACTGGGCGGCGATCCGGAGACCTGGCTGATCGGCCTGGAACTCGATGTTCCCGGCAACTTCTGGGGAATCGAGTACGCGCCTTCGGATTGGAAGATCGAGGAGAGCCCCTCGCCTGCCGCAGAGCGGCAGCAGTTAAATCAAGAGCCGGGCGCGGCGGCGAAGCCGGCTCGTTCGCGACGCTGGCGACTGACCGACATCAGCGCGGGCGGCTGCTACCTGGAGACGGCTTCGCCATTTCCCGCCGATACTTCGGTCTTGCTGAGTATTCGTGCGTCGGACACGGAATGTCTGCTCGACGGAGTGGTGCGAGTGTCCCATGCGCAAACGGGAATGGGAGTCGAGTTCACGGTGGCGGCAGCGCACGATCAGCGGCCGAAGGTGGAGGAACTGATCGGCCGGCTGACGAGCAATCGCGAGGTTCCGAAGATTTTCGTCGGCAGAAAAGAAGGTCGACACGCCGCGCCGAATCTGGCGCCCGACGCGGCGTTCGATAACGAATCGGCCGACCCGCTCCTGGAGTTGATTCGCGAGGGCCCGTCGTTGACCGCGGAGCAGTTTCTCAACGATTTGCGAGCGCAGCGACTGGGCAGACGCCGCGACGCGCGCATTGAACTCGCGTTGCCGGTGCTGCTTACCGGGACCGACGTCAGAGGCCGTCCTCTGGATCAGAGAGTGATGACGATGAATATCAGCCGCCGCGGCGCGCTGCTCGACGGCGTCCACGGACTGCTTGGGAAGGGCGACAAAATTTCTCTCGCTCGCGGACGCAAGAAGGAGCAGTTCCGAGTCGCGTGGGTAGGTGGAGAAGACACTCCGGCGGAGGGTCAGATTGGGGTGGCTGCGCTCGATCCGAATACTTCGTTTTGGGATGAGGTGCTCGAAGCGACGTCGCAGTCGGGACTCGAAACGGCCAGCCTTCGCGGGAACGACCGCGGGACCGGGCATTAGCGGCTGTGCGATAATCCGCACCACACGAGTTGAGGAGTTTTCACATGGCAAAACGTTCGACGATTTCCAAGCGTCCTGCGAAGTCGCAGCCTAAGGCGGATCGTCCTTTTGCTCCCGGCTATGGCATTGTCGGTGCTGAAGACGGTAAGGGTCTGCTCCCTTGGGCCTGGGTTGCCGGGAAAATGAACCGCTGCCGGACGTTCTGGTTGGCCACGATTCACGCCGGGCTTCATTCAAATCAGGGGCGTCCGCATGTGATGCCGGTTTGGGGAGTGTGGCTCGACGACGCTTTCTTCTTTTCGACCGGACGCAAATCCCGCAAAGGTCAAAACCTCGCCGCCAATCCCGCGTGCACGATTGCGAACGACGACGGCGCAGAAGCGGTGGTCGTCGAGGGACTGGCGACTCCGGTGGAGGATGCAGCGGCGCTGGAGCGCGTTGCGACCGCCTACAAGAAGAAATATAAGATGGACCCGCGAAGCATGGGAGAACCGATTTTCATCGTGCGTCCGAAGACCGTGTTTGGATTCATTGAGAAGAGCTTTCCGAAGTCGGCGACCCGGTGGAAATTGGAGAATCTGTAGCTTGGTAATTTCGTAATTTGCAATTTGAAAAGCCACGTCGGCCACATCAAATTACAAATTACCAAGTCGCAAATTCGGCAATACTTTTCGCGCCGACAGATGCGCTCCCGTCAGCAGCAGCATTCCCGACAGAAATGCCCAGAACATCAGGCTGACCGAGATAGCGAACGGCCCATACACTTCCGCGAAATTCAGCCGGGGCAGGGCGAACATATAAACGTACTTCAGCGCCTCGGAGAGCAATCCCATGAGCACCGCCGCCGGCAGAACCCCCTTGGCCGAAACCTTGCCGTTCGGCAACAGCCAGTAGACGAGGAAGAAGATCGCGATACTGGCCAGGATCGAAAAGATCTTCATGGTCACGAAGTCCACCAGATCCACATACCAACCGCCATAGCCGTGCAACACACTCTTCAAGATGGCCACATTCCCGGCGGTCAATCCCACCGAGAGCAGGGCGAGCGATCCGCAGGCAAACACCAGCGCCAGCGACATCAACTGATTTCCCAGGTACGAGCGGTTGTTGCGAAATCCCCAGACGCGGTTCAGCGCAACTTCGAGCGGCAGAAAAATTCCGGTGGAAGTAATCAGCAGCATGGCCAGCGAGAACACTTGCGCCCGATGGTGCGCGCCGACCAGCACATTCAGGTTTCGGATCACGAATTCCTGGCCCGTTGGAATGTAGTCGCGCAGCAGGCTCTCGACGACGCCGTACATCACCTTGGAATGAAAGACGTATCGGATCAGCGTCATCAGCAACAGCAGGAACGGGAAGAACGACAGAATGGCGTTAGCGGCGACCGAGAAGGCAAAGGTGTGGACCTCGGTCCGGAGCAGATAACGCGCGGTCGAGCGCACCAGCCCTTCGGCCGGAGCAGCGCGAAGTTCGGCCGCTCCCTCCTTGTCCGAAAGCTCGATGGGAGTGATCGATGACACTGGTTTCTCAAATATTATCAAATACTTACGGCTTTCCGTCGATGCTCGCAGGTTCCGCCCCCTTTGGCCGGTCCCAGGGTCATGTTCGTTTTCAGTTTGTTCTCAGCAACTTCGCTCTTGCCAACTGCAATCTTCCTGCTATTATTTCCTGCTCGTCACCCGGACCCGGTTGGCGAGCGACTACTAGGGTTGACGCTTCTGTGTCAGCAGTCGGATATCGCGCCTTCGTTTTCGCGGCTTCGCCGTATTTCGTCGCGGGCAACCGTTCGACGGAATGCAGGGGAGCCGTTTCTGTTGGTGTGGTATCGCCCGCGCGCGGCGACGCCAGCAAAAAACTCTTACCGTCCTTTGTGGGGATGCCCCGGTATCGGATCTCCGGTATCGAGTTTCCGGCACACCAGGGCAAACCGACAAGCGACGGAAGAATAATTCTTTGATGAGGCGAAAGGAGTTTCTTTGTGAGAGAAAAGGGTACTGTGAAGTGGTTCAATGGGGCGAAGGGATACGGATTCATCCAGCGCTCCACGGGGGAGGACGTGTTCGTACATTTTTCGGCCATCCAGGAGAACGGCTACCGCTCGCTGAACGAAGGCGAGACCGTCGAGTTCGATCTGCTCAAAGGCCCTAAGGGCTTTCAGGCAAGCAACGTGGTGCGCGCGGCATAATATTTCCAGAACCAGTTCGCCAACCCTCTCGGTTCGACCGAGAGGGTTTTTTCTTGGGGTCCCAGCTTTGTAGATGTGGCCCACCGGCTCCAAAATGAGTGTGGGATTCCCGAATCGGGCGGAGAAGATCGAGCGATGCCGTTGCGACCGAGGGCCCTAGCCGGCGTTAGGAACCCGTCATGTCATTGACGTACTTCGGTTTACCGAGTATTCCACAAGAGAGCGGCGATTCGCTCTTGTGGCGGGGTGCCTTTGGCATTTAACTTGATCTCTCCGAGCTTTGCGACGGTTAACGACTTTCAGGTGAGTGCTTCCTAATCGAATGAGCCAAGTTCTTGATGCCTTAAACTCGGTAGATTGGGATTTCGGAGACGCTGCCTCCAGCCAGAATATTCACTCGATTCATCCCTATCCTGCGAAATTCATCGCCCAGATACCGAGAGGGCTGATTGACCTGTTTCACCCTGGAGCGTCGACCGTGGTTCTAGACCCGTTCTGCGGCTCCGGGACGACACTGGTTGAAGCTATTGACGCTGGCCTCGATGCGATAGGTATAGACCTCAACCCCATAGCGTGCCTAATCTCAAGCGTAAAGACTGATCCATTGGCCTTCGACCTTGGACCGCTTATTTCGGATGTGGTCGCAAACGCACAGCGCCTTTTTCAGGCAGGCCCTCTGACTGTGCCAGAGATACCTAGACTTGATCATTGGTTTAAGCCAGACGTTCAGAGGGCCCTCACCGCAATCAGCGGGATCATTGATAAAGGAGCTGATTCCGCCGCAAAGAATGCACTCAGGCTTGCTCTGTCCAATATTGTAGTTGGAGTCTCAAACCAAGAGAGCGATACACGATACGCGGCAATAGAAAAGAACCAGCTCACTGAATTGGTCTTCCACCGGTTTGAGAGGGCTGCGAGAGCGATTAACTCCGCTGTGTGGAATTTTCGGACGAGTTTGTTGCGTCAAGTGGGCAAGGCAACTGTGATCCGGGCTGATGTCCTGAAGCTGAAGCCCGCTGATCTTCCGCGAAAGATTGGCCTGGTCATTACTTCACCGCCTTATCCCAACGCCTACGAGTACTGGCTTTATCACAAATATCGTATGTACTGGCTGGGATTCGACCCGATTCCCGTTCGAGAAAGCGAAATTGGTGCACGACCGCACTACTTTAAAACGAATCACCAGGATGAGACAGACTTCGAGAGGCAAATGAGCTCTTGCTTCAACTTGCTGTCTCACGTGATGCTGCCAAAAGCCAAAGCATGTTTCCTTGTGGGAAGGTCAATAATCCATGGCCGCATGATTGACAACGTAGCACTGCTGCAACGCGCTGCTGCACCACATGGCTTTGCTTTCGAAGGCAGTATATTGCGTCAAATCCAGCTCACGCGCAAAGCGTTCAATCCCAAGCACAGCAAAATAAATCAAGAGCATATCGTTGTGTTTTCCCTAATAAAATGAAGGTACATCTCGTCTGGCATCCCTACCGATACTTCCCATATGAAAGGGAATTGGCGCGGCGAGAAGCGGAAACCTTATTCGGTGAGAAAATCAAGACGTCGGCTGATGGGCTGACCGTAGAAACGAACAATGGTTGGAGAGATATTGCCTCCAGGCTGACGTATTTCCGCGAAGCGGTAGGGTCTGACGGCTCACGCATAGTCCCTAAGCAGGCCCGATTAGAGGAATCTGCGAACGGGTCTCCGATCCGACGACAGAGCACGCGCTATTCTGCCCACGGCCTTCACGAATATAAAGGGAAATTCAATCCGCAGATCGTGCGGGCAATCGGCAACATCCTGGGCTTGAGAGAAAATGATTGGGTTCTCGACCCATTTTGTGGCAGCGGGACGGTTTTGTTGGAGGCCGCTCACATTGGCTGGAACGGCATTGGTCTAGACATTAATCCTCTTAGCGTTGAAGTGTCGCGAGCGAAGATTGCCGCGGTACATGTTTCACCCGACGTTCTGACGCGCTCATTGGAGCAAATATGCGCAGAGTTGGATTTGCAAAATCGTGTCGACTTCAACAAGGCTTTTTCAAGAACGCAAATATCAACAATGGGGGCAGCGGGATGGAAGGAGTATCTGCGATGTCCAGACTACCTGTCGGAATGGTTTTCAGAGTCAGTCTTGGCACAGCTTTATCTAATTCTGGTCGCCCTGGATCGATTGTCAGATTCCGCAAGGCTGATCTTCCGAGTAGTACTCAGTGACATTGTCCGAGATGTGTCATTCCAAGATCCCGGGGATTTGCGTATTCGCCGGCTTAAATCGCCGCCTGCGAATCGTCCGGCGATCCCGATCTACCTGGACACTCTGAAACGCAGAGTTGCATTGATCTTGAAGGCTCGAAGACAAGTTCGTTCTACCAAAACCTTCCAATCAGCCATCGTGACTGATGCGCGCCAACTTGGTGACCATAGGGCCGTGAAGGGCAATAAATTCGACGCAGTCATCACCAGCCCCCCCTACGCTACTGCCCTGCCTTATATCGACACAGATAGACTTAGCCTTGTGCTCCTTGGCTTGGTCGACGCAACCGCCATGCGCGCCACGGAGAGGTCCCTCATAGGCAACCGCGAAATCACAACAAGTGACAGGAAGCAAATTGAAGAGGCGATGATTGGCCCGAACAGCGGTCTCACCAAGAAGTGCTTGTCTCTATGTCGTACCCTGCTGCGGGCCGTTGGGGAGAATGACGGTTTCCGACGAAGGAACTTGGCATCTTTGGTACATAAGTATTTTCTCGACATGGGCAACGTGTTTGACCAGTTACACTCAGTTCTAAGGCCGGGTGCGCCTGCGGCCATTGTCGTTGGACCAAACTCGACGAGGTTAGGCGACCAAAAATTTGTGATAGACACACCTGATCTGCTGGCCGATCTCGCCCGCGAGAGAGGATTCAAAATTGAAGAATCCATCAGGTTCGATACCTACCAACGTTTCAATTTACACCAGGCTAATGCCATACGTGCGGAAACCCTGTTGATAGTGCGAGAGAATTCAGATCATGCGCATTGAAGTAATTCCGCAAGTTCAAATCGGACATGTAATGCGCCTTCGCGTCGGAGATGTCATCAACCAAGCGATTGCGAATGCGGACTTTCGTCAATTCCGATTTGCCGTGGCCTATATGCGCGTGTCTGGACTGGACCGCCTGTCTGTTTCAATTGACAACCTAGTAAATCGGGGAGGTGGTCTCGCAGGTGCAGTTGGAATAGATGGTGAAATCACCAGCATTGAGGCATTGCAGCTCTTGCTTCGCCTTTCAACCAATAGCACGATCTTCTATACCGTCTCCGGATTTATATATCACCCAAAGCTTTATGTGATCAGCGGTGATGAACAGGCCCTAGTCGTCGTAGGAAGTCCAAACCTAACCAGAGACGGTCTCTTCCGCAATGTCGAGCTGGCAACCAGCATTCACTTGAATTTCCGTGAGGCAGCTGACTTGGCTGTCTACCGCCGATACGGGCAGTTCCTAGATGAACTGCTTAATACAGCGAACACAAATGTGCAGCCGTTGAACGATACGACGATACGAAGACTAAGAGATGCGGGCCTCATTAAACCTGAAGCAAGAGTGCCAGAACCTGGGCCTCCTGTTGTGAGAAGCAGTCGAGCCTTAACCGGCGCACCGGTGGCGGATCTATTTCCGCCGATAAACGTTCCGGTTGCGCCCCCTGCTGGCAATTTTCCAATCATCAGAGCCGCGGCGAGGCCAGCGGCAAGGCCGGCGTTGATAGTTCCGCCTGTTACGGTCGGAGTGGCGAATGCATTTGTAATGCAACTGTCGGCTTTCGATTCCTCACATCGCACCGGCGTGCCAGGTACGGCTGAAGTCCTGATTCCGCATCCGGCCATTGACTTTTTTCCTCCTCTAGCAATGGGTGGGCGCAGGTATCCAGACGCACTGTTTGATGTTGTTCTTAATACCCCTGCTGCGCGGGAACGGCACGGATACAGGCTGTGGTATTACGAAGAACGCGCGACAGGGACTCGGATTGATGAATATCGGTTGCGCATGGACAAGGAAACGATTGACCTCAGCACACCGGGCGGCGGCGATTTGTTGGTAATCAACAAGCTACCAACAGGCAGTGATCCTGAATATGAAGTCACCGTCCTTCCTCGCACTGATCCAACCTACCCGGCATTCTCAGCAATGTGCACGAATGTGGCAGCCGCAGACAAACGCTGGGGGCTTCGATAAACCTCGGGAAATTCGCGGGTGGCCCGGCCTAACGCCCACGTCGAGCAACGACAGCGATCTTCACCCCCAGGGCGCGCAGCACAGAATTGATGGTTTCAAAGCGCGGATGCGCGCCCGCACTCAGGGTCTTGTACAGGCTCTCCCGGCAAAGGCCGGAGTCTCCGGCGATCTGCGCCACGCCTCGCGCTCTAACCACTTCGCTGAGCGCGGCCAGGAATACATCGGGGTTTGGGTCTTCGGCGGCGAGCGAAAGATATTCCGCGATGAGCGCATCGTCATAGAGATACGCCGCCGGCTCGACCCTCGCGTAAGCCTTTTTCCGCTTCAACACCACTATTGTAGCCGAGTGGATACATTCCGCAAGGGCTGAGGCAAGAGGCCCCAAGGCGGGGCCGCCAACCCAAAATAGCGATGTGTGTAAAAAATACAGTGTAAAAACTACTCGGTTGTGCCTATTTAACCACAACCATCCCCGAGCATTTTCAATAACTTAAAATCCGCCGCACGCGGCAGGAAAAATATACACAGTCCAGTTCCGGGGCTTCGACCGCCGAATGTATGTACTTGGACGTACGTATAACAGAACACGAACGTACGTACAATAAAACAAGTACAATGTTCCACGTGGAACACTTTGACAAAATGGAACCGTCGCCCGAAATTTACTTGACGACCGTCTTTATATCCAGACTCTGCCAAAGATACCAGCACGCGATGGAGCGATAGGGCGCCCAAGGTTTCGCGATCTTCTCCATCACCGCGGGCTTCGGCCACTTGCGCTTCTTGTAGTGCTTCTTGATGGCCGCTTGCACGCCGTAATCGCCGGTCGGAAGAATATCCGGACGCCGCAAGGTGAACATCAGGAACATGTGCGCCGTCCAAACGCCAACTCCTTTGACCTGAGTGAGATGCGCGATCACTTCTTCTTCCGGCAATTCCGGCAGGCGCTCGAACTCCACGAGGCCAGCCGCGGTCTTCTCGGCGAGATCGCGCAGATACGCGGCCTTCTGCCGCGACAGCCCAACGCCGCGCATTTCGGCGTCGGTCAGTTGGAGAATGCCCTTCGGCGTCAGCGGATCGCCGGCCAGAGCGGCGAAGCGATTGAAGATGGTCACGGCCGCTTTGCCGTTCAACTGCTGATAGAGGATCGCCTCGGCCAAGGCGTGAAACGTGGGCTCGCCAAACTGCATGCGGCACGGCCCTACGCGCTCGATAATCGCGGCCATCACGGGGTCGGATTTCTTGAGGTGCCTGATCGCCAGATGGCTCGCTGGGCGGTGGATCGGTTTGGGCATCGTCGCTCGCTCCTCGCTGGACGGGGAGACAGTTTAGCACACAGGCGAACAGGTGGCGAATTTCACGGAGGCCCTGGAAGAAGCAGGGCCAAAGGCTTCCCAAACCCTGCTACTACCGCGGCTGTGTGATTGCAATCCTGGTGTGATTGCAATCCTTGACAGTCCGCGCGGCGAGCAGCACAATTCCTACACATTTCTTGCGGGCTCTGGAATCGGGCCTTTTCGGTGGAGTTCCGCAAGAAAAGGGGGACGCGCGTGGAACGTTTGAAAGGCACCGTCAAGTGGTTCAACAACGCCAAGGGATACGGCTTTCTCGGCCGCGACGATGGACCGGATGTATTCATTCACTACAGCTCAATCACCACCGAAGGCTACAAGAGCCTGCAGGAGGGCGACAAGGTGGAGTTTGAGATTGTCCAGGGACAGAAAGGGCCGCAGGCGGCCAATGTAACCAAGAGTTCCTGAGCAAAGGTTGTTTTTTCTGAGGCCGGTTTTGCGGACCAAGCAGCGTGCGCTCGACGCCGGAGCTAGCTGCGTCCTCCGGCGCATGCCAACTCCCTGCTGCACCGCTTCTTCAGCGTTACCATCTTCTCTCGGGTCGATAACTTAGCAAGCTGGGGAGAAATTCGGGTGTCGATTCCCAGCCGCTAAAGGGGCATCCGATTTCGAAGAAACCAGCCGGTTAGTGTGCTCTTAGCGGTTTGCGGCCGCGAACGGCGATAGAAGTCTCTCCGACGCGCATGTCTTCCATGCCCATCGCTGCGTACCATTTGAACACCTGCTCGTAAGTGTGCTTGGACTGATACTTGGGAGAATACCAGTCAAAGGTGTCGAGCATGCGGGCTTCCGGATCTTTCTGGCGGTTCACCGGAAACACGTGATGAACAATGCCCGCGGCTGGACGGCCTAGCAGGGGCACGTGTTTCAATCCCTGTTGCAAGTTGTAAAAGAACGGGACCGCAACTTTCAGAATGCGGTGCAGGTTCTCGGGCTTCATCCTGTGGGTATAGCGGCGCCAGAAATCGCTGAAGCGATACCACTTGTTGTATCCGCTGTAGAGCCAGACGACGAGGAGACCGCCGGGTTTCAGATATTTATCCAGTGCTTTGACGGCGGCTTCGCAATCCGGCGTGTGGTGGAGCACGCCGATGCTATAGATGACGTCGAAGCTTTCGGGAGCGAAGGGCAGGGCGAAGACATCGGCCTGGAAGGCGACGAAGTCGCGGCCGGCAAGATTTTTGGCGGCAACTTCGGCGGCGGCGCTGAGGTCGATGCCCACCACGCGCGCGCCCCAGCGGGTAGCGACTTCGGCGAAACGTCCCATGCCGCAGCCGACGTCGAGGACCAGTTTGCCTTTGAGATCTTCGGGGCGGAGAGCGGTCTTCATCAGGAAGTTCTGTTCGGATTCGCGAACCTCGTCGTGGTCGAGTTGCGTCTTCTGATAACGGTGCCACTGAAAACCGAAACTGGCGGCGTAGTGTTGGGCATCGACAAAGCGCACGATGCCCTGCAGGTTGGGATAGGCCCGCTTGCAAACCGGACAGAGGAAGCCCGCGGCCGGGTCGCTTTCGAGTTTCGAGCGGCAACTGAGGCAACACAGAATTACCTGCAAGTCAGCGGACAGGGGAGACTGCGCCGGTTGTTCCGTGATCGGCATAAACCTCCAGGAAATGACGCGGCTTTTTCGGCGGCGGAGGCGCCGAGCCGGGTCTTTGTTCTTGCTTCTTGACCGTTTGCAACAAGGCTGCCGTAAACTTCATGGCAAAAATAGGATTCCCGGTTTCAAGTATATCCCGCTCGCCAAAATCGCCGCCATCCTGGTTAGGTGGGGATCTTCCACAGCCAGATGAACGGGTTCAGGAAGATGTGTGAGCTGTTGATTTCAGAGCAGGACAGAGTTTTGACGAGGAACAGGGCTGACCGTCGTCAAGACGGCCACCTACGACGCTGGGCAGCCGGCTCGCACCACTGACCGGCCGCAGTTCCAAGCGATGCTGGCGTACTGCCGCGGACACGGGAACAGGGTTACGCATGTCGTACTTGCCAACCTATCGCGGCCAGCATGCAACGTCGCGGACCAATCGATCACGCTGGCGACGTTCAAGCAGCTGGGTATCATTCCGGTGTCGTGCGACGAAACGATTGAGAACTCAGCGGCAGGGAAGCTGTCTTGTCAACCTGCCGGCACGGTCCAGAAAAATCAAAAGCCCCGCCCGTGGGCGGGGCCGATGAGTTGAGGGTCCTAGGCGAACCGAGGGAATCCAGTTTGCAACTTAAGCCACGAACTTGCGACGGACTACGGTAGCGATCCCAACCAGCCCGGTTCCCAGCAGAGCGAGCGTGCCCGGCTCAGGCGTGGTCAAACCGGTAGTGCCGACATGGATACCGCCCTTATTGTCTTTCAGCCATTGGCCTTTAAACAGGAAAATGTTCTGCGTCGTGGATCCGTGCGCGTTCCGGCCGTCCCACAGCGTCCCCACGAGGTCGCCGGTGAGCTGGAAATTGTATAGTCCTTTTACCTGGCTCACGAGAGTCCAGTCGACGGTCCCAACGAAGGCGCCGGTGAAGATCGCGCCCTGGGGCACACCCTGCTTTTTGGAGCCGACACCGAACACGTCAAAGTACGAACCCGTGGAGGAAAAGGTGCCGCCACCAAGAAGGCTGCCACTGGTCAGGGCCCCGGTCGCGAAGTTGACGTAGCCCAAGCCAGCCCCCGGCTTCGCCACGACCGGCGTATTGTTATTTACTTGATACGAGTGCAGGTGAGATCCCATCGACGTGATGCCAGAGCCAAGAATCGTAACGCTGCCGTTCTGGTTGGTCATAGAAAACGTGTCTGCCCAAGCCGCGATCGGCAACGCAAGAGCCAAAACTGCCAAAACCACCACCATTCGCCTCATTGTTCCCTCCCCAAAACCTCAATTTTTTCTTCCATTCTCACAACAACCCCATACAGGTATAGGTCGCCGTCTTCCGATGTGCAGTTAGCATTCCAAAGTCGCTGAAACGAGAGCCATGTTTTCTTTCAACAGCTTACAGACTTCGCTCAGTCGCAGTTGGAATCGCTAGCTGAAATCTCCTGCACACTTGCGACCTTCGTTTTCTGTCTGCTCGCCATTTGGCATCCACAAACAACTCCGACCGTTCTTCAACGGACAAATGCCTGTGAACGCCCAACGAGCCCCGGCAATCGGTCGGGGGGGAATCCCGGGAAAGAACAGCTTCCCGGGAATCCGGTTTCCAGAACCTGGTGTGACCGGAAACCGCCCAACTGCAGGTGAGGCATGTTACCAAGGTTTCTTTTCTTTAGCAAATGGCACTTTCGTGCTATCTCGCACCCTCGAAAGTGGGGTTCCCCTTTTATTGTAATTCTCCTTACGGTTTCATTGGGCCGTGCTTGCCTGAATACGCGGGCAACTACTCTGCACTCCCGATCGGTCTCCAGCCCCTTGTACTGCTTCTTCCACATCCGTGCCTTCGGCGGCAAATCCGTTGTAGCCTAAGTGTTATCGTCGGCTGATCGTTCACCCCGAGGCTGGCTGGCGCGCCATCCCAAAGTCCGCTATGGTGGGGCGTCTCGCCCGTCCAGCCGGGCGCAACTCGGCAGCTGCTTGTGGTCGCGGCAACTCTGGGGTTCGCAACTAATCTGACTCTCTGCGATCCCCTTATTGCCCCCAGTTGCCCAGCATCTCGGTAATCTTCCCACGGTCGATTTTGCCGTTCACGTTCAACGGAATCTGCGGAAAGTGGTAAATGCGGTTGGGCACCATGTAGCGCGGCAGCCTGGTTTCACAAGCCGCGATGATCTGCTCATCGCGGGCTGGGTCCGATCCCGACAATACCCCGACAATGCCGGATGCGGAACCGTCCGACAGAGGCCACGGGATCGCAACCGCCAATTCAGTGCGCGCGGCCTCCCGCAATACCAGGTCAATCTCCTGCAACTCCACGCGATATCCGCTGATCTTGACTTGAAAATCGCGGCGGCCGAGGTAGAACAGGCACCCCCGCTCGTCTTGGCGAACCAGATCCCCGGTGCGGTACCAGATCTGGTCTCCGGTGTGCGCCAAGCGAACGAAGCTTTTCGCCGTTTTTTCGGGGTCGTTCAAGTACCCGCGGGTGACTTGCGACCCGCCCAGGCAAAGCTCGCCGCTTTCGCCTGTCGGAACCGGTTGAAGATCTTCGCTCACAGCGCAGACCTGCTGCCCGTCAAAGGGCCAGCCGATCGGCACCAGCCCGCGCACGCACTCTGCGGGCGAGGTTGCTGAATCCCACCGGTACCACGTGATCGCGATGGTGGCTTCCGTCGGTCCGTAGAGATTTTCGAGAATTGAATTATTGGCCGCTTGTTGCCATGCCTCGGCCAGGCTCGAAGAAAGTGCCTCTCCACAGAACAGGCTCCAGCGCAGCGTGGGAAACGCTCCCGGCTCCAACAATCCCACCTTCGACGCAAACATTGCGACCGACGGCACGGAGAACCAGCAAGTCAATTCTTTCTCCTCCACCAGAGTGGCCGGGGTCAGCGTCTGTTCAGTGTATGGGCAGAGTGTCGCTCCCGCGTCCCAGCAAACAAAAAGGTCATGGACGCTGAGATCGAAGGTGAGATCGAAGTTCTGTGAGCAACGATCGCTGGTCCGGAAGCCGAATCGTTTCGCGGCGTATTCCATGTACGCGACCGCGTTCGATTGACTGACGGCGACGCCCTTCGGCACTCCGGTACTGCCCGAAGTGAACAGGAGATATGCGGTTGCCTCTCCGCGCACGGTTGGCTCGGAGGGGTCGGCCACCTTTGCCATTTCGCGCGCCGAGAAGACACGGTGTTGCGCGAGCGATCCGAAATTCGCTTCGCATCCCGGATCGGGAACAATCACGGTCAAGGGCTTCTCCAGGCAGGGAAGCAAAGACTCCAGCGTGGCAGCACACTCCTCGCCGACTATGAGTGTTTTGCAGCCGGACGCCTTGAGCATGACGAGCGTCCTCTCCAAAGGAAACTTCGGGTTTAGCGGACAATATCCCCGTCCGCTTCCTAAAATGCCCAGAATGCCGCCGTATGCGGCTACGCTCCGGCTGGCCAGGAGCGCAACCACTTCTTCGGTGGGATCGAGATTGGCCTTGAGGCAGGCCGTAATTTTCCCGGCATAGTTCCACAATTGGTCGTAACTGAGCACCTCATCGCCCAGTTCGAGCGCAGGACTGGCGGGGGTTGCGCGCAGGGAACGGAAGAAACCGCTGATCAAGCTTCTCGGCTGTTTCGGAAGAGCCATGAATCACCTATGAATTTCGCAGAAATATGGCTAATACGTAATTCTTCAGCTAAAACGGCTGATTCTTAGTCACCTCGATTACTCATCTCTCGCACTGTGAGCGCGACCCGAAATCCCCACTTTCTCTTGCCACTCTGCGCTAGAACAGGGCGTACATCACAGGCCCGGTTTCGGCGTGACCGGGCTTGAACATCACGCTGAAGTACAGCGCCAAAACAACCACCACGGGAGTGATCCAAACCCAGCGCTCGTTGGCCAGAATTCCAAGCGCGCTGCCGAACCACCTCGCCAAGCCGCCAGGCGCGCTTTCTTCCCGGCTGCGCAGGCTCTCCGCTAAACGATCGAGAAGGACAGTACCGCCGATGACCGCGAAGTAACCAACCGCTGCCAGAAGAGTCATCACACAGAAGCTGTGGTCCAGCGTCAGGTGACGGTAGGTACGGAATGACGCGATTGCCTTCAACATGCCCAGCACCTGCGAAACGGTTTTTGCGTTGAAGAAAATGTAACCGATGCACACGGCAGAAAACGTCAGAGCCCACGAGATCAGAGTCGGAATGAAACCCGCCCACTCGAGGCCCACTCGTTTGCGAAATTCCTGCCATTGCCGGTGCAAGACCATCAGAATGCCGTGGTAAGTTCCCCACATCATGTAAAGCAAACTGCCGCCGTGCCAGAGGCCGAAGACAAACATGGCGATCACCAGCGACAGGTTGCGCCACCACACCGCACGGCGCGCGGTCGCGAGCGGCAGAAAGAGAAAGTCGCGAATCCAGAACGACAGCGACATGTGCCAGCGCGTCCAGAAGACGGAGATCGTAGTCGACAGGTAGGGCCGGTTGAAGTTTTCGTGCAACCGGATTCCAAACAGGCGGGCCGCGCCAATCATCAGGTGCGACCACCCGCAGAAGCTGAAGAAAAGCTGGAATCCATAAGCAATAATCAGAAACCACACATCGATTCCGCTCCAGTGCGCCGACGTGTTGTCAAAAAGTGCATCCACCCCCGCGCCCGTATGCAGCCCGCCAGCCATCAGGATGCCGAGCGCCGCCATCAGAATGCCGATCGCAACTCGCCGCACACCGGTCTTCAGATCGTCCTCGTTGACCGCCCATTCCTGGCGGAACTGTGGCAGCATGCTGGACATCCGGCAGATTGGTCCCTGTATAACCGTCGGCCAAAACGACAGGTACAAGCAGAATTCCAGCAGCGTCGGATCCAACTCTTCTTCGCGATAGAGTTCCAGCAAGTAACTCATCGCTTCGAAGGTCCAGAAGGAAACGCCGATAGGGAAGACCATGTGCTTGAGCGCTGCCAACGGACCCGCAGGCTCAACCGCACCGAGTAACGGCAAATACTTGAAGACGCTGAGCAGTGCGAGGTTGAGCAGAATGCCTGTCCAAAGCCGCCCCGCTGCAATTCGCTTCTTCAGCCATTCGCCGAGCCCATAATTCATCAGCGAGCTGAAAACCAGGAAGACAATCAGCCATCCACCCCAGCTGTAATAAAAAAGCCAGCTGGCGATCAAAAACAGCACCTGCCGCGCCTTGGCCGAGCGCAACTGCATCGCCACCAGCCACAACACCACTACACCTATCCCATAGCTGGCTAATCCTGTTGTCATCGGTGACTCTTTCTGGCCCTGAAATTCAAGAACTACCAATACTCGCAGCTACAAATCTCGTTTTATGCTCTCCCAGGGGGTGGACGCTGTCAACCCGTGACGACGCAGCTTTGAATACTGAAGTTCTATGTCGATCGGAACCGGTTCGGAATGCACCACCCAATATGTACCCTGCTAGCGTTCTCACCCGGACGGGCGAGGCTTCATTGGCGCGCATAGACGTGGATGTTGATTGTTCTCTCCCCAAGACGCGCCCGGCATCAGATTCGGCGCACGGGACGCCGCTTCAGGCGCCAGTTCAGGAGACGGCCTGCCAATCGTGGGAAGGCATTAAGGCAAAATGAGGCAACGCTAATGCGGGGATCCCGATAGTAGGCATTCGCGGAGCGCAAGCACTGCACAGCCGGTCCGAATTCGCGCTCGGAGATGTGATGATAAGCATCGCCAAGCGCAAGCGCCGCAACCGCGGCGGCAATCTCCTCCTCCAGCAATCCGCGCTGGGCCTGGCTGAGATCTAGGTTCTCGCCTAGCCGGCGCAAGGACTCTATCTCCGCGACCTTCCACTTTCGACGTCGCGGATCTTCGGTCAGGCTGCTCGGGCGCTGCCGGTATTTCACCAGCACCCGTCCCAGGTAGCCAACGGCTCCGTCGGGGAAGCAAAGGCGCACACAGAATTCGACATCCTCGCCAATGCGTATTCGCTCGTCAAACAATCCAATTTCGAGCACTCTCTGTCGTCGAGCTACCATGGCGGACGGAAGCTGTCCACCCTGACGCTTCAGCATTTGTTCAAAACCGAGGACAGGGCCAGCGCCCTCTTTCAACATCCTCCATACCACCTCCTCACACGAACCGAAAAGCAGCGCGTCCGAGATGGACGCATAAACGCGAGGATGGTTGTCAAGAAACTCCACCTGAGCGGAGAGATAGTCGGGCATCCAGATATCGTCGCTGTCCACGAAGGCAAGCAGTTCGCCGCGGGCGACACGTACGCCCGCGTTCCGCGCTCCCGGCAGACCACGGTTCTCCTGTTTGATATAGCGGATACGAGTCATATAAGGCTGGAGCGCGACTTCGAGTTCTGCTGTATCCGGCGAACCGTCGTTGATTACGATCACCTCGAAGTCCCGGAAGGTTTGGCCGAAGACGGAATCCAAGGTCTCCGCGATGAAGGGCGCAGTGTTGTAGGCGGGAATGATGACGCTGACCTTCGGGGTCTGGCTTTCAGGAGGCGTTGCTTCTGCTCCGGCGCTGCTCATTAGCCTTCCTATAGGGTGCACCGATTAGTCGCCTGAAGGTTAACACACCTCGATAGTCGGCAAGAAAGCTGACGATTGGTGATCCTCCTCTCCGCTGCTGGCTTGCGCCTTCTTGTGCCTACCGGCCGCACGGCGTCTTCCCTTCCTGGAGTTCACACTTGATGGGGTTCCCGAATGGCGAATAGCCAAATTTCAGAAAAAGGGTAAGATTAGGCGAAAGGAAACGCCAACTCGCGGAACAGTTATTTTCGCGTTCTCCCGAACATTTCGTATGCTCACTTCAAGGAATTCTTCGCATTGAGAACCGGGCAGCACCCATGATGATCCGATTGGCTTATCTAGCTAACTACTTTTTGGAGCGGGACATCGCCGGGCGAGCCTTGTATAAGCTTCCGGATGACATATTCGTGGTGGCATACCCCGGGTCCGGAGGGCAGTGGCTGCGTCGCTTGGTCGCGAATCTCCTGGACCCGTCGAGTCCGGTTACGGAAACAAACGTCATGTCGCGTTTGCCGGACTTGTACCACGTGTCCCGGCGTGGCTTGGCAAAGATGAATCGCCCCAGGATCGTCTTCAGCCATGAGTGCTTCGACGCCGAGTATCGCAGGGTAATCTACCTGGTTCGCGACCCAAGGGACGTTGCCGTAGCGCTTTATGAGCAGCGGCGCCAGGGGGGAAGCATCGAAAACGCCTTAAGCCTCGAACAATTCGTTCCGATTTTTTTGATGAGGACCGATGAATACCAGGGCGGATGGTCAGAGGAGTTTTCCGGATCGATAAAGGCCAACCGGGGATTCGCTTACCGCAGCCGCTTGAAAGATGAGTTTCTGGGCACGCCCGCTTCCTGGGGCGAGAATGTGATGAGTTGGGTGGGCGCGCGCGGACGGGACCCGAACGCTATGCTGATGCTCCGATACGAGGACCTCGTTAGCGATCCCCAGGCGGAGCTTGGAAGAACTGCTGAATTTCTGAAAGTTGCTGGATTGAACCTTGATGGACCGCCTGCGCGCATCCGGTCAGCCCTGGAGGCGGCACAGGGTCAAGCAACACCGCAGGCTCCGGGGAAGTGGAGAACGGTTCTACCGGAAACGGCGGTTCAGGCTATTGAATCCGCCTGGGGTCCGGTGATGACCGCGATGGGATACGCGCTGGCGGCGGACAAGGTGGAGGAGTGCCATTGAACGGCAGCCGATTCCCGCCCTCTTGAAATGCGACCTTGGTCGGCGCACGGCTATGAGAATCCTTTGTCGTGCATTGTTCAGCCGCCTGCTAAACTGACGATGTCGAGGAACAGCTTAGTGTTCAGCCGCTTGAGAAGTGCCGCAAGGTATGCGCTGGCAAGGGATTCTTCTCTGCGGCGTTACGAGGTTTGGCCGGATGACATCTTTCTGGTGTCGTTTCCGAAGTCGGGCAATACCTGGGCCCGTTTCCTGCTGGGAAACCTGATGAATCCTGACAAGTCTGTCGGTTTTGCGGATATTGAGAGCGTCGTTCCCGACATTGCTGTATTTCCCCGGGCCGATTTCCGCAGGCTAAGACGGCCCCGGCTTATCAAGAGTCATGACTGCTTTGACCCTCGTTACCGTCGAGTGATCTACATCATTCGAGACCCGAGGGATGTAGCTGTCTCTCTTTACTATTATGCGAAGAAAGTGAAAAACATAGACGATTCGTTTTCGCTCGAAGCTTTTGTCAAAAGGATGTTGGTTCCGGGCCGGAGTTACAACGGAACGTGGGGCGAGCACGCAGGAAGCTGGCTGGTCAACGCGACGAATATAGCCGAGTTCAGCTTGCAGGATCATGGTGCGCGCCCGCATTCAGCTGGTGTGGCTCATAGGAAGATGGACGCGCCGGGCGCACGGGGACATGGGCGTGAGTTCCTTCTGGTGCGCTACGAGGATCTTTTGCAGGACGCCCAGGCCGGGCTTCGCCGCATTGCTGAATTCTTAGGACTCGAGGCTGGCCCCGAGCGGATCGAACAAGCCGTCGGACGGAGCTCGGCCGATTCCATGAGGAAGCTGGAATCCGCGCAGAACCTTCAATGGGCAACCACTCGAGAAACGCGAAAGGATATTCCCTTTGTGCGCCAGGCCAGGTCAGGGCAGTGGCGGACGGCGCTCGGTGCAAACTCGATCGCGGAAATTGAATCTGCCTGGGGACACCTGATGCGATTGACCGGGTATGAACTCGCATCGATCGCGTGACCAAACTTGGCGGATCGAAGCCGTCAGCTCAAATTCAATCGCGGTTCGACCCGCGTCAGTTATGACCTATCCATACGTTGTACGAAAGATTTCGAGTCATTACCCGCATATCGACCCCTCCGATATATCGAAGCGGCTTCGCCACTCGAGTTTTGTCGATGTCGGCAAGCGGTACCTTTATTTCGAAGTTCCGAAAGCAGCCTGCACGCAAATGAAGGAGCTGCTGCGTCTTCAGCATGGCGCGCCGCCGATTCAGCTTTTTGTAGGCCAGCTCATGGAGACCCGCCGCGACATGTTTGTCCACGCTCGCGAAAACGTGCCGCTGCCTTCCCTGGTCGATTTGGACGACGCGACCCAAAAAGAGGTCCTTGAATCGGATAGTTTCTTTCGGTTTACCATCGTCCGCAATCCTTACACGCGCGTGGTTTCGGCCTGGAAGAACAAAGTGGTGCCCTGTGAACCGGGCTCTGAACGCTTGTACTTGGAAATCAAGGGCCGCCTGCCGGATATGCATGCGAAGGAGCTCATTGCGTTTGATGAGTTTGTGGCCTATCTCCAGGCCAAGGGCGATCTGAGCGCGTGTGATCCGCACTGGCGGCGCCAGGTTGATCATTTGTTTCTCGACGCGTTGAGCTTTTCTCATGTGGGTAAGGTCGAGGACATGGCCGCAACCCTGGCCCGGTTCCAACAACATCTCGGGCTTGCGGAACCACTCATGATGGGCAGGAAAAACGTCTCCGCGCCAGTCGGCCTCGCCACCTACAACCAGAATCTGGCAGACCAGGTCTATTCGCTGTATCGGGAGGATTTCGAGCGACTGGGCTATAACCGCGATTCCTGGCGCGACGGCCAGTCCGCTGTCCCGGCGCCGCCGAAGGCCGTCATCCCTGAGGCAAGATTCTATGACGAGATTATCGAGAGGAACCTCATTATCTCGGGCCTCTATGCGGAGCGCGAGCGGCTGCGCGCCGACCTTCAACGGGTCTCTCGACTGCACCTGCTGCCTTTAGTAAACGCACTGGCCAGCCTTCGCCGGAGGGCGTTTGCGTTTGCGTCCAAGATATGGGGCGGCGTCTGATCGATGCCGGGAAGCGAAAGTGTGCCCCGTTGAATTCTGCCAGCCCAGGCTTGAAGCTGTAAGAGGGTCTCGTCATTCCGTCGGGTGGAAAATGTTTTCCTACTTTTTGCCTTGCCCGAAACGTGGCGCAGGCACGCACGGAATCGGAACTCTAAGTTATTGAAATAACAGATGATATCTGTCAATGGCAGAACTGGTTGGGGAAGGAGTGGAGCTTGGCTTGCTCCTTAATCTATCCCAGCCCGGCCCCATACCAGACGGGACCTCTGATGTGCGCGTTATTCTAGTTCCAGGAAGGATGTTGCAGGTACCACTATGATCGGTTCACGGGAAACGGGGCGCAACAGCGAATTATCTCAGCTGCCGTCCACAACCAACTACAGATCCCTTGTGCGCGCTTTCATCCTGCGCCTGTGCGTAGCAGTGACGCTAGCAGTGATCTTCGTTGTTGGGATAGAATTGCTGACCTATTGGCGTGGGGTCGAGAATCAACACAGCATGGGGCCGGAGGTCGAAGCGGCGGTTGTTCAAGGGACCGCCGAAGAGCGCGAGTATTGGAGAGAACAACAGCCTGCGCAGAAAGTGCAATACGAGCCATACGTCCTGTGGCGCCGGGCTCCCTTTAACGGCAGTGCGATTTCGATCAACGCGGACGGCATCCGGCGCACCCTCCACACTCACTGCGACGCTGCGACCTTCACGGTGTGGCTGTTCGGAGACTCCGTGATGTGGGGCTGGGGCAGTCCGGACTCGGAGACGATCGCATCGCTGATTGCGGCACATTACGAGAGTGCGGGCCGGCAGGTCTGCATCGTGAATTACGGGGAAAAAGGTTGGGCAAATACGCAAGAGCTTATCGAGCTTGTTCAACAACTCAAACACGCTGACCGCAAACCTGATGTTGTCTTGTTTTACGACGGAGGCACAGAGGCGTTTACCGCCTATGAGAACAAGCGAGTGGACGTGCATAGTAACTATCTCGACTTCAGGAACTATCTCGAAGGCTGGATTACCGAGCGAAAGTCGGGCTTTTCCTACCTCAGTCGAACTAACACCTATCGGCTATTGGAAAACATAGCGGCCAGGGTATCGCCCAAGCAGGACAGCAGCGATAGCGTTTCCGAGAGTGACGCGCAGACGTGGTCCCGTGCCATTATGCAGAATTATCAGGAAAACATGGACATTATCGGCCTCTTAGCCAAGCAGTACGGTTTCCGTCCGATCTTTGTCTGGTATCCCAACATGGCAGTTGGCCACAAGCAACTGACACCGGATGAGGCACAACTGAACCTGCGGCTGAAGAAGCGGTTTCCCGGCATGGATTTGGTATATCGCGCGGCCTACGAAAAGTGCCGCGCAGTCAGTCGTCCGGATTTGTACTATCTCGGGGATCTTCTGGATGACACGAAGACCCCGCTGTACCGAGGCATCGCTCATTTGAACGCAGCAGGTAATCAAATTGCTGCCGACCGGCTTTTTCAGATTCTGGAAACTCCTCCGAATCCAGTCATTGCGAAGAAACCGTTACTGGTTTTGAAGGCTAATAGTGTGCATCTTCCAGAATCCAAGGCGAATCAAACAGAACCATGAGCTCACGGTCAGAGACAAGAAGCTTGATCAGCGGTTTTCTGCACTCCGTTGCCGCCGCCTGCGAGAGCCGGCTGCCAGGGTATATGGTCCCCAGCCGGATCCACCACTTTCAACAGATGCCATGGAACGTAAACGGGAAGATCGATCGGCCAAAGATTGCCGAATGCTGTCTAACTGGAGCGAGGAGTAGATTGGTGAAAGCTAAGAACCTGTCCGCACCGATGATCGTTTGTTTCGCTGCCTTCCTGTTGGCAACTTCCACGTTTTCCAGTGGACAGAGCCGTCCCCAACCACTTGCTGGGAAAAATTATAACCAGACCATGGTCTGGGGTGGCATTACTCGTTATTACCGGGTTCATGTGCCCACGGGTCTGCCGGCGAACCCGCCACTGCTGCTGATGCTCCACGCAACGAGTTTGAGCCCCGCAAACAATCCACCGATCTTGAACAGTTATGGGTGGCAGCCACTTGCGGATAGTTATAAGTTCATCCTCGTGCAACCGGCTTCAACTTATAACTCCCAGAGCGGGCAATGGAACTGGAACGCGTATTACCTGAGCCCAGCCTTTACCCCGGCCGAGGTTGGAACGTGTACCGTACCACCCGCAACCGCTTGCCCAGACGATGCCGGGTTTTTGCGCAACCTGATCGTCACCCTGACGGCGCAATACAACATAGATCCCAATCGGGTATTTGTTGCGGGAATGTCGTCGGGTGCGATGATGGCACAGCGAGTCGGCGTCGAGATCTCGGACCTGGTCGCGGCGATCATTCCTGCGTCAGGTCAAATCGTGGGACAGCCCACTCTCCCCATCACGCTGCCGGGTCCGCCTGTGGCGCCGGTTTCCGTGCAGGAGTGGCATGGGACCAACGATGGCATTTTGCAACCCTGTAACTATGGGCCCACGTCGTACTCGGGGTACAAAGTCCTGATGGCCACAGTCGACGATTCCTTCAATTATTGGGTCTCGCAGAATGCCTGCACCCAGCTTCAGACAACTCAGGCATTATGCGAAAGCGGAAAGCCCAACCCTAATGTGCAAGGTAATGACGCTACAGGCTGCACGAATAACGTTGAGGTCCAGTTCATATGGGAAGAAAAACTGGGGCATAACTGGGATCCGAAGAACAACGAGGCGCGCTGGCAGTTTTTCGCTTCTCACCCGAAACAATGACCTTGGAGCGCTGGCTGAATGGCGCAAGATCGATGACGTTTGGTAGCCTCTTCTGCAGATCCTCTTTTTGTGCACGAAGTGGAAAGAGATTCCTTGCAACCTGCAGGATGACAAGTTATCTATCGCTGTATTCTGCGAGACTCGCTGCCGAGGGGCTCATGTTGTCGTCGATTGGTGCAGACTCTTGTTTCGCGGCAAGTTCCCCGACTTTCAGAGCTCGATTTGTCGCAAACAGCCAGAGCAACTCCAGTCCGTAGACCGTTCCTCCGATCAGTAACTGAACCGCCAGCTGTCGATAACTGTGCGGTATGAACCATTTCTTCATCAGAAGAAGTACGAGCACGAGCGGGGCAGTGATCAAAAGCGGCAGAACGAAAGCTTCCCGCAAGTAGGTACGGAGACGGACCCCGAGCAAGCGGCACAGATGATGGGGCATGAAGAGCACCATGCTGCACGTCAGCGGTATGGCGGTTCCCAGCGCGTCGCCGACGATCCCGTAAGGGCGCACGAGAATGATGCTGAGAATCAGATTGCAAACCCCTTCAATGAGCGTCACCCAAGCCCAGGTGCGATGTTTGCTCATTCCGAACAGGATTCGTCCGGACACCGCTTGTGCGAACATGATCGTAGAAGGGATGATCATGATCACGAGGACGGGGTAGCTGGTGGCAATGTATTTCTTTCCGACCCACACTTCGATGACCGACTTGCCCAGGATGAGAAGCGAGGCCGTAATGGGGAAAATCGTGAACGCGCAAAAGCGGTTGCCGGCCACGAAAAGTTTGCGCAAACGGCTTATATTCCCGGTTGCTTCGGACTGGCTGGCCACGGGGAGGAAGTTCTGCGCGAGCGAGTTTACGACCCCGCCCGCATAGTCGACCATGCGCGCACCGATGTTGAAGTAGGTGATGGCGGCCGCCGAAAGCATACTGCCGATCACGATCTCGTCGGTTCTGAACTTGAGCCGGCCGGCGACCATGATCATGAAAGTAGTGCTGCTGTAGTGCACGATCTTACGAAAAGTCGAGCGATCGATGTACTTCCATCCAAACAATACCGGGCAAAGGCGCAACACGATAAAGCCGCGTACCACAGATGCGATCAGCGGGAGAGCGACAGTGATGAAGGTGATGGTCAGCAGCCCGCGCCCATGTTGAAGGGCGAGCACGATCAAAAGGGCGCGCAACAGCGTTGACACCACGTTGGTCCAATTCAAAATCTCAAAACGCTGCATGCCCTCCAGAAACCCGCCTACTACGCCCAGGGGAAAGCCGAGCGCCACCGACGCGCCGACCATCCAGATCAGCAGGTGCGTACTCGAGCGAAATTCGGGAGGAATACGGAATAGGGTACTCATGTAGGAAGAGAGGAACCCTGTTACAACGAGGGATACCACCCCGACACAGCCATATCCGAATAGCGCGGTGTTGACCAGCTTTGCCAGGTCCTCCCTGCTCCCGGTGGCCAGATACTTGGAAACATAGCGAACGATCGAAGAGCGGATGCCAAGATCGAAGAGGCCGTAATAACCCGTAATCGAAAAAGTAAGGACCCACACACCGAACGCGGAGTCGCCCAACCGATGGAGAATGAATGGCGACAGGAAGATTCCAACTAATATGTTGTTTCCCAAAGCAAACCAACTTGAACCGATGTTCTTGATGATTTGCCGTTTTTCAAGCTTGTGCATAGACGCTCAGTTACCCGATATCTCAAACAGCCATTTCTCCCGCGCCCGGGCAGGCGGAGACCAGCCGGCTGAAGAACTGTCAAACATGTTAGATATGTCTCCTTACCAGCTGCGGCAAACCCGCCACGACGCAGCTAATATCACTACCAACAGTCTTATCGGGATAAAACGGCGCCAGACTCCTGCCGGCGAATCGGTTCCGAGAAGATGTTTTGCAAATCGCGTCATGCCATAAGTCATCACACTGGCCCGTCCACTGCCGGGAGCGGGAATGCGGGCTCGGGCACACTCGCTTTCCCTTCCATGACTAATTCGTATCCCAGCCACCGGATCAGGTGTCCCCACGCCTGCTCGATTTGCAATATACAGGTCTCAGGTAAATCGGAATGCCATCCCCCGGCTTTTGCACTACGCACGAACAGAATGTCCTGGCGTGTGTCCTTGGTGGCATTAAAGAGACGAGCCTGAGACTTCTCCAACTTTCGCATTTTGTCCGCACCACTCCGGGAGACAGCCTGCTGGATCAGCTCTGAAGTCGGATGGAGCCCGAGGAAGCCAGCCATTCTGGACAGCTCGCGCGCCGTGTCCTGGAGCATGTCTTCATAGCGCAGCAGCAGAAATCCAGGCTGACCATAACGAGTCGAGAGCCAACTCGTTGCGTGCTCACCCCACGAGCCATAATCGCAGCTCTCGCCTGCCAGAAAGCGGCGGACAAACTCCTCGATTGGATAATGGTCGCTGATCCGTTTGCTTTTGCGTTGGGAATGGTATTCCGACAGAGCCACATCCCGAGGATCGCGAACGATGTAGACAACGCGCCGATATCGCGGGTCGAAGTACTGATGGCTCTTGATAATGCGCGGCCGTGGAACGCGCAGCATGTCGCGATGGCGAACGACGTCAATCCCCGGGATGATCTCGTGAATATTGGAGAAACCAACCTTCTCGTCCGGTCGAAGAAGATTCGCAATCAAGAAGCGCGCCCAGGTGTTCCCCGATTTGGGATAGGAGACAAGAAATGCATCGTCGGGAAAGACAGTCAGATTACGGCCTGGAGGTTTTAATCCAAATGCACGCTTCGTTCCTGCAATGATGCGTTTCAACATAGGATTGCTATGCCCACACTTCCCATCCGTGGTTCAAGAACCGGGAGATGCTCCAATGCGATGGCATCATGCGTTAACAGGCCGTAATCCAGACGTCGCAAGATAAGGTGCACAGGACGCCCAATTTTCGCACCGGTTGTGGGTGACATCAATGCATTCTAGCAGGCTGCTGAAAAAAGCGGTCGCAGTACCCGGCCAAAGGACCGCCTATTTCTTTTTGCACCTATATTGGCCCGGCAAATTCACGGGGATGGCGGGGTTCTACTCGGCCATCTGACGTCTGCAATTTCAGTTCTTGACTGGCTTACCAAACTTCTCGGCGGTGGCAAACATGAGGCGCACCGTGTCCATATCCTTTGCCTGCACCTTGCTGGCGGGAACCTTGCGGCCGGCGATTCTTTGAAGCTCCAAAAAGACATCGATCAGCGCGAAAGAATCGATTAAGCCGGAAGAGACCAGCGGCGTGTCCTCGGTGATTGCACTCTTACCCTTAATCACCTTTTCCGCAATGTAGCCGGTCAATTCCTTCATCATTTCGCTGCTGTCTGCTACCTGCTCAACTCCCATGATTGACTTTCCCCAGGGTTCTGTTTGCTTTCAACTCCATTATCTTTCAATTTCATCTTTGCAAACTTGAATTCGACCTCTCCCTACCGCGACCGCGTCGATTGCATCGGATTAGCGGCAAGAAAGAGCCAGATTGCAGTCTCGTTCTTCGGATTCCAGACGTGCCCGACGTCCTCTTCCCAAATGAATTGGACTTCGACATTGTTCGTGCAACCCGTGGCCTCGTTACCCGTCACGTTCGGATCGGGCTCGTCATTCACACACAGAGGCTGCGTGCTTTCGAGCGTAGTGCAGCTATTCTGTGCCGCCCAGTAGTTGAAAGTGTCATCGACCGTGTCCAGCGTGAAAGTAACGCCAGAGTACTTGGTGGTGCCGTAGTTGCACGGAGGCAACACTTTATCGAGTGTGCCGTGCCACTCCTGAACGGAAATGGGCGCGAGCGGTGGGCTCGGCAAGCCCGGCGGAGGATCTTGTTGACCGACGAGCTGGCCCGACACGGGAGCAATCGCCGCCACCAGATCGGAGATTTCGACGCCGACACGCTCCGTCATTTGCGCACCCGAGGACATGCCGGTAACGTAAATTTGACTGGGGTTCACATTGTACTGAGCCGTCAGATTGAGGATCAGCTGGCGCAAAAAACCGGCATCGTCAGGGCAACCTGTTGCGGGTGGTTCGGCACACGTCCCGGACTCGGCCGGGGGGAAAGCTCCGTCCATGAAATACGCGTTCCAGTTCCACTGACCCGAACCCGGGTCATAAGTGGAAGCGGGTTGAACCAGGATAAAACCGTACTCGTCGGCGACGGGTTGCCAGCCCCAATTCAGTGAAATGACGGTCTCTGGGTCAAAGGTGGCCGAGGTCTGGGTTCCGTGGAGCATCAGGAGCAGGGGCGGATTCGCGGGGAGATTCGCTGGCAGATAAACCTCGTAATAACGCGTGACGTTATCCCAGGTCATCGTGGAATCAATGGTTGTTGCGATCTCCACCACTTGGCTGAGTGCTCCTGAGGTGCTGGTGGTGAATGAACTACTACCGTTATAGACCGCTGTAATCGGATCGGTGCCCGAGGGTAACTTGGTGGTCGTGTAACTGGCTACACCGCTGGAAAGCGATACCGTCCTTAGCTTCGTACTTCCATTGTAAAACGCCACCTTGCCGGTGACCGTACCGCCGAACTCCGGTGTTACGCTCGCCGTGAAGGTCACAGGCTGCCCAAAAACTGACGGATTCTGCGAGGAAGCTAAAGTGGTCGTTGTCGCGGCTGGGTCTACCACCTGGCTCACCACGTTCGACGTGCTGCCGGCGAAGTTCCCGTCACCAACGTATACCGCTTTGACCGTGTCCGTACCACGCGTCAGCATCGAGGTCGCAAAAGTGGCCGAGCCGCCACTCAACGCCCCCGTTCCCAATACGTTCCCTCCATGCATGAACGCGACGGTTTCCCCGTCCGGCGGCGCGCCGAGCGCGGAAGTGACCACCGCGGTAAAGGTCACCGCCTGCCCATAAGTGGATGGATTCAGCGAAGACGAGAGCGTAGTCGTAGTCTTGGTCTGTGCCGCGCTCAGGCTGGAAGCTGTCCCAAGCAACAAGACGATCACGATTCTAGCGAGTTTCATTCAGATTCTGTCCTCGCTCTTGGCGAAGTTAGGAAGTTAGGTTGATCTTGTTTCCTGCAAACCATCTCAATTTGCAAATACTCTTAGGGAAACCTATCCACTTAACCGGTTTGGACCCCAGTGTCCAGTCTGTAGGGGAATACAGACCGCTTTAGCGGAGAATACCATTCCCGGTGCCATTGTCAAGACCACCGAACTGCCATGGATGATTGCCTGTAAACTATTGATAATACGTGTTTAAGATTGGTGGAGCTAGTCGGGCTTGAAACGGAAGCCTCATCGTTCGGAATTCTTAACCCCTTCCGAGATAACGCGAGACCGAAGAAGTCATAATAGCACGGAGGGGCAGTGTTCATGCGGCTTAGGCCGCTGTTCCCTGCCCTTCACCTGCACCCGAGAGGCAGCGCCCGAACAATTCAGTCATTATCCGGCGGCGTCGGCTTCGCCTTGCTGTTGATGAAAAACTGCGCGTCGTGATCGGCCTTGATCTGCGTGAAGTTGTTAAACTGGCTGAAGTCAAAGAAATCCGACAAGTCGCCTGAGGCGTACGAATCCGCATAGCCTACCGCTGGGTCGATTTGCCCCAGCCCAAACTGCTCCTCGATGAACAGCAGAATGCTGCCAAAATCGTTCTGCTGGTGAGAAACGTAATTAGGCTTTGCGTAGGGCGAAATCACGATGATCGGCACCCGGAAGCCATATTCATAAGAGTTGGGATACGAGCCGGGGTTGTTGCGGATCGGCGGCGCCACGTGATCGTACCACCCTCCCCAGTCATCCCAGGTGACGATGATCGCCGTATTCGACCAGAAACTACTCTGGCCGATCGCATTCACGATGTTCGCCACCCAGTCCGGTCCCCCTCCGTTATTGATTTCGGCGTGATCGGAATTCCCTCCGTCGGGAATGACCCAGGTGACGTTCGCAAGGTTGCCATTCTGAATATCGGTCAGGATGAAACCTTTCGTACCCTCGATCACGACGTTGGTGTTGGTGTCGGTGTCGTAGGAGCTCGGCGGGGGCCAGTCCGATCCATTGCAGAAGAGCTGGTCAGCTGGTCCCGAGGGATCGCACATGTGTGAGATCGCATCGGGCGCAGTCCAAATCGATCCGTCCGTCGTCGTGTAATACTTCCAAGTCAGGCCCGCCTGATCCAGCAGATCGGTCAGCGTTGGATGTTCAAGGCACTCTTGGCCGTCGAGTTCGACGTAGGAGCTGTTGGGGAAAGACTGACTGGTATCAATGAGCTTGACAGCCGATTGCGGAGGCGCAAGGCATCCCACCCCCGGCGTTCCGTCGGCGCGCAGGTTAGCGGATGGATTGTCTTCGATGTAATACGTGCTCGATGTCGGGCCGCTTTTCGATTCGGGGCAGGATCCTCCGGGTGTGCAAACTGCCGACGTTCCCGAAAGGATGTACTGGTGCGCCGGGAAACTCGGCCCCTGATTGGTTTGGAACATATTGTCGCCGAACGCGTACGTCTGGGCCATGGTCAAGTAGGGTCCCACATCGGAGGGTTCCACATACTGTAGCTGCGGATTCGGAGGACAATTGTCTGGCGGTGAACATTGGTTCGCGTTCCAGCCATCCATGGCACATTCCGTTCCATTCCAGTCGCAGTCGCTCAAGAATGCGCCGTAACCGTGGTCCTGATCATAGTTGGTCACCAGCGAAACCGGAGTCAGTGGAACCTGGGTTGTGCCGACGTAGCCGTAGTTCTGGATGTTGTATTGGTTCTGCCCGGTCCCGCAGGCACTTGCGCTGCCGTAGGGCGGAAGGCACAATCCCTGAAACAGATTATCGGGCGTCCGGTTTTCCTGGAAAATGATCACGACGTGACTGATCTGCCCCGGCGCGATCACGTTGAGGCTGAGCGTCGTGCTACTCGTCAACGTTCCCGACACCCCCGTGATCGTCACCGTGACCGTTCCTACAGCCGCTGTGGCGCTGGCCGCCAAAGTCAGCGTACTGGTAGCCGTGGCGGGATTGGGATTGAAAGTCGCTGTCACGCCGTTGGGCAAGCCCGACGCGGAAAGAGTGACGCTGCCACTGAAGCCGTTCTGCGGGGTAATGGCGATGGTGCTCGTCCCATGGCCACCCTGCGGGACGGTCACGCTGGTGGGCGAGGATGAAAGCGTGAAAGCTGGAGTTTGAGTATTGCCGCTGCTCCCTCCACAACCACTGAGGGCTCCCACGAGGCAGATCAAACAACTAAACGCGAGGCTGAGCTTCAGCTTCATCATGCGACGTCTCCCAGTTCCCCTCTGGCTGCAGCCGTTCTTGAGTTTTGAGACGGATCATTGGGAATCCTTCCCCCAAACGGTCGCAGGTGCTGAAAGGATGACCCTGATCCTAGCAGTCTTGAGGTGGTTTCACTACTTCCCCCACAGCCATGAAGCGCCCGGTGAGAGCCCGTACAACACGCGACTCTGGTGGTTCCCCTGAATCACCGCGCGGGGCCTTCCGGCGAGAATTTCACTTCGATTAGATCCAACCAGCGAACAACCGGGTTGCATCAAATCACACGCGTTTACGTACAATTTGTGAATGGCGGTCCGAGGGGGACGCGCGCCACCGCTCCCCGAGATCTGGAGCCGCGCCCGGGCAGAGTTGAAATTCAATCGTCCCCCGGCGAGCGGTTCGAAGGCTTCAAATCAGAGTGAACTACACTCCCGGGAAAGGAAAGGGTCGTATGCTTCGGCTGAAACTCGGGCTGCTGTTTGTTCTTGTCGTCTGCCTGGCGGTGATCCTGATTGGCTGCGGAGGCGTGTCCGGCAACAGTCAATCTCAATCTTTCACGCTTTCATCCTCGCCTGGCAGCGTAACCGTCCCGCAGGGTGGCCAAGGGACGAGCACCATCACCATCACCCCGCAGAACGGCTTCAGTGGCAGCGTCACTCTTTCCGCGTCGGGCCTGCCCAACGGCGTGACGGCGACTTTCAATCCCAATCCCGCCACGGCTACCAGTACGCTGACCATGGCGGCCAGCGCCACAGCGGCCACGGGAACGGTCACGGTGACGATCACGGGCGTGTCGGGTACGTTGACGAGTAGCACGACGCTCAGCGTCAATACGATCGCGCCCGGGCAGATCAGTCACGTGGTCATTATCTTCCAGGAGAACCGCACTCCCGACAACCTGTTTCACGACCCCGTGCTGATGGCCGCCGGCGCTGACATCGCCAGCGTGGGACAATCCTCCCAGGGACCGGTCACGCTTACGCCGGCTCCGCTGGTAACGACCTATGACCTGGGACACGATCACCCCGCTTTCCTGAAAGCCTGCGACTACAATCCCTCGACAAACACTTGTGCAATGGATGGCGCGGACAAGGAGGGCTGTGCTCCACACGCGGACTGCCCTCCCAATGCACAATACCAATACGTGCAGCAGTCCGATGTGCAACCTTACTTCACCATGGCGGAGTCGTACACCTTCGGCGACCGGATGTTCCAGACCAACCAGGGGCCGAGTTTCCCGGCGCATCAGTACATCCTTTCGGGCACGTCGGCGGTTTGCGTGCCAGGAGGAACGTGCCCCACTGGGACAACGAGTACGTTCTCTGTTTCCGAGAACCCGTTCAACGACCTACGCCCCGACGGCGTTCACTGGGCGGGATGCCTTGCGCCTCCCGGTTCTGAGATCAATGCCATCGATACCAGCCAAGCGAGTCCGGAAACACCCGAGATCGTGATCACGCAGTTGTGCTATGAACATCCAACGCTGACGGACCTGCTGGACGCAGCCAACCTCAGTTGGAAATACTACGCACCCGCGGCGGGCTCGATCTGGACGGCGCCGGATGCGATCCAGCACATGTGCGTGCCTTATTCCCAGGACGGACAGTACGACGACACCGTGTGCTCCGGGTCTGAATGGACCGACCATGTTGTGATCGAAGGATCGGGCGGAAACAAGATCCTTAACGATATCTCTGCCGGACAACTTGCTAACGTGAGCTGGGTAATTCCCAATGGCGCGTCCTCGGATCACGCTGGCGACCCCAAGGGCCTGGGACCATCATGGGTGGCAACCATCGTGAACGCCGTTGGTCAGAGCCAGTATTGGGCGGACACGGCGATCATCGTTACCTGGGATGACTGGGGCGGGTGGTACGACCATGTGGCGCCGATGCCGGACATCCGCGATTCCTATGAATACGGGCTGCGTGTGCCGCTGATCGTGATCTCACCTTACGCCAGGCCGGCCTACATCTCGCACGTGACTCACGATTTCGGCAGCATCTTGAAGTTCGTGGAGACGGTCTTCAATCTCGGGGAGATTGACCCAGCGGTGGGTTATGCCGACTCGCGCTCGGACGATTTGTCCGATTGCTTCGACTTCAGTCAGTTCCACGGTTTCACACAGATCGAGGCGCCGGTGAAGGCGGACTATTTTCTGAATGACAAATCTCCGCCGACGCCACCGGATAATGACTGAGCCAGTGGATGGGGATGGGAGATCTGGCTGGCAGCCAAAGGCGCGGTGACCAGGGGCGTGTTCGTGCGGGGGCCACTACCAGGTCAGGGTGTCAGACCGTACCGTTGTCAACGTGGGGGCTAACGTCGGCGTCTTCACCCTCTCTGTCGCCGTCGCCATCAGGGCGGCAGCCGTCGACTAGTGAGCCGTCCCGGTGATTGCGTTAGTACGAATGCGCTTCTGAGGATCGGTGTAAGTCCAACGGAATGGTCTTGCTGTTCTGGCATAAGCGTCAATGTACTTCCGCAGCTTTCGGGCCAGGTC
>Ga0326727_10006168_pt1 | contig 33165 bp, 33 predicted proteins | sample MB2enrmetagenome_FD_207643 | JGI IMG/M metagenome (GOLD analysis project Ga0326727, IMG submission 207643) | Lab enriched peat soil microbial communities from McLean, Ithaca, NY, United States - MB29MY | ecosystem: Environmental > Terrestrial > Soil > Wetlands > Peat | place: USA: New York...
TCCGGAGCAGCTTGCGATCACCAGCGCGAAGCGGGTATCGTGAGCGGCCGTCCAGAGAACCGTCTTGCCCAGGCGCGAAACGCCCATCAAGGCAACCCGCCGGGCATCCACGCCCGCGTCCGTCTCGAGGTAGTCCAGAACGCGGCTGAGTCCCCAGGCCCAGGCCGAGATCGAGCCCCACTCATCAGGTGCGGGAGTCGTTTGTCCCGGCTTGAGGTACAGCTGCCGCACGCCGTATGGAAGCCCGGCAAGGGCATCGGGGTCGATGTCGGCATAATTGACCGTCGCCACTCCGAACCCTCTTTCAATCAGAGGCAGAACGTTCAGACCGCCGAAGTTGAACCCGCCGGGAGCGGCCGGCACACGCTGATTTGTTTTGGGATCGAACAGGCGTCCTATTTTGACCCCGGGATCGCTGACCGCCAGGTTGTTGGCGCTGAAACCGGCGTAGAGCAGCACCGGGACGCGGCCCTTTGCGTTGGCCGGCAGATACAGCAGCACATCGGCGCTTATGGATTTGTCGGCGCTGAAATAAAGGGTGACCTGTCTCCGGATCGCCTTCCCTTCGAAGGCCGGGGCCCCCTTGTCGAACACATCGAAGCTCATGCCGGCGGGCCGTCCCGGAGTGCGCCCGAATTGGTTCTCTTCGAAAAGCCTCAGAATTTCCGGACGCCTTTTTTCGAACCACATTTTAGAGCTGGTTACCGGATCGCCGTTTGCCAGCTGTAGCGGGTCGGGCAAGGTATAGCCGCCCACTTTGGACTCGGTGTAATTGACCGGGATGCCCGTGTTCACTCCATCGGGAGCGTCGGCTACCTGCGCTTCGAGGACACAGGCGAACAAAAACACAAAGGCAAGAGACAGGCGGCAACTCATATAAAGATTCCTTTCTCGATGGGCGCAGAATACCACAACCTGCGGGACCGGGCCCGCCCGAATCTGCGCCAATCCGCGGTCAAAAAATCCGTTTCGCCGGACAAATTCGAACTTTGACATTTGAAGGCGATCACTTATCATGTCCGAAATCAGACATGAGGAGCCATATGAGCAAACTGGTGACAACGGTTATTTTGATGCTTTCGTGTCTTGCGTTCTACGCCCTGGCCGCAGGGGAGACCGTGAACTTTTCGGGAAGCTGGATTCTCAACACGGCCAAGAGTGATCCTGCTCCCCGTTCACTGAGAGCTATGAACGAATCCGGCGTGGGGGATGTCAGCGGGGGTGGAATGCGCGGGGGTGGAATGCCCGGGGGCGGAATGCCCGGGGGATTCGGGGGCGGAATGCCTGGTGGCGGGATGGGCGGCGGATTCGGGCGTGGCCCCGGCGGCGGACCCGTGCCTCTGGTCATTGAGCAAAATGGGAATGAGATCAAAATAAAGAATGGGTTTATGGCCGAGAACCTCACCTGCGACGGGAAGCAGTACGAGAAAGAAACCCCGATGCCTGGTTCGGACGTTAAGCTCAAAGAGAAAACCAAGGCGGCTTTGAAGAAGAACAAGCTCGTCGTGGAAAAGATTAACTTTTCTCCGCCGATGGGGGGGCAGAGCGGGGTTTCGCAGATGCAGACGCTGACAAAAAGAACCTACTCCCTTTCCGAAGACGGCAAGACCCTGACGCTGGAGACCTCGACTGAAAATACCATGATGTCCACTATCCAGAAGCAGGTGTATCAAAAACAAGAAACACAGCAATAAATCGAGTTTCCCGCAGGGGCGGCCGGCCGGTCGCCCCTACCGAGCGGCGACACAGCTGCGCGTGATCGCTTTGATGTTGGCGGTGCCAGCCAGTTGCATCACCATCTGCAGTTCCGACTTGAGCCGGGCATAAACCGCCTCGACCCCCTGGGCCCCACCGAGCGCCATGGCGTACAACACTGGGCGGCCGATCGCCACGACATCCGCCCCCAGAGCCAGTGACCGGAAAACATCCTGCCCTCTGCGAATGCCGCCGTCCATCACGATCAACGCTTTCCCTCCTACGGCCTCTGCAATGCGCGGAAGCGCAGTGATTGCGGGTGATGTGTTGTCAATCGCCCTGCCGCCGTGATTGGATACCCAGACACCTGCACACCCGCTCTTGACAGCTTCTGTCGCCAATGCAGGGGTGAGGACCCCTTTGATCAGGACAGGAAGTCCGCTCTCTTTCCGGCAGAAGGCAACATCCTCCCAGTTGAGATCCGTTTTCAGTTCGCCGGAGGTGCGCGGATCAATCCCGGGAGTCTTGACGCCATTGCCCGGACCGAGATTGGGGGGAGAGACTCCGAGGCGGACCGTTCTTTCGCGGTTGCTGAAAGTCGTGCCGTCGACGGTCACGACGATGGCTGCATACCCCGCACTCTTGGCGCGGTGCAATAGTTCACGGGCATACTCGCGATCGGCCGGGAAATAGATTTGAAACCACTTCGGGCCGGCGGCCGCCGCAGCAATTTCTTCCATGCTCGCATTGGACACCGAGCTGTCGACATACAGCGTCCCGGCGGCGTTGGTCCCCTTCACATCGGGAATTTCCTTCAGCGCGTGTGCGAGCCCCTGCCCTCCCATAGGCGCGGTGATGACCGGAAGCGACAGCCTGGAGCCCAGAACCGCCGTGGTCAGGTCGGGTGTTTTCACTCCGGCGAGATATTTGGGCTCGATCACCCAGCGATTGAAGGCGGCTTCGTTCTCGCGCATGGTCCATTCATCCCCGGATCCACCGGAGATGTAGGCGTAGCTGTAAGGCGGAAGAATCTTCTTCGCTTCGGCTTCCAGATCGCGGAGATTGACGACATTGATCCTCTTCTCATTCGTCAGAGCCTGGTACGCGGCCGTGTCCGGGGTGCCCAACCCGGGTCTCGGCGCAGCTTCGGGCCCGGGGATCGATGGTTGCGGGCTGTCCTGGGCCGAAGCCGGGGTTGTTGCGGCCAGAGCGGCCGCAATACCGGCGCTGGAAAGCAGAAGATCACGGCGGTTCAGGTCCATGGGTCGAACTCCTTCGCGTTCGGTGAAGATTGAAAATTGACGATTACGAACATATTTCCTGGATTGCCGGTTTTGAATGATCCATTTTGAATCTTGCCTTCTTCATGGCCGAGAGGCAACCACGAGCTACGGAAACCAAAACGATCATTCCGCCGGCGACAGCCCACTTCCCGGGCCTTTCACCCAGCAGCAGGAAAACCCAGACCGGATTGAGCACCGGCTCCAGTATGGGAATCAGTATACCCTCAAGAGCCGTGACATGCTTGATGGCTTCCGCATAAAGAATATAAGAGCACCCCAATTGAAAAACACCCAGCAGCACCAATCCCAGCCAGCCGGTTGCGTTCGGCGAGGAGCGGAGCATGAAGGGAAGCCCGATCAGCAGGGTCAAGACATTGCCCAGGAACACGGACTCCAAGGGGGAATGATCTTTCTGTTTTCGCAGGAACAGGGCTGTTCCCGCGAAAGCGATCCCGCTCAAAATGGCAACGACATTTCCCCAGAATCCCCCCCTGGACAGATTGTCGAGAAAAAACAGGGTCATGCCTGCAAAGGCCGCTGCGATCGTGAGGAGGTCCGACCGGGTGATCCGCTCTTTCAGGAACCAGTAGCTGAGTATGGCCACATAGATTGGCGCCGTGTATTGCAGAAGGATGGCATTCGCGGCGGTCGTCAGCTTGGTCGCCGCAACAAAAAAGATCACGGTGCCGGCATAGCAGAACGCGCCTCCCAGCTGGGCAAACCCCCAGTTGAATTTCATTTTGGGCCGGAAGGCAAAAATGACCAGCGCGGCAATCGCGCTGCGCGTGCCGGCGATCGCCACGGGATTCCAAACCACCATCTTGATCAGGAGCCCGCCTGAGCTCCACAATACCGCGGTAATGACCAAAAGAACAATGGCGCGGGCTTTCATTGATTCCCTGACTTCCGGTTCATTCCCACCGGTAGACGACACACCGCTCGATGCGCGGGATCTGGCGGTCGAAGCGCCAGTACCCCCCCTGGTCGTTTTCGTCGCCGTTTAATCGGCGGCCGGGGATCCACTCCCCGCCGCGGAAGGTCCCCTCGTCGACTTGGCCGATGCCGGCCCGCCCCGGTCCGGGCGTTTTCGGTTTGAAACGGACGCGAAACCCGCTGCCTGCGCCGAGGAATTCATCCGGCCCAGCGTGGATGACGATTCCGGACCCATAGTCGGAAGTCGTGCCGAAAATGGAGTCGAGCGAGATTTCCAGCTCATAGCCGCCGAGTTCCTTTGTGATCGTCGGCTTTTCCTTGTCGACGACAAAGCCTGCCATCTCCCGCCTCCCCTGGTTCCGAAGAATGATCGGCGCCAGCTGAGCGACGATTGAATAGGTTCGTGCCAGATCGCTTTCTTTGGGATTGGGGATCGAATCGACGGCAAAAGGGGAGGTGCCGATGGCATCGTGCTCGCCGAAAGCATAGAGCAGGTTGCGCGGGCCGTTTCCCTGGCCGTTCGTCTCCGGAATGAAAAGCGGGTTGCCGCGATCGGCGTAGCGCGTGCACCAGAACGAAAAGTCCGCCGAGTAGATATCCGGGGAAAGAAAATCGATGTGTGGCGCTCCGGCAAGCCAGATATCCATGTCGTAGGGGAGCGAGCCCCCGCTGGGGAAGCTGCCCAGAGTGCGTCCCGGCCCGGCAAGCCACGTGTTCACGTACATCGGGATGCCGTACTCGGATTTTCCGGCTGCCGCCACCCGGTCGATGTAGCGCGCGTAGTTCCAGGCCATGAACATTTCGTCCGTTTCCGCTCCGGCCCCGAAAACCTCTTCCCAGGTCCCGGAAGACTTGAGCCCGGCGGCCTCCCACCTCTTGCGGATTTCGGGGACGAGTTCGTTCCGGTTCTTCTCCAGATAATCCATCAGAAGGGGCGGCACACTTGCGGAGAAAGCCTTTTCCGAGAGAGGGCCGCGGTCCCGCGAATCCCCCAGCACTCCGGACTCGTTCTCGACCTGCATCATGACGACCGTGTGCTCCTGGTCGTCGACTTCGCGCAGGTGACGCATGAGGGAGGCGAAAGCGGCGGCGTCGGCCTTCCAGTTGGCTTCGGCGAGGGTCGAAAGCACCTCGGTTTTCTCGCCATTCTTGATCTGGACGCGCGGGAAGCGGTTGAAGTCCTTTTTCACCCACAGGGGAACATAGCTGGACATGCCGTTTTTCCAGCTGCCGAACCAGAGCAAAACCAAATGCAGGTTGTTGCGTCGCGCGCCCTGAATCAGGCCGTCCACAAGCTCAAAATCGAAGCGCCCTTCCTGGGGTTCGACCAGTTCCCAAGAGAGGCCGGCCAGGACGGTGTTGAGGTTTAAGTCGATCATCCGTTGCCAGACAGGTTCCATATAGGCGAGGCTTGAAGAACTGGAGTTGTGCAGTTCTCCGCCCAGGACGAGGAACGGGCTTCCGTTCACGATCAACTGCGCGGCCGTCCCCTGTTTCCTCAAAAACGGGCGGTCGGATGAGGTTTGCGCCAGCAGGGGCATGACGAGCGACAGCATCAGGCAGAAGCGTAAGCGCACGGATTGCCTCCTTTTGAATTCGGGGGACAGGGTACGCCAGTCCCGATTTGCGTAGCCTGCCTCCCTCGTTCAAGGCTATAATGCCACCGTTTTTTGTTCCGATAGCTATTTTTGCGTCCGGATTCTTTTGAGAAGGTTGTCGAAACCCATTTTCCAGGAGGTCCCCATGACTACAGCGTTTGAATTTTTAAAGGCCAATCCGGTATTTCATCTTGCCACGGTCGACGGCAATCAGGCCAGGGTTCGCCCGTTCGGTTTCACCATGATCAGGAACAACAAGCTCTACATGTGCACCAATAAATCGAAGGATGTTTTCAAGCAGATGGTCAAATGTCCCAACATCGAAATTTCAGCCATGGGAACCGAGGGGACGTGGCTGAGGGTGGCGGGCAAGATTGCCGTGGATGACAGCCGGGAGGCAAAGGCGCAGGCTTTCACGGTGTCCCCGACTCTTCTGCAGATCTATCCCAAAGGGGCCGACGACGAAATCTATGTGACCTTCTATTTCACGGAAGCCGTTGCAACCTTGTATTCCTTCAAGGAAGGGCCGAAAACCATTCCGCTTTTCTAAGGCCCGCCGGCGCAGGGGCGCGCGGCCGCCCGCCCCTGCCCAACTCTCGCTAGAGCATCCAATGCACGCAACCGTTTCTCCTGAAAGTACCCGCGCAGCTTATCAAAACCGTTGTCTCGACACGCTCGAGGCGGCGTTAGACCGCACTCCGATGTACAACGAGTGGAGATCTTTTGACCCGGGGGAAGACGCTTCCATTGATGCCCGCTATGCGGCCTTGCCGGTCCTCGGCAAATCACAAATACGACAGCATTTTCCCTACGGTCTTGTGCCGCGGGGCTTGGATCTCGACGCTGCCCTTGCCAGGGGTGAAATAAGTTTCGTGCAGACGAGCGGCACCGCCGATGAGTCGCTGACAAACATCTGGAACCAGGATTGGTGGAATGCCTCGGAACGGGCCTCATGGTCCTTGAATGCCTATGCCGCCGACGCGCTCACCGGTTCGCATCGCGAGGCCATTCTGGCAAGCGCCCTCTCCGTCGGCCCGCGGAGCGAAGGTCCCGAGATCGGCCGCGCAGAAAGGACCCTTCAGAGATTCCTGTTTCTGAACGAGTACGGAAGCACGGCGGAGTGGCCTCAAGGCCTCGAAGACAGGATCCGGATGGAGCTCGAAGAGTATGCCCCCGTTGCACTCGAGGCCAATCCGTCGCTGCTGGCGCGCTTCGCGCGCTGGGTCCGGCGCAACGGCCGATCCGTGTTCCAGCCTCGCCTGATCACCCTGACTTACGAATTCCCCTCCGCCGTGCAGCTGCGGGCGATTCGCCGGGTATTTTCTTCTCCGATCGCGAGCTCGTACGGCGCCACCGAAGCGGGCTATGTCTTCATGGAATGTGAAAAGGGGTGCCTGCACCAGAACTCTGCTTTCTGCCGTGTCGATCTCGTGCCTGTCCCCGGACTGGAGCCTGAAGGCGTCGGCAGAATACTCGCCACGACCTTCGGGAACCGCTGGTTTCCTCTGCTGCGTTTCGAAATCGGCGACCTGGCCCGGGTCTCTCCCGGTCCTTGTTCCTGCGGCCGGACTCTTGGGTTGACGATCTCGGCCATTGAAGGAAGACTCCTCAGCTCCTTCCTTGCCTCCGGGAACAGGCTGCTGACGCACGGTCAAATGGATCGAGCGATGGCCGGAGTGGAGGGGGTCGAAGATTATCGCCTTGACCAGGAACGGCCAGACCGGGTGCATCTGCGTTTGATGGTTGAGGAAGACCGGCCGGCACAGTCTGTTCTCCGCGATGCCCGGGATCGGATCCAGGCGCTTCTGGGAGATGAAGTGCACACGACAGTTGAAGCCGTCTGCGGTCTCCTGCCCGAGGCTTCAGGGAAATTCCTCCTGGCCAGGCGCCATTTTCCGCTAAGGCTGGGCGCCTAGCCCGAATTGAAATTCAAGGCTTCAGTTTTCCTTATTCATGGAGCCGGGAGGTTACAATGCCTGAGGAATGCAAACCCGTCTACCTTCTTGCCGGCGGACGCTCTGTGATGGCGAGGCGCGGACCGGACCCCCTGATAGAATCTGCTTTGCGGCAGGCGGGCATCAAAACCCCCACGGTCGCCTATATTGGTGCGGCTTCGAAAGACAACGCCGTATTTCGTGTGATGATGACCCGCCTGCTCCATGCGGCGGGTGCGGGGGAGGTGAGGATTGCCGGTCTGTGCGGCGGGCGCGACGACCCGGAGAAGGCCATGCGCGTCATCGAGTCCTGCCATGTCGTATTCATGAGCGGCGGGGATGTCGAAGCGGGCATGGAGGCTCTGGGCGAAAAGGGGATGGTCGATTTTCTCCTGGCGCAGTATCGAAACGGCAAACCCTTCTTCGGGTCCTCCGCGGGAAGCATCATGCTCGCGCGGTCCTGGCTTCGCTGGAGCGATCCCGGGGAGGATTCGAGCGCCGAGCTCTTTCCCTGTCTTGGGATTGCGCCAGTCTACTGCGATACCCACGGCGAGGAGGACGGCTGGGAGGAATTGCGTGTCCTGACGCGTTTGATCCCGGCGGGAACCGTGACTTACGGGATCTCGTCCGGGGCCGCCCTGGCCGTAAACCCCGACGGCTCTGTCGCCGCCCGCGGCGGCGAAGTGGCCCGTTTCACGAATGCGGGCAATTCCGTCAAGCAAATCGCGGCGCTTCGAGGTTAGGCCCGCAATTTTCATGCTCGACTTCGCACCTCCCGTGCTATTTTGTTCGTGAGCTGAATATCCACACAAAAAGCAGGACCGGCATTTGATCTCGAATCGCGCATCAAAGGAGACCAAAATGGCATTGAAAATAACGGGCAAGGACGGCTTCTACGGGTGGGTCAACCTGGCGGTCATGTTTTTCTTCAATGTCACCTTGATGCCGATGCTGCTGGCTTTTTCGTTTTTCCTTCCTTACTGGGTCAAGGAGTTTGCCTGGAGCCGGGGCACGGCGTCGGGAGCCCAGATGGTTTCCGTCATCCTGTCCGGGCTGGCCGCTCCCCTGGTGGGCGTTTTCATCATGAAGCATGGGACGAAGCGGGCAATCGTGATAGGCAACCTGCTGAGTGTCGCCGGTCTGGTCCTGCTGGCCTATCAGCATCATATCTGGCAGCTTTACGTGGGAGTCGGCGTCCTTCTTGGATTGGGGGTTGCCATTGGCGGGATGCTGGCCATGATGACGGTGCTGAACAACTGGTTTGTGATGAAAAGGACGGTGGCGCTGAGCATTTCGATGGCCTCGATGGGTTTTTCCGGTGTCATCGTCAACCCTTCGATCATGGCGCTGATTGGCGCGGTGGGGTGGAGGAATGCTTATCTGATTCTCGCGGCTGCGGCGCTGATCTTTTGCGTCGCGGTCCCCGGCTTGCTGCTGAAGAACAAGCCGGAAGACCTTGGCCAGGTCCCCGACGGACCTGTTTCGCCAAGACCCGGATCCGTCAAACCTGGAAGCTCTCCGGAGAAACATCTTTACAAAACGCCCGTTGATTTTACGGCGAAAGAGGCTTTGCGCACGCGCTGCCTGTGGCTGCTGGTGGCTTATTGGGCTGTACAGTTTTTGGTTATGATGGGGTCAGGCACGCACATCGTGGCTTTCCAGTTCGACATCGGCATTTCTGCCATTACGGCGGGGATGATCGGGGGAGTCTTTTCAGCGGTCATGGGGATCAGCCAGCTGGGAATAGGCTTTTTGGGGCTCCGGATCAAAATGCATTCCCTGGCGATTGCCTCTGCGGTCATCGGATTGATCGGCTTTCCCATGCTCCTGTTTGCCAAATCCGTTTCAATGATGCTGGCCTATGCCGTCATCTTCGGGATCAGCTCGGGCATACAATCCATTGCCATGGGAAACCTGTTCCCCGATTACTTTGGCCGGACCGAATTCCCCAAAATCATGGGATACACCATGCCATTCAATACCTTCATCAGCAGCCTCGGCGCCCCCATAGCCGGGCATATCCGCGATATATCCGGCAGCTATGTGCCTGCTTTCAAACTACTGTATCTACTGCTCGGAATCTCTTTTTTCTGCATTCTGTTTGCGAAACCCCCCGTGCACCCTTCCTTGAAGGGTAAGACGCAAACAGAAGACATGGAACCTCAACTGGCCGGTTAAGGAAGTCGGCGGTGGGCAGGTTCCCATTCCCGGCTGCCTACGGTTTTACCACCAGACCGGGTGGTTCTTCCAACCCTCCATGGACCGGCCCGGGCCTTCAAACCAATACTCTTTGCCATCCATGATTTTGTGGAACCTCGGTCCGAGGTGGATTGCCTGGAACATGAGCGGCTTCGTGACTCTCTTGAAGTAGAGCGGGCAATGCAGGAATCCCTTGGGGATGAAAACAAAAGTCGGCTGAGTGATGACGTGCTTTTCACGTTCCGGGCCCATCCGGAGCTCAATTTCGGCGTCGAAACTACCGAACACGTCCGGCAACTGGGCGCCCATGATCGCGAAATACTCGTCACAGTCGTGCATGTGGGGCGCTTTCTCCATGAAGATGGGCTTGACGATGACTTGCCAACCCATATTGATGTTCGCCCCGGGAATTTGGTAAGCCCCCCTGAAATAGGCCGCAGGGCTCGCCATCGAGTCGACCTTCAGTTCATCCTTCAAGCCTGTAAAGAGCAGATGACGGTATTTCAATTCGGTTGTTGCTGCCATGACTCCCTCCTGTTGCATTCAAATTTTTTTGTCTTTGACCTCGGCTTCAATCGGGATTTCGGGAATGGTGAGGATGAGCAGGAATGAAAAAAGCACGGTTACCGCGCCAATCAGGAAAACCATTCTCAGCCCGGCCTCAAAGGAATTGCGTATGGCTCGAACGGTTTGATCAAATAGCGCCGGGCCGTGGAAGCCAAAACCCCGAAAGGTTTTCTCCAGCTCGGCCATGGCCGGCTGCGACATGAGGATGCGGGGATTCGCCATGGAATCCAGCGTTGCTCCGGCGGCAATCCGGCTGACCTCGACGGGAAGCGATTTTTGAAGGGCCCGGGCATACTCGTTGTTCATTGCCGATCCCAGGATGGCAGGTGCAAGCGCAGCCCCCATGAACACGAAGAAAAACATCGCGCCCACGGCCACACCCAGCAGCCTCTTCGGGACGGCGAACTGCGCCACCAGGGTATTCATGGTTGGAATCGCTCCGAGCCCGATTCCAGAGATTGAAATCACCAGGATTTCCAGCCAGAACGGTGTCCCGGCGGTGAACATGACCATGGCGAAGGTCGCCAGGGTGAGGACGGCATAGCCGACGATATAGATGGGCTTGTAGCGTTTTGTTTTGGAAAGCAGAATCCCGACCGGGACACCCATGAATGCCATCAGCGCGCTGAAAGGAGTGATGATCTTGCCGCTCAGGGTGACGCTGGTGCCCTGAATCCCTTGCTGAAACAGCGGCAAATACATCTGGACCGCCGACAGGGCGAAGTAAGAGGTCAGAGCTGAAACCGCCGCGATCAGGAAAGTCCTGCTCGTGAATACCTGCGGATCCAGCATCGGCTCCTCCGCTTTCCCCTCGACCCAGAGGAAAACAGCCCAGAAGACGACGGAGACGGCCGTCAACCCGACGATCGGCATGGAGGTCCAGGAATATAAACTTCCGGCCCACGAAAAGGCGAGGATCATCGCGGATGAAGCGATCGCGAGCAGGCAGGAACCCGAAAAATCGATTCTGTGCGCGGTTCGCTTCGACAGCGCGGGGATCCCGCTTAGAACAAAATAGCCGCCGATGAAGATCAGCAGCACCGCCACCCACAAAAAATAGCGCCAGCTTAGATTGTCGGTAAGCGCTCCGACAAAAGTGGGGACGACGACGGCGGCAACTGTGGCCGGGATTTGGAGCAGGCCGCTCCACTTGCTGCGTTCGGCGGGCGAATACAGGTCGCCGATGACGGAGAAACACAAGGGAGGCAGGGCGCCCTGGCCGAGCGAGATGATGACACGCGCCGTGATAAAGAAGACGAAAGATTCGCTGAGCGCAGCCAGGATGGCTCCGGTCAGGTAAAGGGCCAGCGAAATGATCAGCATGATCCGGCGTCCGTACATGTCGGAAAGTTTGCCGAAGGTCAGGGTGACAAAAGCCGAGGCGAGAGCCGGCATCGAGATGGCGAAGGAATACAGGCGCATGCCGTCGAGGTCGGCGGCGATTCTCGGCAGCGTGACCCCGGATCCGCGGAAAAAATAGCTGGAGGCGAAATAGACGGTGAAAACCGCAACCAGCCCGACTGTGGCGCGTTCCTTGGCCGTCGCCGTCCGAGCAAGTGCCATCCGAGCTTGTCCCATGTTTTTACGCCGCTACCGCGGAATTTCGCGGACGCCCGCGGGTGGATCCGCTCAGATCCGCGGTTTGTAATGAACGAGTTCCGCAATCACTTCGGCCGCCGGAATGACGTTTTTAATCAAACCGGCGGAGGAGCCCGCATACGCCTCGCCTTCCTTCAGGTCGGCCTTAAGCCTTCTCACGGGAGCGACGCCGCGCCCGGTCACAATCGTGTCGGTGTCGCCCGCCTCGATAATCGCCTTTTTGTGTTCTGGATGCGCGGGACATTCTACGGTTGCAATGAAGCGAGTCCCCAGCTGCACTCCCTCGGCGCCAAGCGCCAACGCGGCGGCCATCCCCCGGCCGTCTGAAATGCCGCCCGCTGCAATGACAGGAATAGCGACGGCATCGGCCACCTGAGGGATCAATGAAAACAGGGCCAGTTCGTCGCGGCCGACGCGTCCTCCGGCCTCCACGCCTTCGGCAATCACGGCGTCGACGCCGCAGGATTCTGCGAATTGCGCCTGCGAAACGGAGCTGACCACATGCAGGACCCGGATCCCCGAGGAGTGGAGCAGCTCTGTAAAAAGCTCCGGGCTTCCCGCTGCCGTGACAACGATTCCCAGGTTTTCCTCGACGACGAGGTCGAGCATCAATCCGCTCGCGCGCAGGTCGAGTGGAACGTTCACCGCAAAGGGTCTGGCGGTCAGCTGCCTGGTTTTGCGGATCTGAAACCGGAGGTTATCGAGCGGGTCCTGGCCTTCCTTCATTCCCGCATAGGGACTGATCGTGCCGAGTGCTCCCGCGTTCGATACTGAAGCGGCGAGCGCCGCATCGGCGCACCGCAACATCCCACCCTGCAGGATGGGATACCTTATTCCGAGCAGGTCAGGGATTCGGCTGTTCACGAGTTTTGTAAGCCCGAGGTTCTGTTCCTTAATCCGACGAAGGGAGCGGCTTCGGTTCCTGCACCTTCATCTCTTTGTCGCAGCACACGAAGTGTCCCTCCCCGGCCTTGGTGCAAAGAACCTCCGTCCCGCAAACCTCGCATTTATATCTCTTCCCCAGTTGACTCATCTTCGCCTCTTCCCTCTATTTTTTCTGTTCCATCGGCTGGCCGCAGCAGGTCACGGTGCCGTTGCCGCCGCGGGTAACAATCACTTCTGCGCCGCACTTCGTGCATTTGTAGCGTTTGCCCACCTGGTTTGCCATCGGTATCTCCCCCTTTACAGCTCGATTTCCTTCAGATCACGGGCAATCAAGAGCTTTGGTTCTGTGACGGATTGGATGTCCTCCACGGTCAGTCCCGGGTAGATTTCCTTCAGCAGGAGACCCTCGGGGACGACGTCGATGACCGCAAGATCCGTGAATATTTTGTTGACCTTCTTCTTGGCCGTTGCAGGGTATGTCAGGTCACGCACTATTTTCGGACTGCCGTCGGTCGTCGTGTGCTCCATCGCGATGAAGAGTTTCTTTGCCCCTGTCGCCAGGTCCATGGACCCGCCGATGTTCCCGACGCCGTCGAGGCCCCTGGAGGGATTCATCCAGGAGGCAAAATCCCCCGCCTGGTTGACCTGAAAAGCGCCCATGACGGTCACATCCACGTGACCGCCCCGGATCATGGCGAAAGACGCGCAAATGTCGAAATAGACCGTACCCTCCACTTCCAGGACAGGCTGACAGCTGGCATTGATGAGGTCTTGATCGATGGAATCGCCTTCCGCCAGGCTTCCGGTCTTCAACATTCCTATCTCCGACTGGAGCAGGACATCTCTTCCCTCCAGCCAGTTGCTGACGAGCGTGGGGATTCCGATCCCAAGATTGGCGTAGGAATTATCCTCGATTTCCTGGCTCACCCTCAACGCGATAATCTCGCGAGGCAGTCCTTCAAATTTTTTCAATGTCTTTTTCCTCTCCGGACGCCGGCGTCTCACCGGCCCATCTATAAAGCCGTAATATCAAATTTGACTCTGGGGACCTGTACGATCCTTTTAACGAAAATTCCCGGGGTATGAACCGATTCGGGTTCGAGGTCCCCTGGAGAAACGAGGTTTTCGACTTCGGCGATGGTCACGCGGGCCGCCGTGGCCATGACGTGGTTGAAATTCCAGGCGGTCTTGCGGTAACACAAATTGCCTTCGGAATCGCCCGAATGGGCGTGAACCAGCGCAAAATCGGGTTTGAGCGCGTATTCCAAAATGCATGTCTGGCCGTCGATGACCCGCGTCTCCCTCCTTTTGCGGTTGGCCTCGATGTTCGTAATGACCGTATCTTCCACCATGGAGCCCGCGCCCACCGGCATAAAACAAGCGGGGATGCCTGCGCCGGCCATCCTGTATTTTTCACAGAGTGTGCCCATCGGGTAAACCTCCAGTTCGATTTCCCCTGCCTGCACCTTTTGCTCGAACGGATGCTCTGCGCCCTTGGTGGCCGATCGAAAGAGACCGTAGGAGTCGATCACTTTTTTGATCTGTCCATGGCCGAGCAACGCACTCAGTTCCTCTTTGGCTCCCAGCAGAGGTCCCGACCCGCAGGCGAGCGTCAGATTTTTCGTGCCTTTATCCACCAGGGCCCTGAGAAGTATCCTTGGAACCCCTGCCGCGAAGAAGCCCCCGATCGCGACGATTGCGCCCTCCTGGATTCCCGAGAGCGCCTCCTCCACATCCTTCACTGTCTTATTCATAGATAACAATCCTTAGAGTCTTTGAGCCTTAGCGTCTCAGAGATCTCGCAAGCCTCCATTCGAGATCCAGCCCCTGATCGAGCGACAAATCCATTCCCTTCGTCACCGCCTGCTTGGCATTTCTTACCGCTCGGGGATCGTAGGACGCGATGGTCTGCGCGATCCCATCCGCCGTCTTCAAAAGCTCGCTCCGCGGAACGAGCCGATTCACCAGCCGCATTTGAAAAGCTTCCTGTGCGTTCAGACGGCGCCCGGCGAGGAGCATGTCGAGCGCCCCTGCCATTCCCATGATCCTGGGGAGAGTCTGAGTCCCGCCGGCGGCCGGCAAAATGCCGAGCCCCACCTCCGGAAATCCAAAGATCGCATCGTCCGCCGCAATCCGCAGATCACAGAATAAGGCAATTTCGATCCCGGAGCCGAGCACATATCCGTGCAGGGCCGCGACGAGCGGCTGGGGCATGCTCAAAAACATCCTCCACAGATCCCTGACGGCCCGGATTTGCTTTGCTTTGACGGCGGACGGGGCTGTGAGAAACTCCCTCAGATCCGCCCCGGCGCAGAACGCTTTTTCACCGGAGCCTTTGAAGATGACGACGCGCACTTCGTCGTCCGGCCTGATGGCGCAGAGGATTTCGTACAGGTCGTCCCGCATCCGGACGCTGAAGGCGTTCAAACTCTGGGGCCGGTTCAGCGTCACGTACGCTATGCCCTGGTCACTCTTCTCATAAATAGCGGTTTCGAATCCGTCCATCCTGAAGTCAGTTCCCCTTAAAGTCCGGCTTTCTTTTTTCTTTGAAGGCGGTGATCCCTTCGGTTCGATCGGAAGTTGAAAACAGAAGGAGATAAAGGTCCAGTTCTGTCGTCAATCCCTGATCGAGCGACAGATCGCTGCCTCGATAGAGCGCCTCTTTCGCATAGCTGCACGCCAAGGGGGATTTCCCCGCCATCTCCTGAGCGAGTTCCATCGCCGTGAGCATCAAAGATTCGGGTTTGACGATGCGGTTGACGAGACCGATGCGGCAGGCCTCCGCGGCGTCGATCAACTCTCCCGTGAGGATCATCTGAATGGCTTTGCCCTGGCCCACAAGGCGAGGGAGGCGCTGGGTTCCCCCGTTGGAAGGAATGCGGTTTTCGCGAATCTGCGGAAGCCCGAAACGAGCGTTCTCCGTCCCGATCCGCAAATCACAGGCCAGCGCCAGTTCGAGCCCGATCCCCACGGCATCCCCGCGCATGGCTGCAATCACCGGCTGTTTCAGTTTGGCCACGGGCTCCACCAGGAACTCTCTCGCCGTTTCGGGTACCGTCTGAAAGCGGTCGTCGAGTTCACCGAAAGCCAGCAGGACTACCCTCGCCTCCTCGTCCCACGCGATCCGGTCGCATAATTCGGCCAAGGCGACCGGTTCACAGGCCGCAGCGCCAAACTCGATGACGCGGCAATACCCGACTTCCCTGTACGTCAGAGCGTTATCCACGCAATCGCCTCCTCTGGTGGCCGCTATTGTGGCCTTTTGCCCCTGCGGTTGCCAGCATTAAACTCCTGCTGCCCGCTATTCCCAGCCGCTGCCGCTCTTATACTTGTTGACCACGCCAACAGCCATGATGTCCCGTATTTTCCCGCCTTTGATCTTGAACAGCTCCGACATCGGCATGCTGTTGGGCTGCCCGACGAAATAAGCGGCGCGTTGCGTCGTGCCGTCCGGCATTTTGACTGTTTCCACCCCCGGGTGGTTAAACATATAAACGCCCCAAGTCACTCCCCTTTCCTCGTCGACCACCGGAGTGCGGCGCGGCCGGATGCTTTCGATCAGGGCAAAGACACCGGAGTCAATGGCGGCCGTGCAGAGACCGCGTGCGAACGCGGGGGACACTTTCGCGCCAGGTTGCGGCGGCGCGGCCTTCGGCTCGTTGACCGCAAGTTCAGGCGGGAGTTTGGGACCGGCAGTCCACATGCCATTTTCCAGGCGATAACACTCGTCGTGCCAGGGCACGGATTTCCCGTTCGAGGCAACGATGGCGTCAAAGTAGGCGTTGCTGATCCTGACCAGTTCCTCGCGCGACACTCTCTCTTCCTTCGCAAGGGCCCGAGTGAATTCCGCCGGAGGCGTTTTCAGAGTCCAAAGATTTCCCTCATCCATGTTCCGGACGACCACCGACTCAACCTCGCCTATTTTCCTGTTCTCGACCTTGAGCCTCATCGAGAGGAGCGCAGGCTTGCCGGCCTCCTTCACCAGGCCGACAAAGGCAACCTGGCCCGACTGAGGGTCGGCAATATAAAATTTGTAATCGCCCAGGCTCACCGGTAGAGCCCAGAGCCCCTCAGCGGCTTTGGCAAGAGGGATTTCTTTGGCATTTTCCGTATACCGCGCATTTGGTGCAAACGGCGCCTTGGAAACATCCTTGGCCACCAGGGCAGTCAGGTATTGATTGACGAAACCCTCCAGACAGCGCCGATCGCACTGGGCGGAAGTCTGACCGGCGGCCATCCCGGCCGACAGCACTCCCATCGCTACAATCATCAATGGCTTCTGCATTTCCTCTCCTCCTCTCCATGGTCTGCCGAACATGCTCAGCTTACTTCAGTTCAATTCTTTTCGCAGCATAGGATTTGATCGTTCGGTATGATGAGTCTCAGGGGTGCTTATGGCGTTCAGGATTGGAATCATCTCCGACACTCACAGGATGGTAAGGCCGGAAGCCCTCGCGGCGCTAAAGGGAACCGACCGCATCATTCATGCGGGGGATATCGGATCGCCTGCCGTCATCGAAGTGTTGCGTGGCGTAGCGCCCCTGACAGCGGTCCGCGGCAACGTGGACGTTGGAGATTGGGCGCGGGAATTTCCGGAAACGGCCGTCGTCGAGCCGGACGGGGTCCGGATTTGCGTGATCCATGACTTGAAAGGTCTGGACCTCGACCCGCGCGCCATGGGATTCTCGGCGGTGGTTTACGGCCACTCTCACGTGCCGGCGGAGGAAATGCGGAACGGAGTTCTGTATTTTAATCCGGGCAGCGCCGGACCGCGCCGGTTTCACCTTCCGGTCTCCATCGGCCGCCTCACGATCGAAGCAGGCAAGGTCTCCGCCGAAATTGTGTATCTATCCGGCTGAAAATCTTTTCGTCCCTTTCGTGGTGCTATCTTCGCGGGGATTTCAACTCTCCAGGCCTATTTCAAATGCTCCTCGGCGTAGAGCGAAAGTTCGACCATGCGTTCCAGGAGATGCTCCGGGGAAAGACCGGGAAAATTCTTTTGGACCAGCTCCTTTGTGTACAGCCGGCAGATGTAGCGCAGCTTGAGCGCGCGGTTGCGCGACGAATAAATAAAGTCCCGATGCGCGTTGTTTACGATGATCAGGTTTCGGGACTGGTCGAAACGGGAACGCCAGAGCTCGCCGGGCCGATGTTCGAACGTGTAAGCCGGAAGGCCCTGCCGCGAGCCGGAAATCTTGGGCGCTAGAGGAAGGAGTTCATCGGTGATCGTAACCAGGGCTTGGGCTTCGCGCTCAGTTTCTCCCTGACGGACCCGCACGCGGAGACGTGTCAATCCGGGCTCGTCCGGTGCATGGAAGTCAGCGATCTCCGAATCCGTATTCGCCAGTTGGCCCGGGCCTTCGGCGATCGCCCACTCGAACGCCAGGCCTTCCTCGACCAATCGGCCCGCCCGGTCGCGCGGGACGGCGCGGAAATTTCTGGATTCACCAACCCTCACCGTGCTGGACGCAGGGGAGACGGCCACTTTGTGCAACGGCCCCGGGAAATCAAAAAAGGCGCGCTGCCGAGGGCCGGATTCACTCTCCGTTTCGGCGGCCTCAGCCGCCTGCCCGCCCGCGGGTGAGACTCCGGGACTCGTCCGGGAAGACCGGCCCTCACGCTTGCCGCCGGGCATTTCAAACCAGTCATACTCTTCTCGCGGCAAGGCAAGCAGCGCTTCCCGGAAAGCCCGGTGAATGGAGTGAAGGATCTCCTTGCTTGCCTGTTCCTCGGCAGCCCGTTTCTGCTCCTCGATGGATTGCGTCAGAATCGATTCCGCCGGTTCGAGCGCCTTGACGAATGCCTCAAACCGCTCATCCCGCAAGATCCCGGTGCGGGTGCCGGGGGTGAGCGTCAGGAAGGGTGCGTCGATGATTCCCTGCAGGCAACCCGAGGTCCAGGGAGCACGCTGGAAAGAATCCAGCAGGGTGAGGTCTTCCAGCACCCGAGTGCCGTGGCGATAGAGACCGGCGCGATTCTCCGGCTTCGCGTCATCCAGGTAGAGCTCCAGATAAATTTCGCCGAATTCGGATTGAGCGGCGGGAAGCCGGTGCAGAAGCCTTCCCGTAAACTCACGCGGCACGACAGTGTGGCGGGTGCGCGCCTGGCGGTCGATCACTTGGATGGAAACTCCGGTGCGTTTGATGCGGTCTCGCAATTCCGCTGCAAGGTACCACTGGATCTTTTCGCCGCTGAGATTCCGTATCCCGGGCAGCAGCGGCTCAATGACGACCGCCGTTCCCCTTTCCGGGAAAAGGCGCTTGCGTTCGGCAATCGTGTAGCGCGGCTCACCTTTGCCCATGCGCATTTCATAGGTGCGGCCGTCCGCTCCGGCCGAGGTCAATACCATCCCCTCGCCGAGAGTCCAAAAGCTGAGCAGCCCGATGCCGAACTCTCCCTGGATCCTTTCACGATCCTCCCGTCTGAGCCTGCGCTTGATCGAATCACAAATGTGGGTCGCCACGTACTGGAAATCGGGCAACCCGGTTTCATTGCGCGGGATGCCGTCCCCGTCGTCCAGAATGCGAAGATAAGGCAGCCCTTTCTCCCTCCCTCGCGTGATCACAATGCTGGATGCGTGCGCGTCGATGCTGTTTTCGACCAGCTCCGCAACGGCTTTCAGCGGGCTCTGCTGCGACAAGGCGATCACGGTGATGGCGTTCCAGTCGTCGCCGATGCGCAGCTTTCCACTCTGCCGCAGGAGGGGCTTTATCTCGGGCATAAACCTTATCCTACCCCAGAATCGTCTCGGAAAACTCTGCGAATCCGGATTTTCTCTGCGGACAGTCCGGATTGTACTGGATATAATCATCCCTCTGAATTGAGCAAAACCTCGGTGCAAGGGGGTTGAAAAAGCTTTTGGTTGCTTTGCGGTCCGCTCATGCGTGGCACGGGACGGTTCTGCACAGTCGAGAAGAATGGTCTTTATTCGGGATCCAAAATCCTATTCGAGAGAACGATATGGCACAAGGCTTTCAAGGTAAGGTCGCCCTGGTTACGGGGGGTGCTTCGGGCATGGGAAGAGCTGCTGCCCAGCTCTTTGCGCGGGAACAAGCCAGCGTCATTGTCTCCACCGACGCCAATATCCGAGGGGGCGACGAGACCGTGCGCTTGATCCGGGATGCCGGCGGGGAGGCAACCTTCGTGCGTTGTGATGTGACGAAGGCGAGCGATGTCGAAGCGATGGTGGATAAAGCGGTCGAGCTCTACGGCGGCCTCCACTACGCTTTCAACAATGCCGGTGTCGGTCCCGACGGAAACCGCTGGCCGGTGGTGTCGGTGGCCGACTGCCCGGAGGAGATTTGGGACCGCACGATCGACATCAACCTGAAGGGTGCGTTTCTTTGCATGAAATACGAACTCAGGCAGATGCTCAAACAGCACTATGGAGCGATCGTGAACAATTCCTCGCTGGGCGCCCTGAAGGCTGTCCCGGGATTCGCCGCCTATGACGCGAGCAAGACCGGCATGATCGGACTGACCAAAGCCGCTGCTCTCGAGTACGCCGCTTTGGGCATCCGAGTCAATGTCATGCTTCCCGGTCCCACCGACCGGACCGGCCTGATGGAGACCCTGAGCCGCTGCCACCCGGAGGAAAGGGAGAAAATCAACGGCGAAATCCCGATGAAACGCCTGGCAGCACCGGAAGAGATGGCTGAACTCGTCCTTTGGCTGTGCTCGGACGCAGCGTCCTTTGTCACCGGGTCCGCGATATCCATCGACGGCGGCATGTGCGCGAAATGACCGGCAGGAAGCCGGAAACCGGAAGAAAATCCGCTTCCGGCTCCTTAGTGCTTAAACGAGGGACGGCGTGCTCAAGGAAATTCTCGTTCTTGATCTGGCGGACGGACACGGCAGTTTCTGCTCCAAGCTCCTGGCGGACCTGGGGGCCACCGTCATCAAGGTCGAACGGCCCGGTGGCGACCCCTCGAGAGGTCAATCTCCCTCTTCCTTTTTTTACGAGAACACGAACAAGCTCGGAATCGCCATCAATTGGAGAGCCCGTGACGGGAAACGGGCTTTCAAGAACCTGATCAAAGCGGCCGACGTCCTGGTTGAGACGCTTTCCCCGGCGAGACTTCGATTATTGGGCCTTGAACCCCGATGCCTTCGGCGGATCAATTCCCGCCTCATCCATTTGTCGATAACACCCTTTGGCCGGACGGGGCCCGGGTGCGAACGCCGGCGGTCCGGTTTTGGCCGCCAGGCTTTTTACACCGCTTCCCTTTTCGGAGCCGTCAGCGTTGCTCTCAGGCTCAGGAAGAGGGCAGTCACAGGGAGGGGCGGCTATTTCGACCTTTCAGTCCGGGAGGCGGTTGCCTCTACGCTGGACCATGTGCTGGTCGACCGCTTTCGCGACCGAAAGGTTGCCGGGGGGGCGGTGAGCGGCCGGAGCGAAGATTTTTCGATCCTCTGCTCCAGTGACGGCTATGTTCAGATTCCCATTCTCCGCAGCTGGGATACGCTGCTGGAACTCGTCGACGGCGAAGGAAGGGCGGAGGATCTCGCCGAAGAAAAATGGCGGGCGCCGGCATACCGTGAAGAGCACTTGGGGGAGATCAGAACGATCGTCGAACGGTGGACGCTGAAACACACGAGTCGCGAGCTGCTTCTGCTCGGCCAGGCAATGGGTTTTCCCTGGGCATCCGTCAATTCGGTCGAGGAAAATCTCAGGAATCCGCAATTGCAGTCACGGAAATTTTTCAGCCAGGCATCCCCTCCGGGGGCGGGCGGCCGGCCGCCCCTGCAGGTTCCCGGAATTCCCTACAGGTTCACCTCTTTTCTGCCAGGCCCGCTTAAACCTGCGCCGCTCCCGGGCGAACACACCCGGGAGGTCCTCTGCGCGTTTGAGGCCGGCTCCCGGCCGAAAAAAGAAAGACAGAATCTGTCCGGCCGAATTCATTGCCGAGATGAAGCAATCCTCAAAGGCACGCGAGTGCTCGATCTTACCCGCATGTTGTCCGGACCTTATGCGACAAGGATTCTTGCCGATTTCGGAGCCGAAGTGATCAAGGTCCAGTCGCGAAAGAGCGCAAACGGGGCGGAGCGGAACGAGGCCACTTCCTTCAGCGCCTGGAACCGCAACAAGCGAAGCCTCACGCTTGATCTCGGCACCCCCGGCGCAAGGGATAGCTTTCTTCGCTTGGCCGCGGGCAGCGATATCGTCGTGGAAAACTTCTCTCCCAGAGTCATGGAAAACTGGGGATTGCACTACGAACGGCTGGCTGAAGTGAATCCGGGGCTGATCATGGTGAGCATTTCAGCCATGGGCCAGACCGGACCGTGGAGAAATTTCGTGGGGTTCGCCCCCACATTCCACGCCTTGTCGGGACTCATTTCTGCTGCGTCCGGACCCGGGCAGACGCCTGCCCTCATCGAGCATCCCCATGCCGATTTCATCGCAGGGCTGTACGCCGCCCTGGGGACTCTGGCGGCCCTGGAATACAGGAACAAAACCGGCAAAGGCCAGCACATCGACCTTTCGGCCCTTGAAGCGATGTGCACGATGCTTGGTCCCGCCTTCCTCGAGAGCCAGGCCGATTCCGGTTTCGCGGCCAAGCCGGATGCCAGGATTGGAAGGGGCTTTTTGCCGAATGCGGAGGACCTGGTCAAAGACGGCCTCCTCGCGGCGCGTCATTTCTTTATCACTCTCAGTCACCCGGTGCTCGGCGACGTGGTTTCAACCCGGTCCGCTCTGTGGGACTGGCGACGCAAGCCCCGGGAGTGGAAATCCTCGCCCCTGCTGGGCGAACACAACCGTATTTACCTTGAGTCTTCGAGCCCTTGAGCCTTCGAGTCGAACTTAAAGACTCGGCCGCCGAGCACCGTCATGAGCACACGGATGTCTTTCAGTTGATCCGGATCCGCCTTGAGTGGATTTTCGCTGAGCATAACCAAGTCTGCGAGCTTGCCGGGGCAGAGAGATCCCTTCACCCCCTCCTCGAAATTCGCGGCGGCCGCATTGAGCGTATGCATTCTGAGAGCCTCGATCACGCTGATCCCCCGCTGGGGAAGGACGGATCCATTTTCCGCCCGCCGGGTCACGGCGGCATAGATGCTCGTCATCGGGTTCGGATCAGAGATCGGGAAATCGCTCCCGGCGCCGACCAGCAAACCATGATCCAGCATGGATCGGACGGGGTAGAGGTGGTCCAGCTGATCGCCGGGCACGGTCCCGAGATAACGGTCGCCGTGATCGTAGATAAACGACGGATGCGTCACGATCGCAACGCCGAGCCCGGCCAGCCGCTCTAGCAGGCCAGCCCGACAGACGGAACAGTGTTCAATGCGATGACGATGATCCTTCCTTGGCGTCCTTTTTAAGGCGGCTTCGACGGCGTTTGCGGCGGCCTCGATCACCGGCTCCTCAATGGCATGGATTGCGGCTTGGCGCCCTGCCGCATGAATCTCCGCGACCGCTTCGTTTAATTCCTCCTTGTCCGGGTGCAGGCTTCCCGTGACCTCGTCGGCCTTCATCTTCACCCCTCCCAGCCTCAATTCGTCCTGGCCCAGGCGGGATGAACAGGATTCGCGATCCAACAGGGGAAAGGAATTCAGCCCGGTCATCATGGTCAACCGGGGCTGAAGTATCCCGCGCAGCTTCCAATCCTCGAAGCCCCTCCACTGGCTCAACCCGTTCGTAAACGAAGCATCCTGAAGCGAGGTTACGCCATACGAAAGCAGCTTCCGGTCTGCCAATGCCGCGCCACGGTTCATTTCCCTGTCGTCGACCGCGGGGATGGTTGCCGCCAGGTGCCGCCCGAGCCCATAGAGAATGCCGGTGGGCAGACCGGTGGTGAGTTCGCGGTCGATCAATCCTTCCGGGGGATCGCCGGTCTCATCATGAATGCCCGCCGCCTCGAGCGCCAGGCTGTTTAAGACATGAGCATGGCCGGAGCGATGCGTCAGCTTGACGGGGTGAAGCGGAGCGGCCGCGTCCAGATCCCGGCGATTCGGGTGACGTTTCTCGGCCAGATGAAACTCATGATACCCCTTCCCCCTAATCCAGTTCCCAGGGGGCAGACGATCGCAGCAGTCGCGGATGCGGTCCTGGATATCCGAAATGGAATGGACCCCCTCCCGGGGGGAAAGGTTGAGAGAAACAAGGCTTTCCGCATAGGCGCGGACGTGGCAGTGCGCGTCGATAAAGCCGGGCAGGAGCGTTCTCCCGGCGCAGTCGATCAGCCGCGTTTCCTTGCTCTTGAGACGGCCAAGCATCCCGTTGCCTGCCACCCATGAAATCTTTCCGCCTCGGATGGCAATCAGCTCGGCGACAGGATGGCGGGGATCCATGGTGATGGCATTCGCATTGAAGAGGATCAGATCGCTCATCGGTTGGCCTGAATCTGCTTAAGCTTCTGCCACGCTGTCTCGGCCGCCCTCATGCGTCGCTGTTCACCGACCAGGCGCGAGCGCCACAAAAGGTTGTGCGGAGTCACGCTGGGCGCGACAAACTCCACCACTTCGGTTTCGAAGCCCGCAGCCTCGAGCCGTAAGGTTCTCTCGGCATCCACCATGGCCTGGATATACCGGCGGCGGACCTGGGCGTGGCGCGGGATTCCCATGGCCTCCGCCTGCATCCCGGCATGAACGGCGAAAGGCATGGCGGCGCTTGTGCAGCAGGGGACCAGAAGCAGAAAGCGGGCCCGCGCGGCGATCGACCGCTCGATCACCGCATCCGCCGCAGGGCCGCAGGCGTGCAGCGCGGCCACGATTGAAATCTCGCGCGGCCAGGCTTCGCCGCACGTGACCTCTGCCTGCCGGCATTCAATGGAAGAGGATGAATCCAGGCGCTCGACGGCCCGCAGGCTCGCTTGCACGCGCTCCGGTTCGCGCTCGATCGCAATGACCCGGGCGCGCCTCCGGAGCGGATCGAGCAAAAGCTTCGCCGAGAGCAGCCCGACATAGGATTTGCCCGCGGCGGCATCCACCAGAACGATTTCAGATCGGCGGGAAAAGCGGCCAAGCGCCCGGTCGATTTCGTCGAGCATCCCAGCGATTTCGCATGCTTTGCGGCGGTCTTCACGGCGCAACCCGGCCCCTTCAGCCGCGACGTACAGCCGATCCAGCCACCGCTCCACGTCGGATGTTTGAATCATAGGGAAAGAAGCATAACCCAAGTGGCCTGCGAGAAAGAATTCTTTGTGATTGTAATCGGATTCAGCAACCTGCTATAAGCACTACGGTTACTGTCGAAATTCGAGGTGAACTGATTCGGAGCGAGGAGCCGGAAATGGCTTCTGGCTTCTTCTTGACTGGAGCTGATGACGATGAAGAATCCGACGCAACTTGGTTATCCTGCGGAGTGGGCCCAAATGACTCCCGCGCAAAAACGGGAATACCGCATGAATCAATATCTGAATCCAGACATCGAGTTTGTCAGTCCGGAGGCAGCCAAGCGCTACAAGATAAGGGCTCAGCGGATGGTTGATGCCTACAACGTGAAAGAGCCGGACCGGGTGCCCATCATGCTCCCTGTGGGCAACCTGCCCTTGATCCTGCACGGAGTCAGCATGCATCAGGCGATGTATGACGTCGAAAAGGGGTTTGAAGCGTGCGACGCCTTCAACGAAAAATATTCCGAAGAACTGGACTACTACGCCTTCCCGATGGCCGCTCCCGGAAAGGCCTTTGAAATACTAGACTACAAGCTTTACGCCTGGCCGGGACATGGCCTTTCGGTCGAGGCGCCCGGGTATCAGTACGTCGAGGGGGAATACATGAAGGCGGATGAGTATGAGGATCTAATCCGGGACCCCTCCGACTATTGGCTCAGGACCTACCTGCCGAGGCTTTTCGGGTCTTTCGAGGGCTTCCGGATGCTCTCGCCTTTGACGGATATTCTCGAGATCCCCATGGGACAGTTGATGCCTCTGGCGCTTCCCCAGGTTCAGGAATCGTTGCAGAAGCTGATCGATGCGGGGAAAGAACTCCAGAAGAGGAATGAGATCATCGCAAGAGTTATGAAATCCGGTCCGGCCCGCGGATTCCCCGTGGGTATGGGCCTCCTCAACGTCGCCCCCTTCGATGCTCTGGGCGACACGCTGCGCGGAACGAAGGCCATTACGCTCGACCTGTTCCGGCGTCCGGACAAGATTCTGAAGGCGCTTGATGTGCTCACGCCACTGATCATTCATGCCATCCTGAATTCTCCCGGGATCTCCAAAGCACTTACGGTCATCTTCCCTCTGCACAAAGGGGCCGACGGTTGGATGTCCTCGAAGCAATATGAAACCCTGTACTGGCCGTCTCTGAAAAAAGTCATGGATGCTCTGATCAATGAGGGGATTATCTGCGTGATGTTTGCCGAAGGCTGTTACGACAGCCGGCTGGAAACCGTGAAGGGCTTCCCCAGAGGCAGCGTAGCCTGGTGGTTTGATCAAACAAACATGGCGAAGGCGAAGAAAATCCTGGGCGACGAATGCTGCATCCAGGGGAACGTGCCTTCTTCGCTGATGGTCACCGGTGAAGCGGCGGACGTGAAAGCGCACTGCCGCAAGCTCATTGAAACCTGCGGCAAGGGCGGAGGCTACATCCTGGGGGCCGGGTGTGTAGCCGACAATCCCAAACTGGAGAATCTGCGGGCTATGGTGGCGGCGGCCGGTGAATACGGGCGCTATCGGTAAACTTCTTACGGTTTTCGGGGCTTTGAGTTAAACTCAGAGTCCCTAAAACCGCAATGTGTGATCGCTGAGACGGTTTTTGCGCGACTTCTGAGTGTAGGATAGTCCCGCGAACGCAATGTTTGGCGGATTGATCTACAAAAAAAGGAGCATCCATGATGTGGAAGAAAACAGAATCAGCAGAGGACTCCCGTCCTCAACCCGCGCCGCCGCCGGTGCAGCAACCGGTGGCGCCCAAAAGTCCTGCTCCTCATGTTAGAGAACAGGCCGTGATCGGTTCCACCGTTTTCATCAAGGGTGATCTTGCCGGCGAAGAAGATCTCCTGATCGAAGGGCGGCTCGAGGGGAAGATCGAGTCGCGGCGCCACAGCATAACGATCGGCAAAAATGGGCGCATCAAGGGGGACATCTACGGGAAAGTCATAACCGTGGAAGGGACGGTGGAAGGAAACCTCTTCGGGGAAGAGCAGCTGATCGTGCGCCAGTCCGGGAATGTGCGCGGCAATATCGTCGCGCCCAGGGTTGCGCTGGAAGACGGATCGAACTTCAAGGGGAGCATTGATATGAGCCCCAAGGACAAACCAACGCCGGTGCCGGCGCCGGCACCGGATAAGCCTGTCATCGTCAAGACCAATTAGCCCATTCAGGCAGGCATGCAGAGGAAAGCTCTACCCGAACCGGTTGTGCACCGTTCCCTCGGACTTCAGGCTTTGTGTCAACGGCTGCAAGGCGTCGAGACATGCAGCCTGCTGGAGCTGGGATCGGTCCGAGGCGGAAACGTCGATTTCTGGTCCCGCTTTAGCCCGTCGATCTACATAGCGGACCTGCGTTCCATCCTGCCACTGCCGGCCTCCCCTTCGGAAGATTTGGAGTTTGTCGCACCGGATTGGGACAGCTGGCTGGGCCTGCCGGATGGCCGCAGCTACGATGTCATCCTTGCCTGGGACCTCTTGAATTACCTGGAACTCCCGGCCATAAAGAGCCTCATCGGTTATTTGAGGCCTTTCTGCCGGCCGGGAGCTCTTTTCTTCATGCTGATTTTCGACCAGAAAGAGATGCCGGACAAAATTACCGTCTACCATATAGCGGATGAATCCCATCTCCGATACGAATACACCGGCCCGGATATGCGTGCCTGCCCGAGGCATCAGCCTCGAACTCTTGCCGGCGCGATGACCCCATTCAGAGTTGCCGATTCGTTTCGGCTTCGGAACGGCGTCATCGAGTACCTGTTCGAGCTTGAAAGGGGGAGGTAATGCCGGGGGCTTTGCGCAACGGAATCGCCATCGTTGGGCTGCCGATAGGGGCGACCGGCCGGCCGCCCCTGCAAAAAAATCATCCTATGATCTCGCTGACCTGAAACTCGGGTGTGACGTCGGTGAAGTTCACCAAGTCCGCCCTTAGTTCCGGATCGTGGGCCTCGAGCCCCTTCTGCATTTCCCCGATGGTGTTAAAAACCAGATGCCCGATTGCCATGTAGGGGGAATCCCCAATCCCTTTATTGACCTCGGTCTTCACCAGTCCGAACGGATCGAGAAGCCTGCGGACCAATGCCATGTGCTTGTTTAAGTAGTAATCGTAGTTGAATATCCCACCTTTGGCATACATGACCGATACTCGAATCATCGTTTTATCTCTCCTTTGCTGGCATTCGATTCTATACTGAAAGCTCCCGCCTGACAGCTTTTTCCTTGACCTGATTCCCGGGAACGACGAAGCTATGCACCTATCGGAGGCTGGAGTTTATGAGAGTTGCTTTGGCGGCTTTGCTGTTCTGCGCGCTGGCGTGGAGTGTTGTGCCGGAAACAAATAATAACTGGGCCTATTGGCGGGGCCCTGCCGCGGATGGCATGGCTGTCGGCGACGCCCCCCTGCATTGGAGCGATACTCAGAACATCAAATGGAAAGCCGACATCCCGGGTCGGGGACACTCCAGCCCGGTGATCTGGGGGGACAAGATCTTTGTCACCACGGCGATCAAGACGGGCCCCGCAGCAGATGAACCGGCTGCGCCGGCGCCGACACCCGGGGCCAAACTCCCCTTCGGAGTATCGGGCCCCCAGGTCGAGCATAAATTCGATGTCCTCTGTCTCGATCGAAAAACCGGCAAACTCCTATGGGAGCGAACGGCTACGACGGCGACCCCTCACGAAGGTTACCATCCCCAATACGGAAGCTTTGCCTCCAACTCCCCGGTCACGGACGGCAAAAACGTGTATGCCTTTTTCGGCTCGCGCGGGGTCTATTGCTATGACCTGGACGGGAAACTGGTTTGGCAGAAGGACTTTGGCGTTCAAATGAAAATGCGCATGTCCTTTGGCGAAGGGATGGCGCCCGTGCTGTCCGGAGACCGGCTGATCCTGGTGTTTGATCACGAGGCGGGCTCCTTCATGGTTGTCCTGGACAAGAATTCCGGCAAGGAAATCTGGAGGGTGGACCGGGACGAGAAAAGCAGCTGGGCCGCGCCCCTTGTCTTCGAATTCGGCGGCAAGAAGCAGATCCTGGTCAGCGCCACCACCAAAGTCCGAAGCTATGACTTCGAGACCGGGCGCGTGATCTGGGAATGCGCGGGTCTCGGGATGAATACCATCCCGCAGCCGGTGCGCCAGGGCGACATGGTTTTCGTGATGAGCGGCTACATGAATCCCAACCTGATGGCGATACGGCTCGGGAAAGAGGGCGACCTGACCGGGACCGATTCCATCGTGTGGAGCCAGAAGAAGGGCAATTCCTATACGCCTTCCCCGGTGATTTACGACAACAAACTCTACGTTTTGATGGATGCCGGCATGATCAGCTGTTACAACGCCAAGACGGGCGAGCCCTATTACCAGCAGCAGCGGTTGCCGAAGACTTACAGCTTCAAATCGTCTCCGGTCGGGGCGAATGGCAAGCTCTACCTGGCAAGCGAGAATGAAGACGTGATTGTCCTGCGCATGGGAGAGAAGTTTGAAGTCCTGGCGACCAACACGCTGGCGGATCAGATGTTCATTGCGACTCCGGCCATTGCGGGCGGCGAAATCTTCCTCCGGGGACAGAACCGGTTGTATTGCATTCACGAGAACTAGCGAAGGCAATGACGCATGCCGGGTTGAAAGGCCCGGCTTGGACTCCTTTTTCGGACAGGACTCAGGAAAAAGCCATGAAAATAGTGGTTGCAGGGGGATCCGGCTTCATTGGATCGCACGTCGTCGATGGCCTGCTTGAGCAGGGACACGACGTGATGATTTACGATCTCGAGGCGCCCCGCTATGGCCAGGCGTGCGCCTTCGTTCGCGGGGACACCCGCGACATCGACCGGTTAGTCCAGGTGATCAAGCGCGGCGATATGGTGTATCTGATCGCGGCCGAAGCCAACGTGAACCGGTTCCTGGAGAGCCCCGTCTTCTCGAACGACATCACCGCCAATGCGGCCCTCTCAGTGCTGGAAGCCGCGCGGCGCACCGAAGCCGAGCGCGTTATCCTCGCATCGACCGAATGGGTGTATGGGTCGCTGCCGGATGCCGGCGATGAAAACATCACCGAGGATACGCGCTATGCCGAAAACCCGGACCACCTCTACACGTCTTCGAAAATTGCCGCGGAGCTGTTCTGCAAGAATTACCAAAATCTCCATGGGGTCAACTTCACGATCATGCGCTACGGCATTCCCTTCGGAGAGCGGGCACGCCCGGAAACCGTGACCCCCATCTTTATTCGCCGGATTGTCCGGGGAGAGCCGATCACGATTCACGGCGATGGGAGCCAGTCGCGGCAATTCATCTATATCCGCGACCTCGCGCGCGGCAACGTAGCCTGCCTGAATAAGGCGGCGGAAAACCAGATCTTCAACCTCAACGGCAGGGAGAAAATCAGCGTCATCCAGATCGTGAAGACGCTCGAAGAAATTCTCGGGAAAAAGGCCACGCTCACGTTTGTCGAGGACCGGAAGGGAAATTTCAAAGGGCGGTTTGTCTCCTCGGAAAAAGCGCGCCGGCTTCTGGGTTGGGCGCCGGAAGTCGACTATGAGGATGCCATGCGCGCGTATGTCGATTGGTTTTTGAAGCGGCAAGGTTGAACGACTGCTCACCGGAGAGCCGCCAAGCACGCAGGAGCCATTGGCTCGGCGTTCCCGGCGGCTCCCTGGCGGGCCCTTTGATAGTCTTACTATGAAATATCCTGTTTTATGTCTGCCGAACAACACTTCCATCCAGAAGGCGATTCAGCTGATTGATCGGAGCCTTTTCGACAGCGCTTTCGTCCTGGACGAAGCCGATTCCTACCTGGGCGCCGCTGCGATTGCCGATCTTCGCCGCCTCCTGATCAGCGGGGCGCGCGGAGAGGAGGAAATCGGCGCCTACCCTTTGAAACACACGTACCACTTTACGGAATCGTCCCTCAAAGACCGGAAAAAGGCCGACAGGATGATTTCCGACATGCAGTTGTACGGAGTCCGTTTTCTCCCGGTCCTGGCGCAGGACGGCAAAATCCGCGAGGTGCTTTCGGTGGAAGATCTCGGGCGGCTGCACGGCTTCTCCGGAATCGATGCCGGGCCGCTCGAACCGGCCAGGAGGGTCCTGGTTGTGGGTGGTGCCGGATATCTCGGGAGTGTGCTGACCCAGAAACTCCTTGCCTGCGGGTTTCGCGTGCGCGTTCTCGACAATTTCCTCTACGGGCGCCGGTCGCTCGAGGCTCTCGCCGGGGATGAGAACCTGGAAATCATAGAGGGGGACCTGCGCAACATACGCACTTGCGTGAGTTCGCTCGCGGAAACCGATGCCGTCGTTCTGCTTGCGGCCATCGTCGGGGATCCCGCCTCGAAAGCCCGTCCCGCCGAAACCATCGAAACCAACGTGCTGGCGGCCCAGGCGCTGGCTTCGGCCAGCAAGCTGCACCACATCAATCGCTTCTTGTATGCGTCGACCTGCAGCGTCTATGGCATCGGCGCGGACCTGCTGGACGAAGCGGCGCCCCTCAATCCGATTTCGCTCTATGCACGCACCAAGATCGAATCGGAACAGATCATTCTTGGAATGGGGGATGAGTACTTCAGTCCGACAGTCCTGAGAATGGGGACTCTTTACGGCTATTCGCCCAGGATGCGCTTCGACTTGGTCGTCAACACGATGAGCATGAAATCATTCGTGGACGGGAGGATCCAAGTCTTTGGCGGCCGGCAATGGCGCCCGTTGCTCGGGGTGGAGGATGCCGCCGAGGTGTATGTCCGCTGCCTGGAGGCCAACCTTCAGGTCGTCGGGAACCAGATTTTCAATGTTGGTTCGGACGAGCAAAACTATGTCATCGACGACGTGGCGGAGGTCATCAGCAAGTCGCTGGGAAGCATACCCATTTCAAGGGACCACTCCAACCTGGATGCCAGGGATTACCGGGTGTCTTTCTCTAAGTTGAACCGGGCGCTTGGTTTCGCGCCGAACCAGACCATCGGCGGTGCCGCCCGGACCATTTTCGATAAGCTGCATTGCGGCGCCATACGAAACCCCGCACAGCGGATCTATTATAATCATTATTTTGATTCTGCCGAAGAATAACTTGGAGGGGCAAGCACAATAAATCTCTCCAGAATGAACAATTTAGAGAATTCTTGCTGCCTTTTCGGAATTTTTGGGTGTAGAATTTGTTTCATGAAGTTGGTGTGGCACAGGACATCCAAATTAGCTGCCGAGGTTCTATAGAGAACACAGCGCCAATTCACAACATGACCCCAATACAATACGCATGGTAAAACCAATCACTATGATCGCAGGCGTGCGCTGTATGCGTATTCTGGGGTTTTAAAAGGGAGAGCAATGTCTGTACGTTTGTTTGTGGGGAACCTTCCCTACGATATGACTGAGCAGGATCTGAGGGAATTCTTTTCGCCAGTGGGACCACTCTCGACCGTCATCATTCCCGTCGATCGTGAAACGGGTAAACGGCGAGGGTTTGCTTTTGTCGAGTTCAGCGACCCGGCTCAAGCCGCAGAGGCGAGCCGTAAATTAAATAACCAGCCATTTAAGGGACGCAACATCACCATCAATGAGGCCCGTGCGCGGGAGGCCCGCCCCGATTCCGGATCCGGATCGAGACCGGGATACTCCATGCGGCCTGCGGGCGCCGGTGGTGCGCCGCGTCCGAACTTTACGCCGCGGCCAGGTTTCACGCCACGATCTCCATTCGGGAACTCCGATTTCGCGCCACCCGGGGAAGATGAACGTTCGGCGCGCGCGGAAAGGCGAAGCCGCAACTTCGGCCCGGATGCCAGGCCCGCGCGCAAGCGAAAATCTAATTACGGGCCTAAAACCGAAATGGGGGCCAAAAAAGGACCCCTCCGGGAGCGCACGGGAGGCCAGATCTTCGGAGGATACGAAGACGAGGGCAACGAGGATGACCTAGAAATCGATTATATGGCTGATTTTAAGGATTCGGACGAAGAAGACGCCGTCTAGAATCCCGCGCGCCGCAAATCGAAGGCGCACCGGTCCAGTATCTACCTTCTCATTGAAGCCCTAACCCTGGCTCATGGCTTAGCCATGCCTGCCCAATCTCGGCAGGGGCGATGGGCCGGTCGTCCCCACGGTCGCAAGCGCGGCCACGCCCTCTCGCCCGCGCTCTCGAAATAGGAATCCGCATCGGGATCACGCCTCCAAGGGCGGGCGGCGTACCCTGCATGATCAAAAAGAGTGTACGACATGAAAATAGGTGTGGGGGCGGTTTATCTCTTTTTTGCTTGTATATCTGCATGTATTATATAATGCAGATATAATAGGAGACCCTCCAAAAATGACCGATACAATCGAAGATCTCGAGGCGTTTAGGGACAAATTGCGGCGTCAGCTGTTTGAAATCGGTGACCTCCGTCCTGGTAGCGTTT
>Ga0326727_10006169_pt1 | contig 33160 bp, 26 predicted proteins | sample MB2enrmetagenome_FD_207643 | JGI IMG/M metagenome (GOLD analysis project Ga0326727, IMG submission 207643) | Lab enriched peat soil microbial communities from McLean, Ithaca, NY, United States - MB29MY | ecosystem: Environmental > Terrestrial > Soil > Wetlands > Peat | place: USA: New York...
CGACCTCCTTGCCGAGTTCACCGAGGAAAACTAGCCGACGTGCGCCGGTTGCACTCCGCCCATCGAAATCCTCATTTAAGCCCCCGGAACAACCATTTGCACAGTCCCGCCGAAAGCTCACGGAACAGCGACTCGTCGATTACTGGAACTGGGCGCGAATCCCTTGGTTGCTGTTGAGCCAGATCATCGCCTCGTGGCCTTTCTTCGAGCGACCATTCCGGATAAGGCACTCACGGTGCTCATCTCGGCCTTTGAAGAAGCTGTGTTGCCCGGGGCTAGCTTCGATCTGGGTCTTAGCGCCACGGCGTTCCACTGGTTAGACGAGGACATGGCCTTGGCCAAGGTGGAAAAGCTGCTCCGTCCGGGCGGCTGGTGGGCAATGGTCTGGAACGTATTCGGCGACCGATGTCGCCCTGATCCCTTCCACGAAGCGACGAAGATTCTTCTCGACGGCCCTGTGAGCCCTTCGGCGGGCGCCGGCGATGTACCGTTCGCTCTCGATGGCGAGGCTCGGCTGGCGGCGTTGGAACGGACTCACGCCTTCAACCGCATTGAGTACCAAGCCAGCCCATGGTCGCTGATCCTTGATCCTCACCAAACGGTCGCCCTTTATGCGACCTACTCCAATGTCAACATCCGCCCGGACCGCGAGGCCGTTCTTGCCGAGTTGGGAGGCGGTGCACGCGACGAGTTCCACGGCCGCGTGACCCGCAATATGGTCACAAGCTTGTACGTTGCGCGGCGCCGATCTTAATCCCGCACCCATTGGCGACTCCATCAGCGGTCCTCCGTGCCAGACCTCCCGCATTCCGTCCATGATGGGCAACACCGCCTTTGACCGGAGCGGCTCGGCCTGACGGAGCGCCCCGACGCTGCATGAGGCACGCCGGCGAGCAGCCTGTTACTGGGCAAGGCCTCGCGCAACCACGCAAATTCTGCTGTGCCTCGGTTACCTATCCGGCCTGCGACGCTGGCAAGATTATTGGGATGAGGGCTCGGGAATGGCTTCTCCATCCTTGCGCGGATCTGAGGCTCCGTAGTTCACGCCTGTTGCGGAATCGTGGAGTACAGCCTGGCCTCCTCCGACGTATTCTGCGTAAGGTCCCACCAGCCTCAGGTCGTATCCAAGCTGCGAAAGGCCGACCAAGGTGCTTTTAGGTACGCGGCTCTCGATCAAATACCCGCAGGTGCCTCGGCCAAGTCTGTTAAACCGCGGAGCCTCCAGAGCTTGCTGGAGATTCATTCCGTAATCGACGATGTCGGAAACAAACTGGGCCTGGGCCATAGGCTGATTTCCCCCACGCATGATGCCGAATCCGATGTGAAGGTCACCTTTCTGCATGAACGCCGGAATAATGGTATGGAACGGCCGCTTGTGAGAAGCGAGCACATCCGGGCTGCCCGGTATCAACGTGAATCCCGTGGCGCGGTTCTGAAGGATGATGCCGTACTCGCGTACGGCCACCCCCGATCCGAATGCGCCGGCAAGGCTCTGGATCAGAGAAACGATGTTGCCGTCACGGTCGACGGCGGTGAGGTAGCTGGTATCGGTGTCTGGATGAGGAGTCGCCGCGCTCAGCTTTGGATCGGTGCCCGTCGGCGTCCCAGGTTGAAAGCTGCAATTCGCCTGGTCCAAGTCAATCAGCCGGGATCGTTCCTTGGCATAGTCCGTGGAGAGCATCCCAGCCACCGGTACCTTGACGAAACGCGGGTCGCCAACATAGCGGCGCAGATCCGCATAGGCCAGTTGCTGCGCCTGCATTTCCACATGAAATCGCTGAGCGCTCTCCGCCCCGTAGGTCGCAAGTGGGAACTGAGCCATTATGTTGAGCATCTCGAGCGTGGCGACGCTCTGTGAATTGGGTGGAATTTCGAACACCTTCCAGCCGTGGTAGTCCGTTTCAATGGGTTCAACCCACTCCGCCTTGTAGTCCCTCAGATCTTCGGCCTTGATAACACCGCCGAGTTCTCCGGAAGTCTTCACGATAGCTTGGGTAATGCTCCCGTCATAGAAGACGCGCTCACCCTCATTGGCAATCAGCTCCAAGGCGCGAGCGTACTGCGGATTCCGGAAGACTTGCCCCAGTTCGGGCGCATGGCCTCCCGGCAAATAGATGCGTGCCGCCTCCGCGTCTGCGCGCAGCACATCTGCATAAGCCGGCCAGTACATGCTGTCCCACTGCCCAACCGGGAATCCGTGCGAGGCATAGTAGATGGCGGGCGTGAAAAGATCTTTCCAGGGGAGTTTGCCGAAACGACGATGCAATTCCCACCAGCCCATGACACAGCCCGGGACACTCACCGACAAGATACCGGTCTCCGGAATGCGCTGAAGCCCCTTCGACTGGAGATAGGACAGAGTGAGCCGCTCCGGCGCCCAGCCGCTCGCGTTCAGCCCGCTCACCTTGCCGGTCTTGGCGTCCCACCCGATCGCAGAGAGGTCGCCGCCCATTCCATTCATCATGGGTTGCATCACCCCCATGACCGCGCTGGTCGCGACGGCTGCGTCGGCCGCCGAGCCACCCTCGGCTAGGACCGCGGCGCCAGCCTCTGAGGCGAGGGCTTGTTCCGACGCCACAATGCCGCGCTGTGAAACGACCATGGAGCGCCCCTGTGACCAGGTCATCAGCTTCTCAGACGGCAAGCTTGGAACGACGGCGCTAAAAAACGCCGCCAAAGTCAAAAGGGGAAGCAAGTACCTTTTCATTGATCACCCCCGGGCTCAGATGCCGCTGCACTGTTGTCGGTCTTCCCATTTATCTTACGCGATACCGGTTCGAATTGTGATCCCTGCGTCCAGTGAAAACCACCGACCCGCGGTTTGGCGAGCCTGCTACAAGTCAAAGCTGCCTTGATTTGTCGGCTGGTCGCTGCTTAGATTTGAGAAACGTCGACTCCGAACCAAGACGGAGAGTAGGGCTCGCGTATTGGTTTCACGAAATTATCGATGGGTATTTTCAATTCGCGATGCTTCCGGACCACGTCGATGTCACCCTTCTGGTCATGCCAATACGCACGACAGCGGCTCAGCCACAATCCATACGCCCACTTTGGAAACAAGGGCGCTGCCCAGGTCAGAAATCTGTACGAGGAGATCACACGGTCAAACCCCGGCCCGTACATGAAGTAATAGTCGATTGCATCGTTCCACAACCAATCAATGGTAAAGTCCAAGGGAGCATGCTTATCAATTCTTGAATACGTATGCAGCAATACCCCATATCCCCTAGTTGACAGAAACACGGGCACGGCGTCGCGCGTATTTTCCTGCACCAGCGTCAATTCCACGTTACGCTGGTCGAGTTTCCCGTCTCCGGGCGACCCAGGAAAGTGTCCGAATCCATAAATGCCTTCCTCGCGCGGCGAATCGAACTGCAGTATCCCCGAGTAGGCCGCTTGGCCCTGAATGGTCACGGGAAGCAAAGCTCGGCCATGGTTCTTCTCGCCGAGCACCAGCCTCCCTTGAGCATCGTAAAAGGTCACACTCCCGTTCGAAAGGGCGACCCGCGCTTCAATGCGCGATGTAATCAAAGAGACACTGTTTTGGGTAAGATGCCGTTTCCACTGTACCGAACCCCAGGAGTCGCGTACAACCACAAGACTGCGCGCGTCGGGGATTGACGTTTTTGGGGTGTGAACAACGCGAATGATATCGTCCGCACAGACCTCGACCTTTAATAGAGTAGAGTCTCTCAGGCAAAAAACAATGCCGTTCGGTACGGCATCATACGAGCTGACCGCATTATTCCGAACCGGAGGCTTCACTGATGAAGCCTCGCCTCTTCGAATGAGAGAGGAACCGATTGAGGATGTGCTGGCTGCTTGTGTGCCCATTGCCAAGAAAACTGCAAGGGATGTCAGTCGGATACGGCGTCGCGTCACATCAGTACTCCTTTCAACATGAATCCCTTTTTCGCGCCTTGCTTCGAGATCCCGATCAAGATCATCGTCCCACCCGTGTAATGGCGCGGCTTCCACGGCTCGTAGGACTGGTGGCCTATGATCGCCTTCAACAGACCCAACCCGGGTCCATAACAGTCGATCGCCTCGGCTTGAGTGTAAGTGTTGCCGTGGATCGCCTTAGTCCGCGGCTCGGACTCCCGGATCGAGAAGTAAACCCGCGCCAACGCCTTGTACATCTGCGGCTTGTTGAATTCCATCAATCTGCGGAAGCGCGCGAATTCCGGCGGCAGCAGGATGGGCAAGGAGAGTGCCATCCATGCCGCGCCTCCCACGGCTAGGAACGCCATAACCGCTGCTCCCTGCCACGTCCAGCGACACCGCTCCGCCGAGATGCCGGCTATCACGGCGCCGCCCGCCAGCGGCGCAGGATGAGGTCCGCTCAGGTAGTACGCCTTCACCACCCAGGCTCATCAACCTGGGACCGGTCATGCGTGAGCTTATGGGTCGCGGGACGCCGCGAGGCCTGCAGGGCTATGAGGCGGCGCTTCTGTTGACCCTTTTGCGGTGGCTAGGCGAGATCTGGACTCGAAAATTGGCCTTAGCAAGGTATCGCGAGTACCTGCAGCAATCCTTTTCGATTTCCTCGCCCGTCAACAACGCATTTCTGGCCACCACTAAAACAACCACTTCCACCTCAGACTGCTAGGGATTCTCCACCTGAAAACGTAACGCCGCCGTCGTTGGTGCGAAGTATGTCCGCTTGCTCGTTCCGGCGAGTCGCCAACTCCTGCGAACTGTAGTCCTTTGAAAATCCCCTCAAAGCTGTCATTCCGAGCGCAGCGAGGAATCTCGCTCTGAGTGTTTTCAAGGCAGTGCGGGACTCCTCGGAACGACAAGCGATCTCGCCATATGCTCGTCCACTATGGAACAGTCGCCGCGCAATCACTCCGTGGGCGGCTTTAAGTGAGGGTCGAGCCTCCGCGCTGACTGAAAAGCTTCTTCTGCTGATTTCAGTTTCCCTTGTTCCTTCAAAACGAGCCCCAGTCCGAAGTAGGCAGCGGCATAGTCAGGCTTCAAACGCGTCGCTGTTTGGAATTGGCCTGCAGAGGCATCCAGCTGCTCTCGTTCAGCCAGGAGGATGCCGAGATTGTAATGGCTCAAGGCGCGGCTGGGATCAAGTGCGATATTAGATTCAAACTCCTCCTTGGCAGCTTTCCAATCCCCCGCTTTCTGCAACGCAACGCCTAAGTTGTCACGTGCGTCCAAATAATCCGGATTTGCCCTCAGGGCCCACCGGAACTGAGCAATGGCTCCGCCAAGGTCACCCTTCTGCTGCTCCACCAAACCCAAAACGTAGTGACCTTCGGGCGAGTCCGGAGTGGCCGCCAAAGCCGCCTCGCATTCTTTCGTCCCCCCATCGAGGTCGCCCCTTTTTATGAGCTCCAGGCCACGATTTAGGTGAGCCATAGTTGTATTGGTTTGCGCAACCGCCTGAAGTGACCGGAAGCTCTTGAATTCGGCGGCGGATCCGGAAGTATCCCCCTTTTTGGCCAACGCTTTTCCCAAGTTAAAGTGAGGCTGGGGATTGTTAGGCTCTAGACGAATGGCTTCACGAAACTCCGAAATGGCTGCATCAGGGTCGTCCGCCTGTTGCAGCGCCACGCCTAGGTCGTAATGAGTCCCGGCGTTTTCAGGCTGGCAGCGAGCAGCTTTACGAAACTGCTCAACCGCCTCAACCAATCTGCCTTGCTCCTGCTGAAGCGAAAGTCCGAGATTATTATAGGCTTGGCAAAGATGACTGTCGATTTGCAGGGCGCTATGAAACTCGTTGATTGCCTCAGTCCGCCTGCCTGCTCTTGCCAGGGCAACACCCAGGTTGTTGTGATACTGGGCCGAGCGAGGAGCAAATTCCACCGCTTTTCGCAATTCCAGGATGCCTCGGTCAATGTCGTGTTTTCGTTGAAGGAGAAGTCCCAAGCCGTTATGCGCTTCCGCATTGTCAGGTTGCAGGCTCAACGCCGTATGATATTCGAGGAAGGCGCTCTCTAGGGCCCCCTCTTGGCTAAGCGCGGTCCCCAGCTTGACGTGAGGTATAGCCTCCCGCGGCTGGAGTCTCACCGCCGTCTGGAACTCCTCCACAGCTTTCCCTGGCGCCTTGGTCTCGAGGAAGAGGTCTCCCAGGTTAAGGTGGGCTTCTGCATAGGTCGGGTCCAACTGAATTGCGGCTCGGAATTTCTCGGCAGCTCCCTGAAAATTTCCTTGGCGAAGCAACTGGACCCCTGCACGATTGAGGAGCTCCGGCCGGGCGTCTCCCTGCTCCAACGCATGAGCGCTCAGGGTGGTAGAAATAAGCACTAGCACGAACACGACGCCGGTCACCCCGTCTAAGGCCGGCCGCCGGAATGCGGGCGATCCACTAGTCCACACATCTCCACCCAGCCTTTCCAACTGGACTGGCTCTCTTCAATCGCTCACTCAACTCCCTGGCTTTGAATGACATGGTGCTTCGTCCTCAATCGTTGTTGTAGTGCTGACTTGAGTCCCTCAAGCAGTCAAACGGCTTGAGTAGGCTAACACAACAATCGCCACCATGAGGAGACACACTCCTAGGGCCATGGCCCTCTTGGCAGCGCCGGAACTGGCTCTCCATTCACCGGTCAGGACGCCCAAAGCGTTGCCGGTGAGAATCGAGCAGATCAACATAATGGGGTAGCCCAGGAAAGCTCCGAAGCGTCCGATGTGAGTCGCACCCATTCCATAAACGACAATGCCAATAGCCCAAAGGATTCCCATAACTACCGCGCCCAACCAGTACAGACCTGTTCCTGCCACCAGAAACTTCTTAAGTGTCTTTTTCCGCCTACCGAGATAAACACAGTAGCCAACGTTTACGACGTAGTTGGAAGTGAACACCAGCGCCCAGATAGCGTTGGTGGCATTTGTGGCGCTGACACCCTGCTGGATTGCGGCGTCCGCGATATTCTGGCCGAAGATAAACCCGAAGTTCACAAGCGCCGACAGAACCCCGGAGGAAATGCAAAAGAAAAGCCCCGTCTTAAAGGGAGTCGACTTGTGAGATTCCTCGCTTCGCTCGGAATGACGGACCGCCACGTCGCGCGTCCCGGCGGTTTTGCGGGATTCTTCCTTCAGGTGCCCGGCGCGGGCACACGCCCAAAGCCCCAAAATCATAACCACGATTCCGGCCATAAGAACAAGCCCGGCAGGTCGCAACAATTGCTCGGGGTACTTCATGAGGAGCGGGACAATGGAGCCGCCAATCGCGACGATGCCCATGATCAGGGAGAGGCCCAGGGACATTCCGACAGCAGCGATGCCCAACCCAAAAAACACTCCGCCAATTCCCCAACCTGCTCCAAACAGGATGGCGTTGAAAATCGCCGTCGGGGATGAATGCCTATAAACGTTGAACAGGCCAGGCACCGTGATGATCGCCAGGGGCCACGGCACGAGAACAAGCGCCATGAGCGAGCCCGCTCCCCAGGTATTCTCCCATTGCCAATTGGGTGTGTACTTTAGGAGCAGCGAGTAGCCCCCCTCCATGACCCCCGCCAGGATGATGAGTATCAATCCGATTCCAAGAGCACTCTCGGCCATTTGGGAATTCCTCTTCTCAGCTATTTGCTCCAACGGAAACAGGCAGCTTTCTCGGACGCGCTTCCATGCCACCTAATCTTTCACGACGGAAACGGTATTGGGACAGATATATCCGATCCGGCGATGCGCACAGGCACGCTGAGCTCCCCGAAAGGTTCAGTGTGCAGCCGCAGCGCCCCCTGCTCGTCATACAAGGGTAGGAATTGGAGGCCAAGGTTACGGTATTTGCCGCCCGCGGCTCGGTTGTAAGGCAACAAGTCCACGCGCACAAGGCCCGGGAGGTCGCGGGCCGTCTCCGCGATGGCGTTCAGATTCTCATCCGTGTCCGTTACGCCAGGCACAAGAGGAACCCGGATGACCAAAGCGGCCCCCAGGGAACCCAACGTGCGCAGATTCGAAAGAATAAGCGTATTGTCTTCGCCCGTGAAATGCCTGTGCGCTGCGCTGTCAATGAGTTTGAGGTCGTAATAGAAGAGATCAGTCTTCTCTGCCACCGCACGAATTGCCTTCTCAGTCCCGTACCCCGAAGTGTCGAAAACCACATGAACGTTATCGAGCCTATCGCAGACCTCCACCACGAATTCCGCCTGTTCCAATGGCTCGCCGCCTGAGAAAGTGACGCCGCCTTCATTGGCACGCAGGATGTCGGCTTGCTCGTTCAGAAGAGTCGCCAGCTCCTCTGAAGTGTAGTTGTTCCCGACAAGCCGATCGCCGGCGTGCCCGTGGATCATTTGGGGCTCCCGTAACCGACCCTCGGGGTTGTGGCACCACGAACAGCGAAGTGGACACCCTTTGAGAAAAACGGTGGTCCGAATTCCTGGCCCATCGTGAAGGGCAAATTCCCTGATATCAAACACCACGCCGGACTTCATGGTTCGCCTCTGCAAGATTCATTCCATCGCATACACGTGGCGGGCGATTACGTGATCCTGATATTCTGGCGCAAGTTCACAGAAATATCCGCTCCAGCCCCAGACGCGCACAATCAGGTTCTTGTGGTTTTCTGGGTGTTTCTTGGCGTCGAGAAGCGTCTCGAGATTTACGGTGTTGAGCTGAAGTTGTTGACATCCGAGCCGAGCGAAGGTCCGAACCAACATCCCAACTTTCATTACCGCCTCGGCATCGCTGAAGATACCTCCGGAAAGCTCCATGGTGACAGGCCCGCCATTGAAGACTCGACGGTAGGGAATCTTTGCGAAGGATTGCAGGACGCTGAGAGGTCCGCGGATGGGCGCGTTGTTGGATGGCGCCAGATTTGCTCCTAGAAACTCACCTTTCCTTCTACCCTCGGCGGTCGCCCCCACAACCGGCTCCCTCATTCCTTCCTTGCCGCGAACCAGCCAGACGTAATACATGGCCGATCCCGTGCCTGGCCGCACGCGGCCGCCACGACCGTTGTCCTGGATGGCTTCGCAAGCCTCTGCGAACCACTCAAACAACTTCCTCATCAGAGCATCAGCTGCTGCGTCATTATTGCCAACCTTCGGCCCGTCCTCTGCAAGCTTACGGCGAAGTGGCTCGTATCCCTCAAAGTTCGCCGTGAGCGCCGCCAGTAGTTCCTGCCGCTGCACGGACTGGTCCTCGAAGACGAACTTGCGGATCGCCGCCAATGCATCCGCGGCGTTGGCCGAGCCCGCTCCGTGCACCCCAAAATTGTTGTATTTGAGGCCTTGGGACAGGTCGCGCGCCCGCTCGAGACAGCCCTCCACCAACACCGAGTAATATGGTGCGGGCGGAAGGAACAGCTTTCGGTATGAGTCCACAACCTGCTGCAATTGCTCGCGAATGTCCCTGGCAATTCGCTGGCAGATCTGGTCAAAACTCTCGCCCTGGCAAAGTCCCTGCCGGATTCCAGCGTCAACAGCAGCCGCCATCGACACTGCACCGATGTTGACCACCTCCATGCCTTTTCCCGGAATCAGGAATTCCCAGCACGCCGCTACAGCATAGTCACGCGCGTCCCCAAGCTCGTAGCCGTGTTCCGCCAAGGCGGGGATGACGACGTCATCATTCGAATACTGCGGGAATCCGAGCCCCTTGCGCGTAAGCTCAGTGGCCAGCATCAGCAGCGCTAAATCTGTCTTCGGCGTGATGCGCAGATTGATTTTTGGATCGATCATGTTCGTGTAATGCGCGACCCTGATCGCCATCCTGGTCAGTTCATTGACGGCATCTTGGCCGTCTCGAGTGGTACCTCCGAGCATGAGAGATTGTCCATTGTCGCCTTGCTGGACGCCAGGATAAAGGTCGCTGTCTTTATTGAGGCTGATGAAGAATTCGGCGAGCAGTTCCTCGGCCCCAGAAATGGTGAGCCGGCCAGTATCGAGATCCTGTTTGAGGTACGGCCACATGTATTGGTCGAACCTGCCCAATCCGACATGGTAATGCCCGCCCATCCAAACGACGGAATGGAGTATTCGCAACGCTTGCAACGCTTCGTGGAAGCAACGAGGACGGCAGGCGGGGACATGAGCCAGCATGTCAGCAAGGTCGTTTCGTGCCCTCTTACGGGCTTCTTCTGCATATTGCTTCGCCAGGAACAGCACAGCGTCGATAGTTTCCGTGGCGCAATCGAGAAATTCCAGGCTGTCCGCGTCCCCCGCGACTGCCTCCCGGGCCTTCACCGCCGCTTGTCTTCGCCCCTCCAGGCCGTCCGACAAAACCATGCCCCAGTCTGCGCAAATATTGCTGATTGGCCCCAGCTCGTGAAGCGTGCGGTCCTTCGTCAATCGCAACCAGGTAGCAGGGTCATAAATGGGCGGAACTTTCTTGATTGTGCGTTCAAACACAATGCGATCGTCGGACTCGATGACGGGATGCCGGCCTTCCGCTTCGCACATGCGGCGAATGAGCCTCGCTGCCCGACGTGGCCACGAGAGGCTTTCCTGGTCACATTCAGATGCGACGTCCAGAACTATATCTCTCCGGAACCGCCTGTGTTCGTCGTCCCGTACGCGGCACTTCATTCGATCAAGCCTGCCGGTATCGAACGCTACAAGACAAGTCTCAGCCACTGACCGGATATCCGACGTTTGACCCATGGAAAAACTCCTCCTCCTAGTCCTGATTTGGGCACGTAAGATCGAGGCTTGCCCCGGCCTAGGCCGCTCCAGGAAGCGCCCCCACTTGAACTCGCGAACTCGCCGTCTACTCCGGAATATCGGGGTCCATAACCTGAGAACTCGCCGGCCCCTTGCCCATCTGCTGGTAGACGGCCGTAATTCGTTTCTTGTGCTCCTGTATTTCATTAAAAGAGGCCAGCTCTCGCTGGGCGTCGGAAAGACGTCCGAGCTGCCGATAGAGTATCGACAGCCTATAGTGCGCAACGGCATCCAAGGGATCCAGCCGTATAGCCTCGAGTAGTTGACCACGCGCCTTTTCCGTCTCGCCCATCCCCATCAACACTTTGGCCAGGCCGGTGTGGCCATCGATATCATCTGGGTCCAACTCCAGAGCCCGTGCGTAATGCTTCAGAGCCATCTTCAAGTCTTGGTTAAGCGCACAGACAGTGCCCAACCAAACCTCCGATTTGGAGTCGTAAGGATTGATTGCCAAGGCGGCCTCAAACTCCGCTTGGGCTTGCTTACGAGCAGTTTCCGATTTGGCGCTCTGTAAGGTTGCTTCGCCCAGTTCAAGGTGTGCGCCGGAGAGGCGTGGATCAAGCGCAAGGGCCTTTTGATATTGGGCTATTGCACCCGTAATGTCACCCTCGTTCACCAGATGCTGGGCCATGATCTGGTGCATGCGCGCTGAGTCCGGACTCGTCAATGCGATGCTATCCACAGCATGCTCAGCAAGGGCAGAGAAAGTCCTGTAGGCAGCGTAAAGAACGTCCACATTGGCCGGGTTAAGCTGTTCAAGAACGGTTAACACTTGTGCTGCACTAGCCATATCGCCGCTCTGGTAGTCCAGTTCGACCAAATCCATCCCTGCCTGAGTGCTTAGTTTCGGGTCTTGAAGATGCGGGAATGACTTCTGAAGGAGCGCCTGCGCATTCTGTAGCCTGCCCAAGCGTTTCTCGCACATTCCGAGCAGCGCCTCGGCCTTCCAGAGGGAAGGTTGAAGCTTAAGGGCCTGGCGAAGTTCCTCGCTAGCTTTCGTGTAGTCGCCCTGCACGAACGCGATAACACCAAGATTCGCCCTGGCTTCGGCGTTGTTGGGGTCCAAGGTGAGGACAGCGCGAAATTCGCTAACGGCCACATCGGGGCGGTTGGCCTTCAACGCGGCCCCAGCCCGCTGGAAATGCAATTGGATTTCCTGCTTCTTGCCCGTCCCGCTCTGGGAAAAGGAAATGACAGGCAGAAACAGCAAACAGAAGAGCGGCCTAATACAAGGTCTTACCCAAGGAATTCCACCCATTTTGCAACCCCTAAACTTGGAGCTCGCCGAAGTACTCAAAGTGCTCCCCGCGAAGAAACGGACCGAGAACCTGCCGACCGGCGCGAGAAGGCCAGTTTCAAATTGGCCTGTCCCGAAGTTGAACTGCGGAGCCTGACCGAAACGACTGGGCCTGCCTGTGCGATGTGGTCGACAGCAGCTCCCTCAGCGGTCGCCTTCGAGAAGGCGTAATTGTCCGGGAAGTACACGACAACGGTGAGTGGATCGTTCTCCACGAGTTTAAGCCGTGCCGTCAACTCACCACGGTCCTGATTCCAGAATATGTCAGCCAGTTCAACGCCTCCTTGGGAAATGTGCCGGTCGGTGGAGAGGAACTGAGGGTGATCCTTCAATTCGTGCACTGCCAACAAAAGGTTGGAGCGCGGCTCGACGTGGGCCCGGATCACACCGCTTTGAATACCCTGGAACTTCTTGGCCCAGAATTCGTAGACGAGGTACTGTTTCTCATTCTTGAGGCCGAGAGCGGCGAAAGGTAGCCGGCACTCCTTTGGTTGGTCTTCAAAGTTAAACAGGGAAACGACGTCCCAAGTGGCGAAGCGACGGGCTATCTTCAGGTCCCAGACGGGCTTGAGATCGGAGATCGGCATGAGATCGAGTGGATGTACGTCGCACACCGGCAAGACCTGCTGCAACAGCCGCATTCGCTCGGGGGCAAGCTGCCCTAGCCTATCGCTGATGAACGTCAATTGCCCCGGCAAGCCTATCACCGTAGTGGCCAGACGGGCGACCCCGAGTGGCGCTGCATTCCCCACCATTAGAGTATCAGGATCATTAAACCACATTAGATTGTTGGTGAAGAGCTGATTAATGGTCACGCGTGCTTGGTTCAGGTAGTTGTGCCACCGCGGCGGTTGACCAGGTTCGACGATATCGGCTCCCAGGCGCGCGGCGTCGGCCCATGCCACCTCCGGTCCCGTATAGTGGCCCTGGCAGGCCAGGAAAACCCGGTCCGGACCAATGCCACGCCGGAACGCCTCGATGGAAAGCCGGTAGGGATCCGCGACTGGCTGGCGGAGGGCAGCGCGGACTTCCGACCGCTCGAAGAAGTGGGCCGAATACCCTGGACCGGTCCCCGACATCCCATCAATCTTGAAGAATTCGTAGCCCCATTCCGCCGACATGGTGCGTAGTGTATCCTCCATGTACCGTCGCACTTGCGGTTGCGAGGGGTCGAGCACGTACCTGCCGTTCCAATTATGCATGGGCTGTCCCTGCGGGTCGTGCATGAACCACTCGCGGTGTGACCGGTAGAAATTCTCGTTGCCGGTGCCCCAGGGTACCGTCCAAATACCCGGCCGGAAACCAAGGGTGCGGATTTGCTCAGCCAGCCACTTCATTCCATGAGGGAACTTTTCCCGCGAGGATTGCAGGGCAAGGTTGTGGAAATTGCTGACGGGCAGCCGTTCCGAGTTTTCCTGCCACGATTCGATGGACCAAATCTGCAAGCCAAAGGGCTTAAGCGTGCGGGCGGCGACGCGCGCTTCATCCAGGTTGTCCTTTTCGGTGGCGGCATCAAAGTAAGCATTCCACGACATCCAACCTGTGGGCGGGGAAGCACAACGCTTTCGATCGATCAGGCGGTAGTCCGGAACATACCGCGCTCGGTAGTAATTGGGCGCCATCTCCAATGTAATCCTCGATTCGCCCTCCGACAGGGGCGGGACGACGGCCGTCAAATGCGCTTCGAATGTGGGCGGCTGATTTGGGGCCGTCGGGCGGGTAAGAATGGAGATGTCCTTTCCGCCGAGCCGCAACACCAGATCGCGTTCCGGATCAAACAGCGAGTCATTGAGCGCGCTATCGGCCGGCCCCGAGGCCATCTGCACAACGAGGCTCCCGTCCGGCAGGCGGGTGCGACAAGCGAAGGCCTGGGCTCCAAAAGCACAGTCGGGTACGAAACTGAGTTCCCCCGTCCACATTTGCGGCGGGCGGGGCAGCACCTCGAGAGAGACTCGGTCCCCTTCGTTGACGATGTCCACGTACCCTTGTGCGTCATTCTTTGGATCCACAAGGGTGAGGCGCTTCCGATCAGAATCGCGAGCCGGGTGGATGGTCCAGGCGACGGTGGAATCACCTTGGCGCGCGGTGAAGGAAAGCCGCCCGACTAAGAGGGTTCCCGTAGGCAAATGCCTGCATGAAAGCCTGGAGGAGCCGGGATCAAAATCGAGTTCCCAGCCACGGGGCGGAGAAATCTCTGCCGGAGTTGAATGCCGACAAGCAGGAAACAAAACTGCGAGGCACCCGAGGAGAAGAAGTTGCGTTGACCTTGGGAATGCGGAACGCGTGAATCGGAAGAAGCTGATGGGTTTCATTTCCATGATACTCACGACTGGTGGCACGGCCATCCGGCCCGCGCTACATTTGCTTTCGACATTCCAATAGCTCTACCGTGTACTCCGTCGGGAGCTGAATTTGAATTCCCTTCCGAAGTTGTACGCCCGTGAACTTTCCGAGTGTCCGACCCGTCATGATTGACCGGATGGCGAACTCACCGTTGGGGTAAAGCGGCAGGTTCACTTCGACATTTGTCGCACCGGACTGGTTCTTAAAAATGGCGATCAAGCCTTCGCCTTGGCGGCTGAGGCGCGCGAAACCATCCCAGTTTGCCGCTCCAGGCTGCGCCCAGTTGCCGAGCGGAAAGAACCCTTCCTGGAGGGGGACTTCCTTCCGAAGTGACTTGAACCGGCGAATCTTCTCGCCATACCAATCCTGCTCGGCCAAAGTCAGCTTTCGCAGATCGCCGAGCAGAAGCGGGCCCGAGCCCATGGCGGTTCCCAGGCGTTCTTCGAAGGGGGGCATTTCGGCTTGGAGGTTGCCAATCAGCATCGTTTCGGTAGGTATGGCCAGCGACCGGTTGTAGAGCAAGGTTCGCGCCTGGCGCGGACCGGGAGAGTCCCGCTCACTATCTATCACGTTGCTCAGCCAGTCCAAATCTCCCGCAGCCAGCAGCCCATAATCAATCAGATGTTTCTGTCCCCAGAGTTCGAATGTAAGGTCGAGGAGCACTTCGGGATGATCGCGGTAAATGCGGTCGGTCACATACTGGATGCCTTCGTAGATGCCCTCCAGCGATTCGGTCCAGGACCGGTGGTCATGGCCCTGGGCGTAACAGCCCGGAGATTCGCCATAAGTATTAAACACCGTAGTGAGGTCGACCTTGACGTAAGGCGGGTGATAGCGATCAATCAAGTCGCTGATCCGTTTCGCGGCTGCTTCGCGATAGGGCGAGGCGAGACACATCACAGGCAGCGGGCCGTCAACGGTCCCCGTGAACTTGGGCTTTCCGTTCCGGTCTGTGCATACCCACTCGGGGTGTTCTCGAAAGACCGCCGTCTTCGTGCTGACTACGGCTAGCGGCACATACAGGCCCAGGCGCATGCCCCTTTGCTCAACAGCAGCCTGGATCTCTTCCAGACCATTAGGAAAGACTTTGCGATTGACCGCATTGTCACCGTAGTCAGCCTGCCACCCAACATCAATTGTGAACACATCCATTCCCATGCGACCCGCGGCTGCGATCAAATCCATGGTGATGTCTTTGGGGGTGCCGGGTGCGAGCGGCATCCAGGTGGTGTGCATATGGTTGTAAATCCAGGGCGGCTGGTAACCCGGTCCCTTCTTCATCAAGACTCCCGAAGTGTAGGAGGGCATTACCCACCGGGGATCAGCGAATCCCCGCCCATCCACGTAAAAGGCTATCGAACTTTTCGCGCTGGTGAACGTTTCTCCGGGTTGAACTCTGCGCTCAAAGGGGAACAGGTCTGTGTCATACATTACTCTCACGCCTTCACCATACCACTCATCAAGTTCCGTCCGTTTCATGTAGCCGGGAGCTTCATTCATCACTATGAGGCCTTCACCCGTTAGTGAATTGCGCTCCAGGATGGCGGTGTCGTCAACCCTCCCGGTGAAGAAGATTTCCCGCGGCTCAAGGCCATAGTACGCGGACGCTTGCAGCACGCTGGCTGGCGCGGGCGCGACGTTCACCGCCTCGAAACTCAAGTGCGAGAGGGTTATGGGATTCTCGCTTTGATTGGTGATGGCGATCCATTTTCGGACAACGGGATGTCCCTCGTAAACGGCATAGAAAATGGTCACCTCGAGGGGCTTCGCTTTCGCCCTCAGTTTGATGGTTAGAAGTTCTTCCGAAGGGGCGACCCTTTGAGTGCAGGCCTCTACGAATTCCCAAGTAGATCCGCTGGAGCCGGCGAAGGAATCCCCGTCCGCCTGAAAGGAGAACTCGGGGCCCCAATGTTTCTTCACCTGAGCAACGTTCATGAAGTCAGTGCCCGTCACCAAGTGCCGCCAACTCGCGGTGTAAAGTCCCAGTTGCAGGTCAAAACGAATCTCACGTTCCACCAGGGCGTTACCTACAGTCCAACTTTTCCCCTCGGCGTTCGTGCGCACAAATGCCCGGTTGGTCTGGCCATTCAAAACGGCAGCAAAAAGCAAGCTTGTTGCAAGCAGCAATAGGGTTCGCATGAACTTCATCTCCGCTCCTAACCTTGAGTGTTCCTTCGTGCCGAGCGCCATTATTCCATGCCAGCGCTGGCGTGTAAGTAAGCCTTACCGGGCCTCATGGCGTGTCCCCAACTCAGGGTCTCGGCGTCGGGAAGGTCGAAATTCGCCGTGGGTATTAATTCGGCCTGGATGAGGGTTCCGAATTGGAAATAGATGGCGTCCAAATCCGAGTGCCCACCGGGAAAGTGGGCGAATCCGCCGTCCGAGTTTCGGCAGGACAGCGCCCACTCCGCAGCCCGGCGAACCGCCGCACGCGAGGCTGGTGAATCCCAACTCAGCTGTCGCAGGATAAACACCGCGTCAAAACAAGCGTGAACGTCCCAATCTGGTGGTTTCAGATGCCAGCCGCCATCCGGCCTTTGATCGCGTAGGACGCGCTTTACAACAGCTTCCTGCCGCGGCGTCGGTTCTCCCAGCAGCCGGAAGAAGTGCACCATATGAAACGTAGAAGCGACATGGTCACCAAGATAACCATCAGGAGACTGGCTTTGCACAATGTGCCGCGCGATGGCCGCATGGTACTCCTGCGGGAAGGGCTTGCCCAGGGCGGCGTAAAACAGTGGATAGAAGCTGACCGTGTACCATGGGAGCTTCTTGAAGACGTCTTTCTCAAAGAACCGCTCCAGCACAAGGACAGGGTCGAATTTAGGCTTTTCCCCCAAGGCGCGCAGGCCCACGACTCCCTGGGTCGTGTTATAAAGGACAGCAAGGTCGTCCTTCGGATCGAGATCTCCCTGGAAATTCACGAACACGCCGTCGGTGTGCTGGTGACGCTGGATGAAATCCGCCGACTTTTCCTTGTGTGGCAATTCCCACCCAACAGTTTTCGCCAGGGTCGCTGCGTAGGTGACCGCCGCCAAGTCACTCTCCCGTGTGTCGGAGTTGCCAAGGTACTGCGCATCTGGTGAAGGCGAGTAACCTCCATCGTCACGGGAGCACTTCTTGACAAATTTCAGCGTCTCGTCCCTGATTTTGAACCCATCGAGCCTGGACGAAGGTGACGGCTCTCTAAGACCGGCCTCTGTGGCGAATCCTTCTGACGGATTACCGGCTGCCACGAAAAACATGCAAGCAAGGAGTTCACGTCGTGAAATGGAATTCTCCAAGTTCGTCACCTCTGGAACTGGCGAGACCCAGGTCGTTGAGGCACACCCTTTATGTCTCAGTGCGGATTCTGGACGACCGGAAAGGCGGTAAATTCCTGGTCTCCCGCGATTTCGTAGTAAGGCACGTATTCCAACATCTTGGGTGACCACGCCTCGTCTTCGCGAAGCCTCCAATACCCCTCATCAGTAGAGATTTGAAAATGCAGTGGCTTTCCGTCGACCGGCTTCAGCCACGCCCCAGGCCGGCTGGGATCGTTTAAAATGCGAATGGAATGCTGAACATTGGGTTTGCCCACCATGGCCATCAGCAGCGGCCCGTATTCCAGATAATAGCGCGAGAAGCCAGCAATCTGGTCGTAACCCTCGTATCGGTTCATCCGCAGCCCCATGGGCAGGGTGAAAGAAACCCGGTCTCCCGCCTTCCACTCCCGCTCCAAATGGTGGTAAGTACCCGGGATCCCCGCGCCGGCCGATTTGCCATTCACAGAAACCTCTACCGCTTTGACCACCCAGGAAGGAATCCGCAAGCTCAACGTGAAGACCACCGGCTTCGGAGCCTCCACCTGTAATTCAACCTTCCCTGATTGGGGGAAAACGGTGATGGACGTCAACCCAACCTGCGTATTGCCCTGCTTCCACGTAATCTCAGAGGGAGCATACAAGTCCACGTAAATCCCCTGGGGAGCAAGCGAATAGAGATATTCAGGCAAAGAGCCAAAAAGCCGTGTTCCCTGACCTTCACAGCACGTGCCTACAGGTGGGCAAACGGGTAGGTCCTTCTTGCCTTCCAAGACCGTCGCATAGCTGATCATGCTGCTGCCGAGCTGATGGCCGATTCCGCTGTAAATGGATTTCTCAATCTCACTCGCAAAAGCTTCCTGCTCCGGAAAAAGCAGGTGTAAGCGCTGGTTGAGCTTGATCCAGAATACCGTGCAACACAATTCGCCGGAGCGGCTCCGGGAGCCCAACCGATACGACTTCGGCGGGTATCGTCCCGCCTCACATAAGGCCAACGACCCTCCCGGCATCTCCCATTTGTCGTGCAGCATTGTCCATGCATGCAGGACGGCTTGCAGGTATCTCACATTCCCGGTAATACGATAGAGGTCCAGGTACGCTTCAAGCGCCGTAATCTCGTAGCAATGCGTCTCCGGACGATCGTAGATCGCCCGGTCGTCATTGGCCTCGAGCTGGTCAAGCCACCAGTCCTCCTGGTAGTAGTTAAGGATCACGTTCAGGTCCTCCAGCCTGCCTAGGGGAGAAAGGTACATCCGGCTGGAAGAAATCATCCCTTGATAGGGAAGGTACCGGTCAGGGACGTAACCCCGGATCTTATCCGCGACTTGCGGGAGGTATTTACAGTGGTTGAACCAGTCCAGATAGCCGCGGATAAGCGGTAGGGCCTGGGAATTGCCGGCGAGGGAAGCATCGATAAGCCCATGCGTAACCCAGGACCTCACATAGTTGGCATTCTCATGACTGGTGGTCTTGTCCTCCGGGTACGCCATGATGAAACCGTCAGGGCGTTTCAATTCAGACAGCCCCGCCACCACCGCGTTCAATCTTTCCCGGAGCTGTCTGTCTTCTTGCCATCGCAACGCATTGCCGCTCCCCATGAGAAAGAGGCCCGCTACAGACCCAGGCACCTCGGGGCCTTTGGCGCCTACGTCCCAATTGAAGGGCTTGCCGGAGGGATTGGCTTCGCCCGCACGTCGCCTGTACACGAAGAGAAGGTCATCGGCAGAAAAGTTGTTGAGCAAATACTGCACATTATTGTTGAAGGTCTGCTTCAATACTCCGCCGGTGAGTCTCACTCCGTGCGTAGGAGTCTGCAGTTGATACGATATAGCAACCGGATTCTGCGGCGCTTCAGGAGTGGCAGCCAAAACCATGCCCGCCAAGCTGACGGTAGCGAGGAAGGTATTCCAGAATTTCTTACAATGATGATCGCTCATGAATTGCCCCTCCAGTCGTGCTCAGGAGCGCGCATGAAAAGCCCGCGATCAGAAAGGCACTGACCGAGGCCACCCCATCACGGGCCACTCTGGATAATGGGGAATACCGGGAATGCAGTGAACTCTTGACCTTGTGGGAGCTCATAATAGGGTATGTATTCAAAGGTCTTCTCTGCCCAAGCTTCGTCTTCGCGAAGCCTCCAATACCCCGCATCAGTGGAAATTTGATAGTGCAGCGGTTCTCCCGGAACCGGCTTCAGCCAGGTTGTCGGCTGGCTTGGATCATTTAGGATGCGAATGGAATGCTCGAAGTCAGATTTTCCAACCAGAGCCATCAGTAGCGGCCCGAATTCGAGATAATAGCGTTGGTAGCCGGCAATCTGATCGAAACCTTCGTACCGGCTCATGCGGCACCCCATGGGCAGGATGAAGGAAATCTCGTCACCTCCCTTCCATTCCCGACCCAGACGGTAGTAACTGCCTGGAATCCCCCCGCCGAGGGATTTCCCATTCAAGGAGATTTCCACCACCTTGACTGCCCAGGAAGGAATCCGCAGGCTCAGCGTGAACACCACCGGCTCTGGGGTGTCCACCCTTAATTTCACATCCCCGGATTCAGGAAAGGCAGTGGTGGTGGTTAGCCTAACTTGGGTATTGCCCTGCTTCCACGAGATTTCGGAAGGGGCGTAGAGGTCCACGTAAATTCCCCGTGAAGAGAGAGAATACAGGTACTCAGGTAGTGAACCATAAAGCCGCGTCCCCTGCCCATTGCAGCAGGTTGGGCAGGGACGTCCTAGCGGGCAAAGGTCCGGTTCCTTCTCGCCTTCAAGGACGGTCGGATAACTGATTCCGGTGGTGCCGATTTGGTGTCCGATCCCACTGTAAATTGACTTCTCAATCTCGCTCGCAAAGACTTCCTTCTCGGGAAAGAGCATGTGCAGGCGCTGGTTGAACTTGATCCAGAACACCGTACAACACAATTCACCCGAGCGGCTCCGTGTGCCCAACAAATACGATTTCGGCGGGTCACGCCGGGCCTCAACCAAGGCCCAGGAACCGCCGGGCATTTCCCACTTGTCACGGAGCATCTCCCAGGCATTTAGGACGACTTGCAGGTATTTGATATTGCCGGTGATGCGATAAAGGTCCAGGTAAGCCTCAAAAGCCGTGATCTCATAACAATGCGCCTCCGGACGATCATAGATCGCCCGGTCGTCATTGGCCAGGAGTTGGTCCAGCCACCAGTCTTCCTGGTAATACTTCAGGATCACATTCAGGTCATCCAGCTTGCCGAGCGGAGAAAGGTACATTCGCGTAGAGGAAATCATCCCTTGATACGGAGTATAACGGTCGGGGATATAGCCTCGATTCTTGTCCACCACTTTCGAAAGGTACTCACAGTGGTTGAACCAGTCCAGATAGCCGCGAATCAACGGTAGGGCCTGGGAATTGCCGGCCAGGGAAGCATCGATGAGTCCGTGAGTAACCCAGGCGCGCACATTGTTAGCATTTTCACGAAAATCAGTCTTGCTCTCAGGGTAGCCCATGATGAACCCGTCAGGCTGCTTCAACTCAGCTATGCCGGCGACCAGGGCGTTCATCCTCTCCCGGAGCTGCTTGTTCTCCTCCCAGCGCAGCGCATTGCCGCTCCCCATGAGAAATAGTCCCGCCGCAAAACCGGGTGCTTCCGGAGCGGTGCCCTGCGGACGACCGCCTATTTCCCAATCGAATGGCTGGCCAGGAGCATTCTGCCTCCCAGCGCGTTGGCGATAACAAAAAAGAAGATCATTCAGGGAGAAGTTGTTGAGGAGATACTGCAGATTGTTGTCGAAGGTTTGCTTCAACGGTCCACCGGTGAGTTTCACACCCCGGGTAGGAGTCTGGAGTTGGAAGGGAACGGCAACCGGATTCTGCGGTGCTTCGGGGGTAGCGCCTGGCGCCAAGCTCGCCACCCAGACGACATTGAATAGCGAGATCCACAATCTCCGGAAATAACGGTTACTCGTCATTGGCTCCTCTGTCGGCAGGTTCGAGGACCTCCCACCGTTACCGTTCCCTGAGAGGCCAACGCTAGTGACACCTATGACTCCTTAATGGTTAATTAGGATGCGCTCGGACCCGCGCCATCAGGAGACACTCGAGCCGACCGTGAATTCGACTTTAGGCCCCTCTGAGCCCGACCATGCGCCTCTACCCAGGCACCGCGGCAGGTTGACTGCTTCTCTTCCCCCGGACGGGAGGAGCTTCGTCAGATACACAGCTTCTGTCAGCCGAACCGCGCCGGCATAGCGCATGCCGGCGCGTGGCTGATGTCAAAAGACCGGGACGAAAAGCAGCGAGAGGCGAACATCTTAGAAAATCAGCCGTAGCCCCAGCTGGACATTCCGGCTGCTGGAACCACTCGAGCTTTGCCCCGCGCCGACGGTAGACGATATGATTCCAGCGCCAGGGGTCCCGATAGCGTTATTCGGCTGGCCGAAATTCGGGTGGTTGAACACGTCAAAGGCGTCCGCCCTGATCTGGAACTTTCCTGTTTCTCCTAGCTGTCTGATGCGGAAATCCTTCGCCAAGCTAAAATCAAGATCCCTGTAATCCGGCCCACGCACGACGTCCCTGCCGGAGTTGCCGAAAGTGTAGGGATTGGGCGTGACGAACGCTGACGTGTCGAACCAGTCGTTAATAGTCGGATTCGACAATTTTCCGTTTCCGATTCTGTTGGGGTACCAAGCCCCGGCCAAAGAACCATCCAGATTAGCAGTGCCTACTTCAGGTGTAAAAGGAGACCCGGAATGCAATAGGAACGTGGAAGAGGCTTGCCATCCACCCACTGCGCCGCCCAATACGCCTCCCCGGTTCAGGAAGCGCCTTTGCGCACCGAAGGGAAGTTGGTAGATAACGGCTCCATTGAGCGTCTGCGGTAGATCGATTGTCGAGAGCCCATAGTTGGCGCGCGTGTCGTAGGCATTCTGCCACGCGTCAATGTTCTGCGTACCACCCCACCCGGATCCCATGCCTGTATCCATGTCCCTGGAGGCCGTGTAGTTGACCAGGAACATGAGCCCCTGTGTGAACTGCTTTCGTAGGCTCAACTGGAAGGCATGATAGCTGGAATAGCCGTCGAATAGCGACGACCCAATTCCTTGGAACTGCGTGTAAGGCCGGTTCAATTGCGCGTTGCCTGGCCCCAGCAAATTCTCTGGTACTTGGTTAATATCTCTACCAAATCCAAGGTGCACTCCCCTGGTAAAAACGTAACCAGCATCCACGACGATATTGCCGGGGATGCGCCGTTGAACGTCGAATTGGACCTCCTGCATGTACGCCATGGGCGTATCATACGGAACGTAACTAACCGGTTGTCCGTTTTTCGAATCCGGAGTCAGCCCCGACGGAAGAGGGTAAAATGTCGCGGACGGCAGTCCATTCTGAAGCTGGAAAATAGGTGTTATCAGGTCGGTGGAAGTGTCGTAACCGGACCACCCCCAACCACTCCCCAGTCCCGCTCCGTAACTGTCGCTGTTCCGCATCATATGGAAAATCCCGTACCCCCCCCGGACGGACCAATTGGTCGTCGGCGCCCACGCGAATCCTAACCGTGGATCAAAAACATCCCAGAGCGTCTTCTCCAACGCCTTCCGACCGTTCTGGCCCCCGTACCACACCGCACCGAGGGTGTTGGTTGCTGGGTTCATGATGGCGGGATCAAAGGAGTAGACCCTGTTGAACGCCTCTGCCCAGCCAGCCCACACCTCGTATCGAACGCCAATATTCAACGTGAGGGTTGGCTTGACTTTGTAATCGTCCTGCACAAAGACTTGGGTATTCCAAGAGCGCCCGCCGTTTTCCGGCGGCATGCTATCTGACCAAGTCTGCGGCAAGCCCAGTAGGAAATCTCCATAGCCTATACCTGCGCTTGACGGATCGGCGGGGTTCCGTGTAAATATCCCGCTGAAGGACAAATCGCCGGCATCCACCCCCGGCCACCCGCCGCCCCCTGTTTGCCATTTATTGTATTCTCCGCCAAACTTGAGCATGTGCTTCCCTTTTATCCAGGTCAGTAGGTCGGATGGCATAAAATTGTTACTAACTGCAATGGCGCCAGGTACGCCTCCGTCGATGCCGGCCGGCACCACCCCCCCTATGCTGACATTCGGGAAGTTGTTCGCCGCAGCATTGATCAGGCCTAGCTTTTGCGGGTATCCCTTCCCCACGGTAGGGCTGGAAGAAAACCCAGATTGCCTGAGAAAACCAAACCGGGCCTCATTAACCACGCTGGAGCTTATCGTCCACACGTCTGTTATCTGGGCTTGGGCGTTTTCGAAAGGCCAGTACAACTGAATTCCCCCATTGGGGCCGACGGGTACGGTAGTCATGTCATGAAATACCACCTCGCCGGGATTCCACAACCAGGAACCCGAAAGCCGATTCGAAGGGCTCACGTTGAAATCAACTTTGTTACTGTAAAACAGCCATGTTTGAGGGCTAGGGGCGAGGTTTGCATAAAAGTTGTTATAGATCCCGGGAAGATTCGGAGCCGGGTAGTATTGTTCGATGGCCTTAGCCACAGGGTCAATCCGATTGCTGGGAATGATATTTCCGGAAAAAGGCTGTCGAACGTACTGGCCGTTGACCAGAGTCGTGCTATTCGGATCATAAAGCGTTGGCAATCCGGGCGCGGAAAAATCGCCGCCCAGCATCGCCGGCGTTGGGACGGTGGTAAAGGTTGGCGACAAAGTCTTTTCGTTCGTGCGATCGACGCTGAAAAAGAAAAAGAGCTTGTCGCGCTTTACTGGCCCGCCCACAGTCCCTCCATAGTCGTTCCATCGGAGTGGCGCCTTGCTGGGCGAGAAAAAGTTTCGTGCCTCAAACTTGTCATTCTGGTCAAACTCATAGAGAGAGCCGTGCCAATTGTTTGTTCCGCTCTTCGTAACCACGCTAAATACGGCGACGCCATTTCCGTATTCGGCGCTGAAGTTGCTCACGTCCAGTTTGACCTCAGCGATGTCCTCTATAGGGGTGTAAAGGCCTCCAGGGTTGTTGCTCCCAGGGTACATGGCTGCCGCTCCGTCGACCAGCCAATTCGCCTGATAAGCACCCGTCCCATTCACGCCGACACTCTCCCCCGTGGCGTTACCTCCAGCGACGCTACCCGACGAACCCCCGCCGTTAACTCCCGGCATTAATCCGGTAAGGTTCATCCAGGATCTGCTTACGTCAGGTAATTCGGCGACGGGAACTGTTGACAGCGTCAGGCTCTTCTCGGACGACTCCGTTTGAACGAGAGGCGCCGCCGCAGTCACGTTTACCTTCTCTGAGACCGACCCAACTTGTAATTGCGCGTCGATCGTGATGGCTTCCAAGTCCAAAGTAATGCCGGATCGAGCGAATTCCTTGAATCCGCCCTTTGTGAATGTGAGTGTGTATTGCCCCGGAGGTACGTTCGTTGCATCATAGATACCAGCACTGTCACTGATCACTTGCTGAGTCACTCCAGTCTGGATGTTCTTGATTGCGACCTTGGCTCCGGGTATTGCAGCTCCTGTCGGGTCGCTGATCGTACCCCGGATTTCGCCTGCGTTTCTGTTTTGGGCAAGAATCTGGAGCGAGCTCAGAAAACAGGCTATTGCCACAAACAGAAGGAAAACACTTCCCACGAACTTCTTTCGCGCCAAGTTCGGTGGATAAACCGGTCTTTGCACTGACATGGACCCTCCTTTTGGTATGAATTCCATTCAATGGCCTTCGATCTCAAAACCTCGACGCTTGGAGCACTCCCGAACCCTCACCGAGCAGTCGGCAGGGGCCGCCTGCACGCGGTCAGACTGGCCGCGACTTTGGAGTGGGAATTCGTTGTGACCACGCATTTCCTGTCCATTCCTCTGTGGGAATGTCGCAGATTAGAACATAATCGTACAAGAGAATATACAAATATTTTCGTTTGTCAACACAAATATTCAGAATTTCTGAGATTGGCTCTTAGGTGGGTATACCTTGGGGTTGAGGACCAGCGACGAGAACCTGGATGCCTTTCTCGCGTAACCGCTCGACGTACTCCTGATTTACACCCCAATCCGTAACCAGAGTCTGCAGGTCGGTGACCGGGCCGACGAACGCGAAGCTCTCCCTGCCGAATTTGCTGTGATCCCCCAAGCCGATTCGCTGCTTGGCGGCACTGATCACCAACTGCTTGATTTCGGCCTCGGCATGGTCAGGCGCAGACATCCCATAAGAAGGATCGATGGCAGATAGCCCGAGAACTGCTTTGTCCAAGCGAATGTCGCTCAGCGCCCGCCTCGTCCAGGTTCCGCTAAGGTACACTATTTCTTTGATGAATTGGCCTCCTGTCGATATGACGGAAACCCCTGGACTGTGCTGGAACTCGAGGAGGATAGCAGGCGAGTTGGTCACAACATTTAGGCGAGAATGTTGGCGCAGACAGCGCGCTAGCTCGAAAACTGTCGTACTGCCCTCCAGGAAAACAGTGTCCCCGTCCAAAATCAACTTCGCAGCTTCGCGAGCAATAGCCTCCTTTTCGGCCTTATTCACGCCTAGCAGGTAGTTATACGAACCCTCGTATGCCGTGCTGAATATCCGCGACACGGCACCACCATGTGAACGAACCAGAAGACCCTCTGATTCCAAGGCGACCAAGTCCCGACGGATTGTGGCGGTGGTCACTCCCAGCGTCTGAGCTATGTCGGAGGCCGAAACCGTCCGTTCGCTAGACAGGATCTCTCTTAAGCGGATTTTTCTCTCTTCTGCAAACACGAGTCACTTATTTATTCAAAAATCGTGCCAATGTCAAGTTCTTTTTGCGTTTGTCGTTGAAATTATACTGTTCTATGCCCGGATTACTCCGCGGTTGAACGAAATTAACCTTTACAAAGCAAATCTATTCGTGCAATATCGAACATGTTCGAACATCGCCGTGGATCAATACTGCATGTTTCTGCACCGCCCGACTCCGCCCTCACTAGTAAACTCACTTCCATGGAGCAAACGCTCAGAGTTTCCTGTGCGCAAAATCTCGGGCTATCGCTCGTTTTCGTTGCGGGACTCATGAAAGTCAGCATCTGCCTGCCGCCAAAATATGGTCCGAAGTGGACGCGGGTAAACACATGGGGAGTTTGCTCATTCCTGCCATTCGACCTGGTCCCGTGGCCACTTGCCTTTCTGACAGTTTCACAAACGCTCGAAGCCTACACCGCACCGTCTATGAAGACTAAGCGCGTGCCCTTCGCCACTGGATGGGGAGCTGCGAGCCTTTTTCTTGGATCGGCCCTGGCCTCACCCATGCTCACCCTGGGCAACTCGTCAAGCTCCCTTCCAGCGCGATCTTGCTCTTACTTCGCCGAAAGGACCTGGGCAGCTTCGAAACACAATTCGTTTCGACAATCGAGCCCCGCGGCGCCGGGCTCCTTAGAGTCAAGTATGAATAGGGGTTGAGCTCAAGACTGGAGGAAACCAGTGTCGACAAATGTTCAGATGTGGAATGCTCGACGAGCAGGGATCGTTATCCCTGCTTTCAATATCCCATTTCCGCCTATAATGGAAGCGGTCGTCGAGGCGCTGCGCGATACCGATTGCTTCGGCCTCATCGCCGTGGCGCGGCCGGAGTGGATGAAACTCGAGGCTGGAAGCATTCGAGCCGTCTACGATGAGTACCAACGGGTCAAGGATGAACGATACACGCGCCTACACCTGGACCATGTCCCTGTCATCGACGAAGATGGTCTCCGCGTGGACTATGAGGCGATCATCCGGGAAGCCATCCAACTCGGTTATCAGTCAGTGATGGTGGACGGCTCGCGTCTCCCCTTGGAGGAGAACATCGAGGCGACCAGGAAGATCGCGCGTCTCGCACACGCCGCGGGCATTCCCCTCGAGGGCGAACTAGGAGCAGTATTCGGTCACGAAAACGGTCCGCCTCCTCCTTACGAGGAACTCTTCGTTACCGGCAAAGGTTTCACGGCAGTCGGGGATGCGCAGCGATTCGTCGAAGAGACAGGAGTTGACTGGCTGTCGGTGGCGGTGGGAAATGTACACGGGGCCATTTCCGCCCTAACACGGCACCATAAGAAGGTCGAGGCAAGACTGAATATCGAACACTTGGATCGTGTTTACGAAGCGGTGCGAATTCCGCTGGTTCTGCACGGGGGGAGCGGTGTGCAGAAAAAGTACCTTCTGCAGGCCTTCCCTCGGGGAATCGCCAAAATCAACATTGCCACGGCCATCCGCCAGCCTTACGAGACAGCACTGAGGGAGTCGCCGCAGTCGGCTCGACAGGCGGCCTACAACGCCGCAGTGGAAGTTCTGAGGGAAGAACTCAAGCTTCAAGGATCTCGACGCCTTGTTAATCCCGAAGATTGATGAGCACAGAGCAGGAGGCGATGCCGGAAGGTGAGGCGCCACGTGCCTATCATCCCAAGTATCCCCCCTTTGGGGCGACGAAGGATTTCGACTGTTCGCATGCCAGATTGGCGACTCGGGTGTGGGAAAAAAGTGCACAGACACCTCGCGCAGGTTACCCCGGGCAAGTTGCCGAGATTCTCCGCGTTGCCATGTGCCGTCTAGTCCAGGGCTCAGTTCTGAATGCCAAGCGAAGAGCGCAGCATGGCGAGCGAAGCGATCCTGATGAGAGCGAATAGAGTCACCATAACGGTCGCCCCTTAACGTCCTTGGGAGGATATTATGAACACCAGCAAGTCTGCATTTGCGTTATTCATCGGTAATCGGGGTCTTTTCCCTGCTTCGCTGCTCGAGGCAGCGCGTCACGAAATGGCGGAGGCGCTGAAGAACCTTGGCCATGAAGTCTTGATGCTCGAGGCCGGAGCCACCCGGCATGGCGCCGTGGAAACGGTCTGGGAAGGCCAGCTATTCGCCAATTTCTTGCGCCAAAACGCTGGCAAATATGATGGGGTGGTCGTGTGCCTTCCGAATTTCGGGGATGAAACGGGAGCAGTCACGGCGTTGAGGGACGCCGGTGTTCCGATCCTGATTCAGGCCTACCCGGACGAATTGGGAAAGATGGCTCCCGAGCAGCGGCGTGACGCGTTCTGCGGCAAGCTCTCCATCATGGACGTCTTTTGCCAGTACGGGTTGCCTTTCACTGCTCTCAAACCCCACACAGTGCATCCAGCAAGCCCGCGTTTCGCAGCCAACGTTGATTATTTCGACCGCTTGTGCCGCGTCGTGAAGGCCATGAAATCGATGGTGGTGGGCGCCATCGGCGCGCGCACCACCGCCTTCAAGACGGTCCGCATCGACGAGTTGGCGCTGCAGCGCCATGGGATCACGGTGGAAACGGTAGACCTGTCGGATGTTTTCGCGAGGATATCTGCTCTCAGCGCCACGGACCCCAGGCTCCTCGCCAAAGCTGAAAGTCTAAGACGGTACGCGTCCTGGACCGGCGTCCCCGAAGCCGCGCTCGAAACCTTAGCCAAGCTGGGCGTGGTTCTTGACGTCCTCATCGACGAGTTCGGCATGCAAGCGTTGGCCATCCGCTGCTGGGTCGAGATGCAAAAGCAACTGCACATCTCACCCTGCGTTCTGTTGAGCGAGATGAACGATCGCGGTGTCGTCGCCTCATGCGAATTAGACGTTGGCAATGCCATAGCCATGTATGGCCTGAGCCGGGCTTCCGGCACGGTTGCGGCTTGCCTGGATTGGAACAATAATTACGGCGACGAGGACGACAAGTGCATCCTTTTCCATTGCGGTCCGGTGCCCCAGTCCATGATGGCTTCCCGAGGCCTGATCACCGACCACTTCATTCTTGCCAACTCTGTAGGACGGGGGTGCGCTTACGGGTGCAACACGGGCCGCATTGCACCCACCCCTTTTACCTTCGGCAGCCTGCTTACCGATGCGGGCAAGCTGAAGTTCTACCTTGGGCATGGCCGGTTCACGGCAGACCCTCTCCCGGAGAATTACTTCGGTTGCGCGGGCGTTGCCGAGATCACAAACCTTCAGGAAGCCCTGCAGACCATCGGCAGCCAGGGACATCGCCATCACGTCAGCGTCACTCCGGCGCACGTGGCTGCTCCCGTAAGAGAAGCGTTCGTGAAGTATCTCGGATACGACGTGACATCGGTGTAGCACGGGCGTCCCACCCGCTGTGGCCCAAACGTCTTGCTCCCGCCAGAGGGCACGAGAGGATGCGCGCTGCATTTAATGCGCCATCGTTGAGGTATAATCCGTATGAGTCTACTTGGTATCGATGTCGGAACTTCAGGGTGCAAAGTCGCAGCCTTCTCGGAAAGCGGGGAGTGCCTTGCCTCTGCCTACCGCGAATATCCCACCTTGCACCCTCTGCCCGACCGGGCTGAACTCGACAGCCGCGAAGTCTGGAACTGCGTCAAGAGCACGATCGCCGAAGTATCCGGCCAGGTAGCCCACGATCCTGTTTGGGCACTCTGTGTCAGCTCCATGGGCGAAGCCATGACGCCAGTGTCCGAGAACAGACAGATTCTTGGTTCCTGTGTTCTGTCCTCAGACACCCGCGGCGTGGAATACGTTGAGGGCCTCTCGCGCAGGATATCTCAGGAGGCCTTCTTTCAGATCAACCCTAATATAATTGGCCCTCAATATTCCCTGCCCAAACTCCTCTGGCTGCGGGAACATCAGCCCAGTCTCTACGCGCAAGCCCACAAGTTCCTTCTCTGGGGGGATCTCGTGGGCTTCATGCTGGGCTGCGACCCGGTCACCAGTTACTCCCATGCCAATCGCACGCTCCTCTTCGATATCCGCAAAGAGGATTGGTCTGACCCATTACTTCTTTTGACCGGAATCGAACGCGCGCAGCTTCCGCTCCCGCAGCCCAGCGGCACCGTCGCTGGGACCGTTTGTGAGAAAGCGGCCCGGCAACTAAACCTCCCCAAAAATGTGACTGTGGTGGTCGGCGGGCATGACCAATGCTGCGCTTCACTGGGCGCGGGCGTCTACCAGGCTGGAAAAGCTGTCTGCGGCATTGGAACCTTTGAATGCATCACCCCTACGTATAATCGCCTCCCGGACCCAGTGGCGATGTTGCGCCGTGGTCTCAATATTGAACACCACGTCCTGCCAGGGCTTTTTGTTTCTTTCGTTTACAACCAGGGCGGCACGCTGGTGCGATGGTTTCGCGACACCTTCGCCCGCGCGGACCGCAAGATGTTGCCTGCCAGCGAAGACATCTATGATGCCCTGGCCCGTGAAATACCTCCCGAGCCCACGCGCCTGCTCACCCTCCCCTATTTTGAAATTACCGGTCCACCCGGCTTCATTGCCGATGCTTCCGGCGTCCTGGTGGGACTCAAAACCAGCACCACACGCGGCGAGATCCTCAAATCCATCATGGAATCGGTGACTTTCTATTTCGCCGAGAGCTTGCAGTCCTTGAACGAAATTGGGGTGAATCCTTCGGAGTTTGTGGCCACCGGTGGGGGAGCGAAATCGGACCAGTGGCTTCAGCTGAAGGCTGACATCTTTGGCGTTCCCTTTGTGCGGCCACGTGTCACGGAAGCGAGCGTCCTCGGCGCTGCTATGCTTGCTGGAATTGCCGCGGGAGCGTTTCGGCATCCCGCCGAAGCGGTAGGTCAGTTGGTCACGACCGACAGAGTGTTCGAGCCGAGTCCCATCCGCCATCGGATCTATCAGGAAAAACTCCAAGCCTATCGTGAGCTATTTCCACTCCTCAAGGATTTCCTAGCGAGACTTGAAAAGAGCGAACAGAAACGCTCGCAGCACCAATGAACCGGGGTTCGAGTGCGGTCGGTAGACGGATGGGCTATCGCTTTGTAGCGCTGGCGCGGGCTGATCCTTGAACCGGCGTCACTGGCACTCACGTTCTATCCCGCACGCGCGGCGCGAGTACACGAGTGCTGGCCAATGGGTGTGGCCGCGGTCCAATTAACCTGACGTTAGTGGCTGGCATTCCTGAAGAAGCGCTTGATTCGCGGGAGGTGAGGGACCCGTGCAGGAAGCCCTTATCTGTCTGCCCCCTCCTCCTTGTAAAAGCCTGATATCTTCCCAAACTGCGGCGGAGCCGTTCGGCCGGTTACATTTTGATCGTCCTTCCGGAGAAAAGCCACTATAGCGCTACCGTCCCTCGATCGGCGATCCCGTGTCTGCAGGATCCCCCAATATCGGCATAAAGCCGCTTCGAGGGCGAGCTTCGCCGAACTCCTTCCGCCAGCAATAATAGGTGTGGACTGTGATCGCCGCATCCCGGCAGGCTTGCGGAGTGGTCCTCCCGTTGGCAACTTCGACCTCGGATTTACCGGAGCAGATTCACAATCTGCCCCGGTCTGTGCCGCTTCGTGGACATGACCAGTCCGATCAAAAGGAATTCACTGTCATTTTCACTTGGTACAAAACCCTGGTCACGTCAAAAGCTGTAAGCCGACATAACGTGGCCAATCTATGGACGAACAGTCAGCTCGGTTGAACCACAGCTCCATGTGATAGAAAAAATGAAACCTCTTCCAGTGGAAGACAGGGCTAGTTGATCGCTGGCCGTCAGTGCCGAAGAAGGTGCTAGCCGCAAAGATCCGTTGGAAACCCTGAACGATGCGGCGGTAGTGAAGGCCGTTTTTGGGCAGTTGAACGAGATCGAGCATCTGAGCGGCGCTATCAAACCGAACCACACGGCTCTCTTGCTTCACTGCCAGGGTTGCAGCCCAGGGGGGATGAGGCGGCTTTGGCCGAAAGGCAGACCGAAGCAGATAGGCGATGATCTCTAAAAAGATCTTCCCATTCTGTTTGCGATGACCTAATCTACCGGCCGGCGGTCGACAAGCTGAGTGCAGCAAACTATAGAGACGAGCAACGGAATCCCAAGTTCAGGTTAAGAATGCGGTACCGGATCCGACTTTTGGCTTTCTTGTGGTCTGAATTGCCGGAGAGGTTTTAGACGAGCGCACAACGAGCACTTGACCATCGTCTGGTATTGTGGCAGGGCATTCAGGCCAAATGACTTTAACTTGCCGTAGCCAATATAGAAGCTTCCGGCGAAAGAAACGGCCGGCAGAATAGTCTGTGGTGCCCAATTGCTGCTTGAGCCCTTCGGGTCCAAAGAGAGGGATTCGGACCTGGGTCGCATTCAGAGTCCAGCTTCTCCAGACGAGCCAGATATAGAAGTCGAGAGTTCCGGGAGCGTGAGTAAGGCAAGCGATGGCTTCGCGATCTACGGGGATGCGATGTTGGTCGATTTCTTCATGGAACGCCTCGCTAAGAGTGATGACGTTATCATGGCTTTCGAGTTCTGACTCATGTTCGGACTCGCACGAACTGAACCAGAGCCTCATGCGATCGAAGAAGTGAAAACGCGAAAAGTCGACGAGTTTAGCTCCGACTGGCTCGCTCTCCGTTCCGAAGAAGATCGTGGCGGCGAAGATCCGTTGAAATCCACCTACCAAGCGCCGGTAGTGCGGGCCGTCTTTGGGCAAGCGGAAGAAGTTAAGTATTTGGGCTGCTGAGTCAAAATGGATTGTCCGGCTCTTTTGGTGGAGAGCAAGAGTCGCGATCCAAATTGGGATCAAGCGGTCCTGACCGAAAGGGACGGGCGTTTCATAATGCACTCTCCACAGTAGCGTTTGGGGATACTTTGCGTTTTTGCAGTTTAGTCGAGTTGCGCACCCGGTCCTGGAGTCTCTGTTCGTCCGACCCATTCAGCGTAATCCA
>Ga0326727_10006170_pt1 | contig 33159 bp, 28 predicted proteins | sample MB2enrmetagenome_FD_207643 | JGI IMG/M metagenome (GOLD analysis project Ga0326727, IMG submission 207643) | Lab enriched peat soil microbial communities from McLean, Ithaca, NY, United States - MB29MY | ecosystem: Environmental > Terrestrial > Soil > Wetlands > Peat | place: USA: New York...
GGCCAACAGCCCGGCCCTCGCGCTGGCACTGCCCAATGCTTACTTCGACTCGCTCGCGATTCCACGATTGACGGTTCGTTAATAGCTCCACCCGCCGAACCGCCGTATACGTGACCCGTACGTACGGTGGTGTGACAGGGAAAGCTGGTAACAGCCTACCTATGTCGATCCCGTTTCTCCCTGAAGTAATTGCGCAAGTCCTTTGTTAGCTTCCAGCCAATATGCCCCTGGCGCGCCCTCCAACGCCCCGGGGATATCAAACCGGCGATTCAATCATGCCAAGCCATCCTCCATCAAACCGCGATGAAAGCATTCAGGAGCATGACCTCTACCTACAACTCGGGACCGTATACGGACTGATCGATCGTGAACGACAACTGCGTCGGGTCGAGTTGGTACGTCGCAGTTGGATATTCCGCAGGAGCGGGGGTACCCGACGGAATTCTAACGCTGGTGGTCGGCCAGGCGACCTGCGGAACCACGGCTCGGCGAACGTCAATCTTTTGCGGCGTGACATTCACCACCATCAAATCGAGAGCAATGACGACACTCCCCTGTGGATACCACGCCCGTACATTTTGCAGAGAAGGCCCGATCGTATCGTCCGATGCCGGGAAATGAGTCGCTATGGCCAGGCGCGGCGCCTTCGACGGGGGCGTCGCAATCTGGCTGAGAACGTACCCAAACGCCTTGTCCACCGTATGCGAGCTTAGTTGGACTGCCGTATTGGCAGCGAGAGCGGTATCCCAGGCCGACCCGTCGGTGGGCTGCAGTCCCGTCATCTTCTCGGTCCACACCACCGGGGAAGTTGTCATCTCATGGATCAGCACGTCCACGCCGTTCGCTTGGTTGATGAGATACCGGTTGGGTTTGGTATCGCCCGTGAAGATCATGGACATCCCGTTCCACATGAGCTTGTAGGCCACTGCGCCGGCCCGGCAGTGAACGGAGGGGAAATAGTTAATGGTTACGCCATTGTCGTCGGAGTACGCAGTGCCACCAGCCAAAGCTGGACTACTAGAATTTAGGTTCCAATTCAGCTCGAAGGGCACCAAGTCGTAAGAGTCTACCTTATTTTGCGGAGCCCACGAGGGAGGCGTCCAGCCCTCAATCTGAGTGGGAAGAAAACTTTGACTTTGTGTATGCCAAATGAATGCATCGTGGATATTTGCGCAGTAATCTGCCAGTCCGTCATTGTAGGTGTTGCCTGACGGATCTTTAATCCCGGAGCGTGACGGCCCCCACACATAGAGGGGCTGCATGCGTCCGTATGAGCTCCCGAAGGCGTAGAGCATGCTCAACTCGTTCATGTGGTCGGCATGCAGGTGGGTGAGGAAAATTTTGTTTAGCTTAGACTGCGGGATGCCCATGGCGTTGTATTTCACCAACACGCCGGCACCGCAGTCAAACACAAAGTTCTCGCCGTTCCCCAACTCCACGAAGATACTGTTGCATGCCTGGGAAGTGCGCTCGGCAAACCAGGTGCCCAAAAACGTGATCCGCATCTCAGTCGCACCCAGAGTCTCCTGGCCGGGGTAGTAGAGCTGAAATTGATCGAAGTATGTCTCACAGTCAGTGGGACAAGTATAGGTTCCGTCGGCTTGCGCCAGTTTTCCGTCCAAGGCCAATCCGCCGATCAGCAATCCTGACTTCAACGCGCCTCGCCTTGTTATGTTCATTCTAGCTTCCTCCTCGTCGCGCAATCGGATCTGCGCATCCTTGACAGTTAACCTCTGAACAGCCGTTCCTGCCACAAAAAATATCCATCAAGCCCCCAAAAGACGCAGCAGGGGAAATAAGCAATGTAGACAAAGAGCGCCTTCGCATCCTTTGCCGCCAACGCGAACAATCCAGAAACGAGCAGCACTGACCACCCCTTTAACAAGAACGAATTGTTAGAAAGCCGGTTCACCACACCTTGGATCATCTCAAGATGTGCGCGCTTCGCCTCCTCGTCGCTCATACCGCCTCGTCCCCTCGAGAAGCGCCCTTCGGGGCCCTTCTAATTTGCCTGAACCGGAATTTCCATTATGGGCTTTCTGCTCGGTCGATAATTTACATCTGGCCACCGCTGAACGCAATTGTCAACGCCGATAATACACACCTGACCACCGCTGAACGCAATTGTCAACGGCGTTTGCAGTGCCAAGCGCTTCCCCAGGCCACGGAACGGCTAGTTTTGATCCTCCGGAGAACCCCAAGGCCCTCCTTCGACGCTTCCCTCCGACACTTTTCCCACCCCGGCCTCTCTGCTCACTGAAATCCGCTCGGCCGGCAGCTCACCTAGCCTGCTGGCACGGAGAGCAAGCCGATTCGCCGCGCCATGGCCCCGAAGAGTCGCCGAGTCAGATGGCTCTCAGCGGGTAGCCACGGTCAGAAAATCACTGACCGTGGCTACCCGCTTTGACGGTTATGTCGGCAGACCGTTGAAGTGCCACTCGCATGCAAACTCTCGAAAGACGGGGTTCGAGGAAATAACTCCTCGCTAGTCGCCTGGTGTTTATCGACGCGCCCGCTGACTTTGAACATTCAGGGTGGATGACGGGTACTCGGAAATGACCCTCAGACCAATCGAAATTTGTTCCATCCGGCAAAGTAGCAGCCGACAGGAAACTGAGATCGGAACTGAGGGCCTTACGTGCTGGATTCCCGCCTTCGCGGGAATGACGTGTGGAAATCGCAAAGCGCGGAATGCGAGAGCTATTGCGCGCGACCGGATTGAGCCAGCACACCATTGAGGCGGTCCGTGAAGGCAAACCCATTCGGCGCACGACGCGGAACCGGATGTACTGAAGTTTAGGCCTGTGAATATGCCGGTCGAATTCCGCTGAACTGGCGACCGCGTTGACTTCGTGGCAAGTTTTCGCATAGGATGCCCGTGCTGCCCTGGGGGACGGCAAGTTGTCGCCCTGCGCAGATCTAGTGTGGTGTCGCGCGTAACTATTTACAGGGCGCGCACGCTCACCACCCCCTGGCCCCCTCCTCAGAGAGGAGGGGAATTGATGAGCTGGCTGGCTCCCCTCCTCAGAGAGGAGGGGAAATTCCTGTAGGGATAGAGATCATGAACATACGCAGGCTGCTTGGAATTGCTGCAATCCTGATATTCGCGTTGTCCCCTCTACCACTCGTTGCGCAAAGGTGCGCATCGGATGACGAGGAGTGCCGTAAGGCTGAAGAGCTCAGGGACTACATCCGGGCGAATTATACCAAGTACGAATATCTGGCGCCGATGCGCGATGGGGTTCGTCTGTTTGTCTCCGCATACGCGCCGAAAGACACTTCGAAAACATATCCGATCTGGATGCAACGCACCCCTTACTCTGTGGCGCCCTACGGCGTCGATAACTATCGCCGGGTTCTCGGTCCCTCGGAGTTCTTCGCGCGCGAGGGTTACATCTTCGCTTACTGCGATGTGCGAGGGCGCGGCAAATCCGAAGGCACGTTCGAGCATGTACGGCCGTACATTCCCGACAAGCAGGGAAAGAACCAGGTTGACGAGGCCAGCGACACCTACGATACGATCGAGTTCCTGCTGAAAACCATACCCAACCACAATGGCCGGGTGGGCATCTCCGGCACTTCCTACCCTGGCTTCTACGTCACCATGGCGGCATTGAGCAGGCATCCGGCGCTGAAGGCGGTTTCGCCGCAAGCTCCCGTTACCGAATGGTTCATCGGCGACGATTGGCGGCACAATGGCTCGCTCTTTCTGGCGCACGCCTTTGGTTTCTTCAGCGGATTTGGGCGCCCCAAGACGGGAGACAACGAAATCCCTGGCCCTGGCTTCGATTTCGGCACCCCGGACGGCTACGACTTCTTCTTGCGCATGGGACCACTGGCCAATGCTGACCAGAAATTCTTCAAGGGCCAGATCGAGGGATGGCGGGACCTGATCTCGCACGACACCTACACGGAATATTGGAAGTCTCGCGACCCGCTGCCCTACTTGAAGAACATTACCGCTGCCGTCTTAACGGTGGGTGGCTGGTTCGACGCTGAAGACGTTTATGGGCCGCCCCACACCTACGAAGCGATCCGCAACCAGAACCCCGGCACGGCAAACATGCTCGTCGAAGGCCCCTGGTCGCACGGGCAGTGGAACTACGACGCCGGCGAGCACCTCGGAGACGTGCACTTTGGCCAGAAGACCGGCGACTATTTCCGCGAGCACATCGAGTTTCCATTTTTCCAGCACTATCTGAAAGACAAAGGCGAGGAGAAACTCGCCAGCGCTTACGTTTTCGAAACGGGGCGGAACACATGGCACAAGCTCGATAGTTGGCCGCCGCCGCAGGTTGCAAAGAGGACACTCTATTTCCAGAGCACGGGCAAGTTATCTTTCGACCCACCAAAGACTTCCGGTGAAGAATTCGACGAATACATTAGCGATCCGGCCAAACCGGTCCCGCACATCTCCTGGACCAGCACTGCCATGACCTACGAGTACATGACAGGCGACCAGCGTTTTGCAGCCTCCCGGCCCGATGTGCTGGTTTACCAGACTGAGCCACTGGAAGAGGAAATGACGGTTGCCGGACCGCTGACCGCCACCCTGTATGTGTCTACTAGCGGCACGGACAGCGATTGGGTGGTCAAGCTGATCGACGTATATCCCGGGAACTACCCGGATCCCGATCCCAATCCTAAAGGCGTGCGCATGGGCGGGTACGAGCAGCTTGTTCGCGGCGAGCCGTTTCGCGGGAAATTTCGAAAGGGCTTCGACAAGCCGACGCCTTTCGAGCCCGGAAAACCCGAGAAAGTCGAGTTCCAACTTCCGGGCGTTTTCCACACCTTCCGCAGGAGCCATCGCATCATGGTGCAAGTGCAGAGCTCGTGGTTCCCGCTAGTGGACCGTAACCCGCAGAAATTCGTGAAAATCGATGAGGCAAAAGCCTCCGACTTCGAGAAAGCTACCGAAAGGGTGTACCGGTCCGCGAAACTCGCCTCGGGCCTTACGCTGGATGTGCTGCCATCCGAAGCGTTCGCATCAGGACAATAGGCGGCGGGGAGAATATGTCAAGAACCTTTCCAACCCTGGCAGCGTTTGTTTTCGCGTTTGTAGTGTTAACGGGCACGCAGGGCCTTCCGCGCTCCCGCGCGCGAGATTCAATGAACCCCCGCGCGATCCCTGCTTACGGCTGGCCGGCGAGTGGCTTGCCGCTCGCTGCCGCCCTGGCCCCGGACGGGCGCCGCGTTGCAGTGCTCGCCATACTGCCGCCGGCCTCGCTCGGCGCAGGACCCTTCCCTCTGGCGGTTCAAATCTGGGACGCGGCTGAGCTTAAGCTGCTGGCCACTCGGGAAATTGCAGTTCCTCCCCGCAAGAGTTCGTCTCCTGATCGTGACATCGCGCCGCTGGGGTGTTTCGTGCGCTATGCGCGGAATGGGACCTCCCTGGTTGTCTCCGAAGGCGGGGCGCGCGAGCGCTCGGATAGTGAAAACTCGTTTGTCTCCGAATCGGACGCGCGCCTTCACATCCTGGCCGCCGCCGATCTGCGGGAGATCCGGTCAATTGATCTCGAACTTTCGCCCGATCCAACGGTTTATGAGCCTGTGGACGTTCAGGTTTCGGGTGACCGGATCGCGGTTGCTCTTTCTCCAATTGATCTTATGATGAGTTTGGGCGCCGGAGCTACGTGTAAGGCTTTTCAGAATAGCGAGGCTCGAGTTTACGATTTGGGGACCGGCCGCATGTTGTGGAAGGCCCCTTTCGAAACCGCCAGGATTGGCGGTATGGGATGGGCCTCAGACGGGTCGCGGCTGGCGGTGACACTCCAATCGGCGCAAGAGGCGGACACTTCCTCGCGGGGTGCCTTTTGCCCTGAGCCCCGAATCGGCAACAATCTGCTCATACTCGACTCCGCTTCCGGCGCAGCGTTGCGAGGAGTCAGCACAGGCGACCTTGCAGGGCCGGTTTGCTTCGGGAGTCTCAACGAAGTTCTTAGCGCTCCCTTCCACTTCTTTTACGGGAACACCAGTGGAGAGAAGGTCAAAGTTTGGAATGTACAGACGGGAGCGCTCGAGCGCACGATTGCTTATCCGGGTAGGGACGTGCATGACCTGCTCGCGCTCTCCCGCGACGGTACCGTGTTGGTAGGCTACATCGGCAAGGAGAAGTTTGGCTATTCCTGGCGTGCCATGGAGGACATGGCGGAAAACGTGGACGAGAAATTTGCTATCTGGGATGCTCGGACCGGTACATTGCTCCACACCTCACCGAGCTTGGTCCCGCTCACACACCCGGGTAAACATGCTGCACCTAAAGAGGAGGGTGGCTGGCTACCCCCGCCCTTCCGCCAGTTAAGCGACTTGGTCATGCACCTGCAAGGAAACCCTGAAAAGCCGCAATTGCAACTGGCCGCCGACGGCAGCAAAATTCTTGTCTCTTGGAAATGGCGCGGAGCCCCGCTTCTCTTTGACGTAGCGGATACCGGCACTGCGCATCCCAAGTAGCAACCGGAAGTGGGTCAGTTAGCTGTAGCGGCGCTCTGCGAGCGCCTGGACTCCTCGAGCATTCACGACCGGCGGTCAGAGACCGCGGCTACAAAAATCAAACTGACCTACTACCTCGCAACCTTTACGCTTGACAAAAGTCGCTAAGAACGAGAGCCCCGACCCCTGAAACCTGCTCTCGCGGTTGACATGCTTCTTATCTATGTGCAAGAATTTATGATCTGTTAGCCGAAGAAAGGGACTTTCCCGCAAGCATTAATGGAATGGCTGACGAACAGAAGTCGCCGCCTAAGGCGGACAATGCAGGCGAGACACCCAAGCCCGAAGCGGGGGCTAGCGAGGTAAGCGCCCCGACTGGTGCTGGCGCGCCTGCTTCCAAAGTTGCGCCCGCGACGGCTGGTCATTCGCCGGCGGGAACCGAAGGAACACCCACGGCTCCGAAACAGGCGGCTGCTCCTGCGAAGCCCGCGGCCTCTGCACCCGCGAAGCCAGCGGCCGCAGCGCCTGCCAAGCCCGCCCCCCCTGCCAAACCGCCGGTGAAGCCGGAGCCCTGGACAAGCCCGCTCCTGGAGGAACTTCAGAAGGGGTTGCCAGGGGCGATCAGCGAGGCGGTCATCTTTCGAAGTATGCCCTCCATCACTGTGGCCAAGGAGTTCCTGCTCTCCGTGTGTCACTTTCTGAACGGTGAAGAAGGCGGCGCCTACACCCTGCTCACGGACGAGACGGCGGTGGATTATCCCAAACGGGAGAAGCGATTCGAGATCATCTACCACCTTTACTCCTTCAAGCGCAACGACCGGCTGCGCTTAAAGGTTGTGGTCGCTGAGGGCGAAGCGGTTCCTTCTGTGATAGGAGTTTGGCCCACGGCCAATTGGCTGGAGCGCGAGGTCTATGACATGTTCGGAGTGGTTTACGAGGGCCATCCCGACCTGAAGCGAATCCTTCTTCCTGATGGATGGACTGGCCATCCACTTCGCAAAGACTACGACATCCTGCGCCAGGACAGTGCCTGGGTGAAGTCCAACCTGGGAATCGAGAGCGGACAGTAATTGATGCCCGAAACCACTTATCTCGATGCCAACGAACTGCTCATCAATATGGGGCCACAGCACCCGGCCACGCACGGAGTTTTGCGGGTGAAACTGAAGCTGGATGGGGAAAGGGTGCTGGGATCGGAATGCGTCATCGGTTATCTTCACCGGGGCGTAGAGAAGATTGCCGAGAACAGGACCTACGCGCAGTTTGCTCCTTACACCGATCGCATGGATTACGTGGCGGCGGTCACTAACGGCATGGGTTACGTTGAGGCCGTCGAGAAGTTGCTGGGGGTCGAGATTCCTCCTCGCGCCCAATACACGCGCATGGTTCTGGCCGAACTGCAACGGCTTGCCAGCCACCTGTTGTGGCTTGGGACCCACGCGCTCGACTTGGGCGCCATGACGCCGGTCTTCTATACCTTCCGGGAGCGGGAAGAAATCCTGAAGATCTTTGAGAAATACTGCGGGGCCCGGCTAACCACCCACGCCTTTCGCATTGGCGGACTACAGTACGATCTTTATGATGGATTCGAACAGGAATGTCTGAAGTTCTGCGACTACCTCCTGCCCAAAATCGATGAATACGAGCAGTTGCTGACCAGGAATCGCATCTGGATAGACAGAACAAGAGGTGTGGGTGTCCTGAGCGCGGCGGATGCCGTGGCTTACGGAGTCACGGGGCCGGTCCTGCGGGGCTCGGGAGTGAAGTGGGACATTCGCAAAGCGCAGCCTTATGAAGCTTACGACAAGATCGAATTCGAAGTGCCCGTAGGCCAGCATGGCGACACCTACGATCGGTACATCGTTCGCATCCAAGAAATGCGCCAGTCCGTGCGCATCATCCGCCAATGTGTGGAGCGCCTTGCGCCAGGGCCGATATTCGGGAAAGTCGGCAAGGTGATTAAGCCGCCCGTGGGCGAGGTGTATCATTCCATTGAAGCGCCCAAAGGCGAGCTTGGATATTTCGTGGTAAGCGACGGAAGCACGAATCCCTACCGGGTGCGGGTTCGGCCGCCGTCCTTCGTGAACTTGCAGGCCCTCGACATCATGATTCGCGGCTACCTGGTCGCCGACGTTGTGGCGGTGATTGGAACGCTGGATATTGTGCTTGGCGAGGTTGACCGGTGAGGCTAGGAGTCAGAAGCTTCTGGCTCCTGACTTCTTGCTTGTCGCTGAATTAACGCTATGCCCCAAAACTCGATCGACATCCTCCAAGCTCATCCGTACATCCTGGCGCTTATCAAGATCCTAATTGTGCTCCTGGTGCTTTCCGGCATTGTGGCCTACCTGGTTTACATGGAGCGCAAGGTGCTGTCTTTCATGCAAGCGAGGCTGGGCCCTATGCGTGTTGGGCCTTGGGGTCTGCTCCAACCCGTTGCGGATGGCATCAAACTCCTCCTCAAGGAAGACATCATCCCCGCCGGAGCGGACAAGTTTATTTTCTTGCTGGCGCCGACCATCAGCGTGATGACTGCCTTCACGGTCTTTGCCGTCATCCCCTTTGCCGGGAACTTCTACATCAGTGACATCAATGTCGGCCTTCTCTTCATTCTAGGCGTATCTTCCTTGGGGATTTACGGCATTATCCTGGGCGGCTGGTCGTCGAACAGCCATTATCCCCTGCTCGGGGCGATGCGGTCAGCGGCGCAATTAGTGAGTTACGAAGTGGCTGCGGGGATGGCGCTGGTGGGCGTGCTGCTCCTATCGAATTCTCTCAGTATGGTCGAGATTGTGAATCGCCAGCAACAAATGGGCGTGTGGAACGTCTTCCTCCAGCCGGTGGCCTTCGTGATTTACTTGATTGCCGGGTTGGCGGAAACAAATCGCAACCCATTTGATTTACCGGAAGCGGAGTCCGAGCTCACCGCGGGCTTCCATACTGAGTATAGCGGCTTCCGATTCGCGCTTTACTTCCTGGCCGAATACACCAACATGGTCGTAGTCTCCTGCATCGCCGTGACCATGTTCTTAGGAGGATGGCTGAGGCCCTTCGCCAGCGTTCGGGCGCTGGATTTCCTAAGATTTGCACCCGTCGCTTCATTGGCCGGCGCGGCGGCCTTTATCCTCTGGCTGGGCCTCAAGAGTTTGCTACCCTTGGAGCGATATTTCTTTGTCGCTCTGGCAATTACGTGCGTGCTGCTGGCGGGCGCGGTCGCAATTCCTGCCGTACTGAATGCCATTCAGGGCATTTTCTGGTTTAGCTTAAAGGTCCTGGTTTTTCTTTATGCCTTCATCTGGTATCGTGGCACTTTCCCGCGCTACCGTTACGACCAGCTCATGGCCGTGGGGTGGCGCTGGATGATTCCTACAGCTCTGGGGAACTTGATCGTGACTGCGGTGGTTCGATACTTTGTGAGTGCAAGGGCGTAGCGCCGACCTTTGGAGCCGGCCAAGAGCTCAGCTAAGGGCCGGCAAGCTGCCGCCTGAAGGCCGGCGCCAGGTGGCAGTGCACGACAGGGTCGGGTGGATAGGACCGATGGGATTCACGGATTTAGTTCGTCGCGTATTCCTGGTTGACCTTATTAAAGGTCTCCGGCTGACGTTTTCCTACCAGCGTCCCAGCGCCACTTACACCGAGCAGTATCCGCTGGAGCGTCCCATGGTCGCGGAACGCTATCGCGGCGCGCCTCGCCTGAACAACCACCCGGAAAGCGGCGAGACACTTTGCATTGCGTGCAATCTCTGCTCGATAGCTTGCCCGGAAAACCTGATTGTGGTGGGCTGGGCGCGGACCGAGGACCGCAAGAAACGCCTGACGACGTTCACTTACGACCTTTCCCGCTGTATGTTCTGCGGCTTATGCGAGGACGCATGCCCGGTCGATGCGCTCGAACTCACGCAAGACTTTGAGATCGCTCAGTATTCGCGGCAAGGTATGATTTGGGACCGGCAGGCGCTCGAGGAGGGGCCACGGCCGCTGCGGTACTCACGGTAGGCAGAAAGCAGAAACTAGAAACTGGAAAATGGAAACCAGAAGACAGGAGTCATGAGTCAGGAGTCAGAAGCAAGAATGGGAATTCGAAGCTCGAAAATCGAGATTGGAAACTCGAAAGTCGAAATTCGCCACCCACGCATCGGATTCCGATCCTTGAGTTTTGGCATCCCGCAGGATTCTGACTCCTGACTTCTGACTCCTTCAAGCCTATGCTTCTATTGACTGCATTTGGAATCCTCGCGGCGGTGGCTCTGGTCTCCGGGGTAATGGTGATTACCCGCCGGAATGCCGTCCATAGCATTATTTGGCTGATCGTGACGCTGTTCGCAGTGGGTGGAATCTTCCTGCTGCAACATGCGGAGTTTCTTTTTGCCGTGCAGATCATTCTTTACGTGGGCGGCATCATGGTGCTGTTCCTCTTTGTTGTGATGCTGGTGAACATTGACGTGGCTTTGAAGCAGGCGCAGTTCAGCCGTCAGTGGCAGATTGGGTTGTTCACCGCCGTTTTGGTCTTCGCGCAGCTTGCCTACGTGATTTACAAATTAGGGAGTGGCTTAAGTTTGCCGGCCCAGCCCGCGGGTCCCGAGCCTGCTCACAACACCCAGGCGGTAGGCCAGGCTCTGTACCAGACTTACATGTTGCCGGTCGAGATCGCTTCGCTTCTGTTGCTGGTGGCGATGGTGGGAGCAGTCATCATGGCCAAGAGGAAGTTCGAATGATTCCAACTTCATATTACATCTTGCTGGGCAGCGGCCTTTTCACCATTGGGGTGATCGGCGTGTTGACGCGCCGCAACGTGCTCATCATCCTCATGTCCATCGAACTGATCTTGAATGCCGTCAACATCAACTTGGTGGCGTTGTCCCAGTATTTCCGTTCCGTGGACGGACAAGTGTTCGCGATTTTTGTGATTACCGACGCGGCCGCAGAAGCGGCCGTCGGCCTGGGCTTGATCATCGCGCTATTCCGCAATAAGGAAACCGTCAACGCGGATGAGATTGACCTGCTTAAGTGGTGAGTCGAAGGTGAAGTGTAAAGGGTAAAGGATAAAGGCTGAAAGATATAAGGCTGAAGGGTAAAGGCTAAAGGGTGAGAGGTAAGGGCAATGAGCACTCACCGTGAAGACTGTCGGTTGAATGGACGCCGCGGAAATTTGTCCTTTACCCTTTGTCCTTTAGCCTTTGCCCTTTAAACCTTAGACTTTTAACGACATGTTGGACTACGTTTGGCTAATTCCCGTTTTCCCGCTTCTGGGCGCTGCGATCCAGCTTTTCGTGGGCCGCCGGTTGTCGAAGAATGCTGTCAGCGCGGTCTCCGTCGGACTGCCGGGGCTCGCCTTTCTCTGGGCCCTCGGATGCTTCATTCAATTCCTCGGCTTGCCGGAGGACTCTCATCACGTTTTCATTAAGAACCTGTACACATGGCTGCCTGCCGGGCCGTTCCGACTGGCTGGCGGCGCACTGGGCAATCTCAACGTTCACGTGGGATTCCAGCTTGACCCGCTCTCCACCGTCATGCTGCTGGTGGTGACGGGTGTCGGCTTCCTTATTCATGTTTACTCGATCGGCTATATGGCGCATGAAGGGGGCTACTACCGGTTTTTCGGATACATGAACCTCTTTATGTTCTCGATGCTCATCCTGGTGCTGGCAAACAACTACCTGATGATGTTCGTCGGCTGGGAGGGCGTTGGGTTGTGTTCTTACCTGCTGATCGGGTTTTTCTTCCAGCGCAAATCGGCTTGCGACGCCGGCAAGAAAGCGTTTGTAGTTAATCGTATCGGAGACGCGGGGTTTCTGCTGGGAGTAATGTTGATGGCGGTCACCTTCGGCAGCGTGGACTTCCGTGAGGTGACGGCACAGGCCCTTAGCGGCCGGTTTCCGGTGGGCAGCACCGTGATCGTAACAATTTGTATCCTGCTCTTTATTGGCGCTACAGGAAAGTCTGCTCAGATTCCTCTTTACGTCTGGCTGCCGGACGCTATGGAGGGCCCCACGCCGGTGAGTGCTCTGATTCACGCGGCCACCATGGTGACAGCGGGTGTTTATATGGTGGCGCGCTCGAACGCGCTCTTCATCCTGGCGCCCACGGCGATGGCGCTGGTGGCTGGGATTGGCGCCGCCACAGCACTTTGGGCGGCCACCATCGGATTGGTGCAAAACGACATCAAGCGCGTCTTGGCCTACTCGACCATCAGCCAGCTTGGGTATATGTTCCTGGCGTGTGGGGTGGGGGCGTTCGGCGCGGGCGTCTTCCATCTGATGACCCACGCCTTCTTCAAGGCTCTGCTCTTCCTGGGAGCGGGAAGCGTGATCCATGCCATGAGTGGCGAGCAGGACATGCGCAAAATGGGCGGCCTCTGGAGCCGTATACCCGTCAGCGCGAAAACCATGCTCGTCGCTACCCTGGCCATCAGTGGCGCCCCTCTTTTTTCCGGCTTTTTCAGCAAGGATGAAATTCTCTGGCAAGCTTTCTCCAGTCCGTACGGCGGCAAGTTGCTCTGGTTTGTGGGCTTCGCCACGGCGGGCCTCACCGCCTTCTACATGTTCCGGCTGTTCTTCCTGACCTTTTTGGGCCAATCACGGGTCCCGCACGAACTCGAACAGCATATCCACGAATCTCCGAAGGTCATGACGGTTCCTCTGATTTGTCTAGCGATCGGGGCGCTTGCCGCCGGATACGTAGGCTGGCCGAAGATACTCGGCGGCTCGAATCACTTCGAGCACTTCCTGGAGCCGGTTTTTGAGAATCCTTTCGCGAGACAGGGCTTCCCCGCGTATGCCACGGCGGAGTTTGGCCTCATGCTTCTTTCCGTGGCTGTGGCTACGGCGGGTTTTCTGGTCGCGTATTACTGGTATGTTCGAAATCCCGAAGTCCCCGGGCGGGTAGCGGCCAAGACGGGACCCTTATACAAGATAGTGCTCAATAAGTACTATGTTGATGAAATATATGATGCTCTGTTTGTGAACAGAGTGAAGAATCTGGGCAACTTTTGCGCCGCTGTCGACCTGGGCGTCGTCGATGGCGGAGTCAACGGCGCCGGATGGCTGACGCGCATGTTCGGAGAAGTCTCGCGTTGGTGGGACACCTGGGTGATTGATGGTTTTGTGAATGTGGCGGCGTTCCTGGTCAAGATAATGAGTTTTCCGGCGAAACTGATTCAGACCGGTCGCGTACAGAATTACGCCTGGATGATTACTCTGGGTGTGCTGATTTTCATGGCGTATTATTTGATTCATTTTTGAAAAAAGTTGAGAAGTCGAGGAGTCGAGAGTCGAGAAGTTACGAGTGGAGGGTAGCAAGTCGAACGAGTCTTTTGACTCTTGACTCTCGACTCCTCGACTCTCGACCTCTCGACTGCTCTTCCGAGGTCCACGATGGCTTTCTTTCATGATCACATTCTGAGCTTTATCCTGTTTACGCCGGCGGCGGGGTTAGTGGCGCTGATGTTCGTACCCGGCGCGAACAAGCAAGCCATCCGCTGGTGGGGCAACATCGTCATGTTCGCGAGCTTTCTGGTGTCGCTGCCGCTGGTTTTCTGGTTTTCACAGGAGTCGCCCGAGCAGCAGTTCAAATTTGTGGAGATTCATGACTGGATTCCGTCCATCGGCGCTCAGTACCACCTCGGAATTGACGGCATCAGCTTTCTGCTCATCATGTTGACCACTGTGCTCGGGTTTCTCTCCGTGCTTTCCTCATGGTCGGCGATTCAGGAGCGGGCCAAGGAATATTACGCCATGTTCATGCTCTTGCAGGTGGGCATGTTGGGCGTTTTCATGTCACTGGACTTCTTCCTTTTTTATGTTTTCTGGGAAGTGATGCTCGTCCCCATGTATTTCATCATCGGCGTGTGGGGTGGGCCTCGGAAGCTTTATGCCGCCATCAAGTTCTTCCTCTATACCCTTGCCGGGTCCGTTTTGATGCTGCTCGGAATCCTGACCCTTTACTTTCGTTACCACACGGATACGGGCGTCTATACGTTCGATTACATGCAACTGATACAGCATTCGTGGCCCTTAAGCGTCGAGACTTGGGTCTTCTGGGCGTTCGCGATCGGATTTGCCATTAAGGTGCCGATGGTTCCCTTCCACACCTGGCTTCCTGACGCTCACGTGGAAGCTCCCACGGCGGGATCGGTGATCCTGGCCGGCGTCCTACTGAAGATGGGCACCTACGGCTTCATTCGTTTTTCGCTGCCCCTGCTGCCGCAGGCCAGCCGCAATCCTACCATCGTCACAGTTATGGTCGTGTTTTCCATTATTGCGATCGTTTACGGCGCCCTGGTCTCCCTGATGCAGCGCGACATGAAGAAGCTGATCGCATATTCTTCCGTCAGCCACCTGGGCTTCTGCACGTTGGGAATTTTCGCCTTGAACCCCCACGGCTTGCAGGGCAGCGTCATCCAGCAGATCAATCACGGGATATCGACGGGCGCCCTCTTCTTGATCGTAGGCCTGATCTACGAGCGCCGCCACACGCGCGAGATCAAGGAGTTTGGCGGTCTCTCAAACGTCATGCCGGTCTATGCCACCCTTTTCATGATTGTGATGCTCTCCTCCATCGGGCTGCCTCTGCTGAACGGCTTTATCGGAGAGTTCACCATCCTCCAGGGCGCCTTCGAAGCGAACTGGCACTGGGCGGCTTGGGCTGTGACTGGAATCGTGCTTGGCGCGGCTTACATGCTCTGGCTTTACCAGCGGACGATGTTCGGTCCTTGCGAAAATCCCAAGAACCAGGTGCTGAAGGATCTGAACCTGCGGGAGATTATGACGCTCGTGCCGCTGATTGTCTGGGCTTTTTGGATCGGGCTTTACCCCAAGCCGTTTTTCAATGTACTCGATAAGCCGGTCACGGCCATCGTGCAGCGGGTGAATCCCGACTTCTATCGGCCATCCGCCAACTTAAAGGCTCCTTCCCATGTTGCGCCGGCAAGTGCCGGCCTGAAGGCCGGCGCTCCATCGCGAGCTTCACTGGCGGTGGCTGATGCAGCGGCGCACGGCCGTACGTCCCAACCGTCTGGAGGAGTCACCCGCTAATGATCACGCCTTTCTTCAACAGCTCGGACTATCAGGCGATCAAGCCGGAAATCCTCCTGGCTATGTTCGGGCTGGCGATCCTGCTGTTCGATTTCCTGCTCGAGAAGCGGGACAAGTACATGAACGCGCTGACGGCACTGGCGGGCTTGGCGCTTGCCGGGCTAAAGCTGGGGATGTTTTGGGTCGCTCTCGAGGGGAGGGGATACCATGGCTTCGGCGGCGCCTTCATGCTCGATTCGTTCGCCATTTTTACCAAGCTCATTATTGTGGTGGCCACCGCGATCGTCGTGTTGCTTTCGGTGAAGTATCTCGAGATTGAAAATGCGAACTTGGGTGAGTACTACGCGCTGCTCCTTTTCTCGGCCGTTGGGATGATGTTCCTGGCTTCGGGGACCGATCTGATTGTGCTGTTTATTGCCCTTGAACTCATGGCGCTTTGCGAGTACGTGCTCACGGGCTTTCTGCGAGGTAACCGCCGCTCCAACGAAGCGGCGGTAAAGTTTTTCCTGCTGGGAGCTTTTTCCTCGGGTTTGCTTCTGTACGGAATGTCACTCCTATACGGCATCGGGGGTTCGACAAACTTGTTGGTGATTGCGCAACGCCTCTCGGACCGCCCTGTGCACGACCCTCTAGCTTGGATCGCATTGATTACGCTGCTGGCAGGAATCTATTTTAAGGTGGCGGCGGTGCCTTTCCACCAATGGACGCCGGACGCCTACGAAGGCGCGCCCACCTGCATTACGGCCTTTATTTCCGTGGCGCCGAAAGTGGCATCTTTCGCTTTCTTCATTCGTATTTTGATCTCCGGGTTGTGGCCGCTGCGCGCCGAATGGCAGGTCCTGACCATCGGGGTTGCCATCGCCACCATGACGTTGGGGAATCTGGCGGCCATAACTCAAACCAACATCAAACGCTTCTTCGGTTACTCCACCATAGCGCACGTGGGCTATCTGCTGCTAGGTCTTGTAGCCGCCGCGGACGGAAATCGGGAGGGCCTGACGGCCATCGCCATCTATCTCCTGGTCTATGCGTTTATGAACCTTGGGGCATTCGCGGTGATCATCGTGATGCGGCGAAAGGATTTGCTGGGCGACGAGATCGACGACATGGCTGGCCTGATGGCGCGTGCCCCAGGCATGGCTATCCTCATGCTCATCTTCCTGCTGTCGCTGGCAGGCATTCCCCCTACCGCAGGGTTCATCGGGAAGTATTTTATCTTTCTCTCTCTGGTTGAAACGGGGCATTATTACTTGGCCGTGCTGGCCGTGGCCTATGCGGTGGTGGCGTTGTATTATTACTTCCGGATAGTAGTAGCGATGTTTATGAAAAAGGCTCCGGAGGCGGTCCCGTTGGCGACCGGCGCGGGCGTTCGAGTGGCGCTGGCAGTCACGTTGACCATGACGTTGGTGATTGGGGTTTACCCCCAGCCTTTCATCTTGATGGCGCGTGAAGCCATCCGGCCCTTCTTTACGTAAGGCTTTGCGGGCGGAGCCCGCCTTGGAGAGCGGTAGCAGCAGCTACCGCCTTGCGCATGTACCGCATGGACCGAAGGCGGTAGCTGCTGCTACCGCTCTCCAGGGCGCGGAAGTTCGGGCCGCGCGCTGTCACCTGCGCCATGATAGGGAGTTCGAAGAAGTCGGCAAACCTTTGGGCCCAAATCGGGCTCTACACGAGCCTGGGTTTTATTTTGCCCGCCACCGCACTCGTAGGCGGTGCAGGTGGTTGGTTCTTGGACCGCTGGCTGCACACCTCGCCACTGTTGACTGTGGTGCTGGGATTTCTGGGTGCGGCGGCTGGCTTAATCGAGATTCTGCGGATATTGCGCCGGGCGGAGAAGGATGCAGACGGAAACCATTCAAATTCCGGAACTGGCGCGGGCTGAAGCGCGCCTGCCTCGTTGGATGGTACTTTGCGGGTGTCTCGCGCTGATGGTGATCCTGCTGTGCCGGCAGTTCACGGTGGCCTTCGGTTTTGCCTTCGGCGCCGCAGTAGGAATTCTGAATTACCATTGGCTGCACGAGGCCGTGCAGGCCTTAGCCCGGGCCGGCCAATCCCGCATTCCGAGGTTGCTGGTGGTAAAATTCCTGATAAGATATCCGCTGGCATTCGGTCTTGTAATTTTCTTTTTCAAGACTGGATGGCTGCCGCCGATGGCTATATTGGCGGGGCTGTTTGTGCCCGTGGCTGGGCTGCTGGTTGAAGCCATCGTCCAGTTAGGGGATGGCTTGTTTTCAGGCCGTTATTCCGCTCCTTCCTAAGGAGAGGGACACGATTCGATGGACAGACATGGAACATCAACTTTGGTTTACGGCTATCTTAAATAATCTACTGCACGGCGTAGTAACGCCTTTATTGGTCAAGATTGGAAGAGCGCCTTCCGATCCGGCGCATCCGATTCCTAATTACGTGGCGATGGAAGTTCTGGTCATCCTCCTGATGATGGTGGGGGTTGTTTTGCTGCGCATGGGGTTGTCGGTTGAGAGCCCTGGCAAATTTCAACAGGTGATGGAAGTCGCAGTGAAATTCATTCAGGACATGTGCGAGGAGATCATCGGCCACGGCAGCAGCCGTTATGTGGCGATGCTGGGAACTCTGGGGATTTTCATTGTGCTCTGTAATTTGTTGGGCCTCCTTCCGACCTTGCAGACGCCCACCGGCCACATTCAAGTGACCCTCGGCTGCGCAGTGGCAGTCTTTCTTTATTATAATTTTCAGGGCGTTCGGCAGCATGGAGTGTTCGGTTATCTGAAGCACCTTTGCGGACCCATGTTGGCCATCGCAATCGTCATGTTCCCGATTGAAATCATTGGTAACCTCGGCCGCCTGCTTTCCCTCAGCGTTCGTCTTTATGCGAACATGATGGTGGGTGACTTACTCGAGAAGGTTTTTGGTGTCCTGGTCCCTGCCGCGTTCCCACAGTTCATTGCGGTCACCGTCGCCATTTTGGCGCCCCCGGTGTTCATGGTATTGCACATCTTTGTGTCGTTCTTGCAGGCATACATTTTTATGCTTCTGCCTGCCGTCTATATCAGCTTGGCGGTTTCAGAAGAGCACTAGTTTTGTAGGGGCGGCCCTTGTGGCCGCCCTCGGGTAACCACAAGGGTCGCCCCTACCACGCAAGACCGTCAGTGTGAGTCCCGCCTGTTCGAGGGTTGGCGGGAAACCACCCCCTGGCGGAAATTCATCGCGAACTCACACCAAGTCGTGGAGAGTTCAAGGGAGGAAGTAAATGAAACGCTACGGTGCGATGTTTCTGACTGTTTTGGGAACGCTTCTGGTTGCTGGACCGGCATTCGCGCAGGAGGCAGCGGGAAGTAGTTCGAGCTCAGCTAATACCAAATGGGTCATTATCACTGCCGGATTTGCCATGGCGATTGCTTCCGCTGTATGCGGTTATGCCCAGTCAAAGGCGACCGCAGCCGCTTGCGAAGGCTTGGCGCGTAATCCGGGGGCCCGTCCGGGCATACAGTTTGCCTTGATTCTGGCCCTGGTATTGATTGAGTCTATGGCGCTGTACACCTTTGCCATTATCTTCGCCAAGGTTACGATTTGATAAGAGGGTTCCTGCACTGGTTCGGTCAAGAGAGGGGAGGCTTCGGCCTCCCCTCTCTTGTTTTGGGTTTTGACATACGTCCCCGGCTCTTAAGTCGGGAGCGGGGAATAGGGGGCAGGGAAGACCCTGGAGGGAACAGAAGGAGCCGCTGAAGTCCTAATTGGGGTGACCCTTCGCTCAGAAGGGCGGACCGGTGGATTCGTGTTACGGAAGTGGTCTCCCGGCGGAATTTGAAAAGGTCAGGAACAGGTTGGGAAAGAGACCCAGATAGAAGATGCCGACGACACTCACCGCCACCGCAGCCCGTAAAGGCATTGGCAGTGTGCTAGTGGAAGCACGAGTCTCGCCTTCGTGCATGTACATGGCCACGATGACGCGAAGATAGTAGTAGGCCGAGACAACGCTGTTCAGCACGGCGACGATGGTAAGGCCAATCAAGTGGGAGTGGATGGCGGCGCGGAATAGGACGAGTTTTCCGAAAAACCCTGCGGTGGTGGGGAAGCCCGCGAGAGAGAGCAGGAAGACGGTCAGGCAAGCGGCGGTTCCCGGCCGGGCGTAAGCCAGGCCGGTGTAATCTTCAATCTGCGTCGAGAGTTCGCCATTTCCAGCCAGGTGGGCGATCAGCACAAATGCCCCAACATTCATCAAGGCATACGCCGTAAGGTAAAACAGCACAGCAGATGTTCCTTCGGTACTTCCTGCTGCGATCCCGACCAAGACGTAACCGGCGTGAGCGATGGCCGAGTAGGCCAGCAACCTCTTAATGTTGGTCTGCCAGATCGCCGCGAGGTTGCCGAGGGACATCGTTAGAATCGCTGAGATCCAGACTAGCCAAAAGCTGGTGGACGCTGCGGAAGCCAGCCCTCCTAGCAGAATGCGCAGAAGAACTGCAAAGGCCGCAGCTTTAGGACCTACCGAAAGGAAGGCCGTCACCGGCGCAGGCGCACCCTGGTAAACATCCGGCGTCCAGATTTGAAACGGGGCAGTGGAAAGCTTGAAAGCCAGTCCCACGAACATCAGAAGAAGTGCAACGCGAGCCAGGACGGTCCACTGGGCCGGCTGCGCAAGGCGCCCGCTCAACTCCAGCAAGTTGGTAGTCCCCGTCAAACCGTAAACAAAAGCGATGCCATAGAGAAAGAAGGCGGTGGCAAACGAGCCGAGCAGAAAATACTTGAGCGACGCCTCGTTGGAAAGAGCGTCCTTACGCCTAAAGCCCACTAGGATATACGTGGCGATGGAAGAAATCTCGAGCCCGATAAACACCATGATAAGGTCGGTGGAGGCGGCCATGAAGCACATCCCGGCGGTGCCCAGCAAGAGCAGCGCGTAGAACTCTCCGTGCTGGATCCCGTCGCGCTCGAGGTACTGGATGGAGCCCAGGACCGTCAGGGCCGCCACCAACAGGAAAAGGTAAAAGAAGTAGAAGCTGAAATGGTCCGCAGCGATGGACCTGCGAAATGCCAACCCTGGATAACGGGAGGTCCACGCCGTGCCGCCCGCCGCCGCCAAGACTCCGAGCAAGGCCAGCCAGCCAAGCACGGACCTTTTTTGGGGAGCTACGAAGGGATCCAGGACCATGACCAGGATTCCAAAGCTGCACAGGATGATTTCAGGCAGAATCCGCATGAGGTCGTCCGGTTGGAAAGGAGTCATCGGCCACCCCCGGCGGGGGGAACAGGGAATAGGGAATAGGGAACAGGGGGAAGAACCGTATGTGGTATGTCGTAGGTGTGTGGTATGTCGTACGCGGTATGTGCGGACAAGCTGGCAGCCCTAGCGTTCGACACCTTGCTCCTAGGTTGCAACCCCCAATTTGCGTCGTCAACTCCCCTATTCCCTGTAACCTGTTCCCTGTTCCCTATTCCCTCCACCCGCGACATGATTGCGTCCACGCTATGGTCCATGCGGCGCAAGAATGGCTGGGGATAAATCCCCATGGCAAGGATCACAACCACCGCAGTGGTAAGAATGAGTTTCTCGAGCGCGCTGCAATCGCGGAGGTGCTTATTCTTGTCGTTTGTAAGCTCGCCAAAAAAGACACGTTGGTACATCCAGAGCAGATAGACAGCGGCCAGCACCACTCCCACGGCGGCGAGCGCGGCGTAGACGGCCCGGTGGTGGAAGGAGCCGACGATGATCAGGAACTCGCCGACGAATCCGTTCATCATAGGAAGGCCGAGCGAAGAAAGCGTGACGATCAGGAAAAAGGTGGCGTAGACAGGCAGGGATGTGGCCAGGCCGCCAAACTCGCGGATGAGCCGCGTATGGCGGCGCTCGTAGAGCAGGCCAACGAGAATGAATAAAGCGCCGGTTGAAACGCCGTGGCTGAACATCTGGTAGATGGCGCCTTCCATTCCTTGAATATTCATTACAAAGATCCCCAGCACGCAGAAGCCAAGATGCGCCACGGAGGAATACGCAACCAGCTTCTTTAGGTCGGGCTGGACCATTGCCACCAATGCGCCGTAGAGGATGCCGATGATGGCAAGGACTATGACCAGGGGGGCAAAGTCCCGTGAGGCGCGAGGAAACAGAGGCAAGCAAAACCGCAACATGCCGTAGGTGCCCATTTTCAGAAGCACTCCCGCCAAAATCACGGAACCCGCCGTGGGCGCCTCGACGTGCGCATCGGGAAGCCAGGTGTGAAATGGGAACAAAGGGACCTTGATGGCAAAGGCCACAAAGAAGGCCAGGAAGAGCCATCGCTCAACCGAGCGTGACAGTAAAGGACTGGTCGTAAATGCATCGACGATTCGCGGCAGGTCGAAAGTCCCCGTGAGGTTGTAAAGGTAGAGAATGCCCACAAGCATCAGGGCGGAACCCACCATGGTGTACAGAATGAACTTCACTGCCGCATAAACCCGCCGCTCGTGCCCCCAAATGCCGATCAGGAAATACATGGGGATCAACATGACTTCCCAGAAAACAAAGAAAAGCACCAAGTCAAGCGAGGCAAAGACGCCGATCATCCCGGTCTCGAGGGCGAGCAGGAAAATGAAGAATTCCCTCACCCGCTTAGTGATGCCAGTCCAAGACACCAGGACGCAAAGCGGAGTCAAGAATCCTGTGAGGAGAATGAGCAGTGCGCTCAGGCCATCCACACCAAGGTGATAGTCAATAGGCGGCGTGGTGATCCAGGGATGGAGTTCAGTGAACTGCATGCCCGGAGTATCAGCCCGCAAGCCGGCATAGAGCAGCAAGGTCACCAGGAAGGTGAGCAGCGATGTCACGAGCGCTATCCAACGGATCTGTTGCGCGCGTTCCGGGCTGAGGAAAGCGATGAGGACCACTCCCGCCAGCGGCAGCAAAATTGCCATCGTGAGAAGATGATCAGCCAACAGGAACATAGAGTGAACCAAGTATGCTTACTGCCCGCTGCTTACTGCCTACTGTTCTACCGCGGCCACATCACATAAACCAACCACAGCGTGGCACCCAACATGACCCACGAGGCGTAGCTTCGAATGTTGCCGGATTGAATGCGGCGCAGGATGCCTCCGGCTTCGGCCACAGTCTCTGCAGTTGCATTTACCATGACACCATCAATAGCTCCCAAGTCGATGCGGCGCCAAAGCAACCTTTCCGACCCCACTCGAATTGGCCGCACCACCACCCAGTTATAGATCTCGTCCACGTAATATTTGTGAACCAGGAGTTGGTAAATGCCGTTGAAGCGCTGCGCAATGCGGTGGGGCAATCCGGTGGACTTCAGGTACAGCCACCAAGCAACGAAGATGGCAATCGCCGCGAACGAGAGGGCGAAGATCATTAAAGTGCCGGCGGTGAACCCGTGGCCGGCATACTCGTGTCCCGAGGCGCGAAGGAAATCGTTAGAAGGTTTGAACACCGGTTCGAGGAACCGATCAAACGCTTCGCTCCCGCCAAAGACTTTCGGCCAGCTCACGTCACCCGCCACAATGGAGAAAACAGCCAGCACGAGCAGCGGCACAGTCATCTTCGAGCCGCTCTCGTGCACGTGGTGCTCGGCTTCCGGCGTCATGCGGGACTTGCCGAAGAAGGTTAGAAAGAGCGCGCGGAACATGTAAAACGCTGTCAGGCCCGCCGTAATGGCGCCCAGCCAGTAAATCCAATGCCGCGCCAGTGGCCCTTCGTAAGCTGCTGCCAGAATCTCGTCTTTGCTGAAGAATCCCGATAGCCCCGGCACACCGCTGATGGCCAGCGTGGCAATGAAAAAGGTGAGAAAGGTGGTCCTCATCTTGTGTCGCAGGCCGCCCATCTTGCGCATATCCAACTCGCCGTCGAGAGCGTGCATTACGCTTCCGGAAGCAAGGAAGAGGAGAGACTTGAAGCAGGCGTGGGTCATCAAGTGAAAAATTCCAGCGGCGAAGACGCCCACGCCGCAGGCTATGAACATGTAGCCAAGCTGGCTGATGGTGGAATAGGCCAGCATCCGCTTGAGGTCATTTTGGGTAACGGCAATCGTCGCCGCGTAGAAGGCAGTCACACAGCCTACGACGCCCACGATTTCGAGCGCCTGTGGTGCGTGCGAATAAATCAGATTTGACCTCGCCACCAGGTAAACCCCGGCCGTAACCATGGTGGCGGCATGAATCAAAGCGCTGACGGGCGTGGGCCCTTCCATGGCGTCGGGAAGCCAAACGTAGAGCGGAATCTGGGCTGATTTCCCGACGGCGCCCAGGAAGAGAAGAATGCCGATGGCTGTCAAGCTACTCTGCAACTCACCGGGACGGAGCGCAGCGATACTGGCAAAGGTTGATTGGAAATTCAGCGAGCCAAAACTCCAGAAGAGCAGCGCCACGCCGACGGTGAACCCCGCGTCTCCGATGCGCGTAACGATGAATGCCTTCTTCCCCGCGTCGGAAGCTGACCGCTTGCGGAAATAAAACCCGATGAGCAAATAAGAGCAGAGGCCCACGCCTTCCCAGCCCACGAACAGGAGGGGATAGCTCGAGGCCGTCACGAGCGTCAACATCATGAACAGGAAGAGGTTTAAGTAGGTGAAGAAGCGGTAGTAGCCGCCTTTGTGCTCCATGTACCCTCGCGAGTAAAGATGAATCAGGAAGGCAACCACTGTAACTGTCACGGTCATCACCAGGGTGAGGCGATCGTAGTAAAGGGCATAATCAACGTGAAGATTCCCGGACTCTATCCAAGTGAAGTAACTGTGAATGAAAGGCGCAGGCTGGCCGGCGGAGGTCAAATAAGCCCAAGCACTCAGCAGCGCAAAGACCATCGAGAGTCCCGCAGCGCCGCAACCGATTAGCGACACCACCGCCTGCGAGAAACGCCGGCCCAGGATGCCGTTCAAAACCATCCCCAGCAAGGGCGGAAGCAGCATTAGGATGAGCAGGATTTCCATTGTCATTGGTCTAACGATCGTTGTCCGTCGTCCGTTGTCAGTTGCCGGTCTTCCGCCGTCAGTTGGCCGCACTCCGCCTCAGTGTGTCATTCCGAGTGGAGCGGAATCCTGAAATGCAGAGGGTCCGGCGAGCAGGAACTGCATTAGATTCGCCCCCTGACACCTGGCGCCTGACACCTCCGCTACAACTTCATGGAATCGAGATCCTCGATGTTAAGCGAATCCCGGTTCCGAAAGACTGCAACGATGATGGCCAGACCGACCGCTGCTTCGGCCGCTGCCACCACGATCACGAAGAAGGCAAACAGTTGTCCGTTCAGATTCCCCAAATAGCGCGAAAAGCCGATAAAAGCTAAGTTGACGGAGTTGAGCATTAGCTCGATGCACATAAATACGCTGATGATGTTCTTCCGAAAGACGAACCCGGCCGCGCCAATCACGAAAAGCATGGCGCTGAGGGCCAAAATGTGAGATAGCGGAACCATTCTCGATGCCTCAAAATTCCTTTTTCGCCAGCACCACGGCGCCCAGAATCGCCACCAGGATCAAGATCGACGTGACCTCAAAAGGTAGCACGTAGTTCCTGAACAAGAGGTGTCCAATGGCTGCAGGTCCGGCGGGAACGGGAGCGGCTGGACTGGTGCCGGCTGCGGGGAATTGATTCCAGATGGCAAACAGGATCTCCGCCAGAAGAGCTACAACCAGAGGAGCGCCAAGCCAGTGCGCCATTCGACTGCGTTGGCTAACTACTTCCCGGTCCGCGTTCAGCACCATGATAACGAACACGAACAGCACCATAATGGCGCCGGCGTAGACAATCACCTGGATGACGGCGATGAATTCAGCGCCCAGGAACAAATAAACGACCGCCAGTGAGCAGAGCACTACGATGAGCGATAGAGCGCTGTAGACCGGCCTGTGCTGCGCCACCACGCTTAGAGCCGCCAGGATGGCTAGAGCAGCCGCAATGTAAAAGATCACAACCATGGGAGCTTAAGTGACCGCTACGAAGAACTGACCCAGGCGACCACGAAACTCGTCGCCAAAACATTAAGCATGCCCACCGGCACCAGGAATTTCCAACCGAAGGCCATCAACTGATCGTACCGGAAGCGGGGCAGAGTCCCGCGCATCCAGATGTAGAAAAATAAGAAGCAAAAGAGCTTGAGACAGAACCAGAAAACTGGGAGCAGCACACGCAGCAAGTAGGGGCCAAAAATGGGACCATGCCACCCGCCGAAAAACAGGATGGTAGCCAGGCAGGAGACCGTGATCATGTTGGCATATTCGGACATGAAAAACATGGCGAACTTCATGCTGCTGTACTCGGTGTGATATCCACCCACCAACTCGCTCTCGCCTTCCGGGAGGTCAAAGGGAACGCGGTTGGTATCCGCGACGGCGGCGGTGAAGTAAAGCAGGAACCCCACAGGTTGCAAGAAGATGTTCCAATGGGGAATATAGGTGTTTATTCCGTGGAGATGAAAGAAGCCCGCCTGGCCATCGACTATGCCCCGCAGGCTCAACGTCCCGCTGATCATTATGGCGCCCACCACGCCCAGGCCCATCGCCAACTCGTAGCTGATCATCTGTGCCGAAGACCGCAGGCCTCCCAGGAGAGGATACTTGCTGTTCGACGACCAACCGGCCAGTGCGACGCTATATACCCCGAGTGATGTAACGGCGAAGATGAAAAGCAAACCGATGTTTAAGTCGGTAATCTCAAAAGTGATCGTGTGGCCGTGAAATGCAAAGCCCTCCCCGAAAGGGATTACGGCGATCGAGAGTAATGCCAATGTGAATCCCAGGAAAGGCGCAAGCCAGTAAATAATCGTGTCGGCTTCAAGGGGGACGATATCTTCCTTCAAAATAAACTTGGCTCCATCCGCGAGCGGCTGGAGAAGCCCGAAATATCCCACCAGGTAGGGCCCCCAGCGGGACTGGATGTGAGCTACCACCTTGCGCTCCAGCCAAGTCAGGTAGGCAATGGCGGTGAGCATCACAACGATCACCACCGCGATCTTTAGCAGGGTGATAAGGACTAGCAACCCCGTCTCAGAAAATGTGCCCATAGGGTCTCTTGGCTTCGTCCACAGAATTGAGCGCCCAACTGTAACGACTTACCGTCCCGGAAGTGAAAAGCGAATCGCGGGACGAAAAAACCAGGTTCGTTGCTTCCAGTTCCGGTGGCAGTCCCTCGGCCCGAGTCGCGACTGCGCGGCCGACCAGCAAGCTGGGAAGGGGCACCGCGTAGCCAGGCACGTTGGCTATAATATCCCGCGTGACATCGTCCGCGGAGTGGTAATTCCAGCTCCGGCCGAAGAGGCGAGCCAAAGCCAGAAGGATTTCAAGATCGCTTCGGGTTCCCGCTTTGCGCATCGTCTTCTTGAGCGCCTGAACCTCGCCGCAAGTATTAGTGACCGTGCCGGCCTTCTCGGCGAACGTTGTGGCTGGCAAGACTACGTCAGCCATTTCCGTGCTTTCAGTGGGGAAGATCTCGGCGACCATCATGAACGCCAGCTTGCCCAATGCCTCTTTCGATATGCCGAACGTTTTTGCAGGATTCGATCCGAAAACCACCAGGGCTTTAATTTCACACGATTCAATTCCAGCGATAATCTGGCGCGCGTGGCGTCCGGGTTGGGCTGGGAATTTCGCCTCCCAGGCGGATTCAAGGCGCGCGCGCGCAGCATCATCGGTTATGAGCGAGTACCCCGGCAAGGCGCCCGGAAGCAGTCCCATGTCCGCCGCGCCGCGGGAATTTGCGTAGTCACCCAGGGCAATGAATCGCGTCCTGCCGGGAAGTTCGAGTCCCCAGCGCACCAAATCGCGAATCACTGCGCCTTGAATCTCATCACCGAAAATGATGACCGTATCGCTTTCCTTCTCGAGCTGTTCACGGAGCGAGTTCAAACCGTCGTGCCCGGCGGCGAGCGCCGCGGAAGGTGCTTGTGTTCCTGCCAGCGCGCGGATTGCTTCCGCTTCCCCTCCGGGCTCAACCGTAACATAAAGGTTCGCCTGGCGACGCAGTTTAATCTCCTGATGATTGATGACGCGCAGCCTTGTCCCATGCCGTTGCACGGCCTGTCGAATCTGGAAGGCCGCCAGCGGATGTTGGTGGGTTGGGTCATTTCCAACCAGCAAGACGCTGGAGGCGTGTAGGATGTCCTCCATCGTGGCATGGCGGTCGGGAGCCTGTGATTCGGTCAAGGTGCGCACGAGCGAGGAGTAATCTGCAGTTCGGTGGTGGTCCAGGTTGTTCGTGCCCAGGATGGTTCGCGTGAAGCGGCCGAGCAGGTAGTTCTCTTCGTTCGTGGTGCGATTGGAGCCGAGGACGGCCAGTGAATTCGGCCCATGTTCCGCCAGAATACTCTTGAGGCGCCCGACCGTCAGGCCGAGTGCTTCATCCCAAGTGCCGGCTTCCTGCTTGCCATTCCGGCGGATCAGCGGAGTTGTGAATCGTTTATCGCTATTGACGAAGTCCCAGCCGAAGCGCCCTTTAACGCAGAGGAACTCGCCATTGAATCCGGAATGGTCGCGATTGTTGGCGCGGATGATCCGGTTATTGCGAACGGAAAGAGTTGTCTTGCAGCCGTCCCCGCAGTGATTACAGATGGTTCCGGTGTAGGTCATCTCCCATGGCCGGGTGTGATAGCGATAAGTCCCGCTGGTGAGGGCGCCCACCGGGCAGATGTCAATGCACATCCCGCACTCTTCGCATTCGAGTTCCTCTCCGCGATTGGGAATAATCTCGCTATGCGCGCCGCGAAATCCGATCCCGTAGGCGTTCACGTCCATTCCTTCGTCGCAGACCCGAATGCAGCGATAGCACAAGATGCAACGCGGCCAATCGTAATAAACGAGGCCTGAGAACTTTTTCTCCTCGTGATGGAGCTTGGGCTCCATGAAGCGAGTCTCCGCTGCGCCATACCGGAACACGGCGTCCTGGAGTTCGCATTCGCCCCCCTTGTCGCAAACCGGACAATCCAAGGGGTGGTTCGTCAGCAGGAACTCGAGCATGGCCTTGCGAGCGTTCTTGACTTCCTCCGTTTCGGTGTGGACCACCATCCCGTTGGTCACCACGGTGGTGCAGGCGGTCTGGAGCTTGGGCATCCGCTCAATCGCCACCAGGCACATGCGGCAGGCGCCCTGTACGGTGAGGCCCGGATAGTAACAGAAAGAAGGTATTTCGATACCTACCTGTTTGGCGGCTTCAATCAGTAGGGTGCCTGCGGGCACAGTCACGGCTTTCCCGTCGATTGTGAACTTGACCGGCTCGGGCGCGCTTCCCTTCTTGGTTGCAGGCCCTGGCGTCAATGCGGCGCTGCGAACGTAAGGCGCCGGGCCTTGGCGCGTCTCTCCCTTAAGGGGATGATCCAAGACCTCAAAACCCGGCTTTTGCGAGCCTTCTTTCATGCTACAGCCACCGCTTTCTTCTCGTACGGGCAATAGCCCAGTTTCAGATGCTCTTCGAACTCATGCCGGAACTTCTTCAGGATGCTGATGGTCGGCATCGCGGCCGCATCACCGAGTGGGCAGAGCGTTTTGCCCAGCATGTTGTAGGATGCGTCCAGGGCGGTGTCCGGGTCTTCCGGTTGCCCGCCGCCGGAGTGGAATCGTTCCAGGAGCGATTTCAGCCAAGCCGTTCCCTCGCGGCAGGGGATGCACCAGCCGCAAGATTCATGCGCATAAAATTTCATAATGCGGTGGGCGACTTTGACCATGCACGTGTTTTCGTCCAGCACCACCACTCCGCCGGAACCCAGCATCGAGCCGATCTTGGCCACCGAATCGTAGTCCATCGCAACATCAATTTCGTCAGCCGTCAGCACGGGGCAGGAAGAGCCGCCGGGGATCACCGCCTTCAACTTGCGCCCGCCCAACACGCCGCCGCCTACCTCTTCGATCATGCGTCGCAGAGGAAAGCCCATCGGTAGTTCGTAGACTCCCGGCCTTTCAATGTGCCCGCTCAGGCAAAACAGTCGAGTCCCGCCGTTCTTGGGCGTTCCCAGCTTGGCGTACCACTCCGCGCCGTTTTGAATAATGTGGGAGACGTTGGCCAACGTCTCAACGTTATTGATGATCGTCGGACCTTCGTAGAGGCCCACGATCGCGGGGAAGGGAGGCTTGATGCGCGGGTACCCTCGCAGTCCCTCGAGAGAATTCAGAAGGGCGGTCTCCTCGCCACACTCGTAGGCGCCTGCACCCGTGTGCGTACAAAGCTCAAAATCGAATCCCGTTCCCAGGATGTCTTTTCCCAAAAATCCTCGCGCGTAGGATTCTTCGAGAGCGCGATCCACAATGTGGATCAAGTAGCGATATTCTCCGCGGGTATAGATGAAACCCTGGTGAGACCCGATGGCGAAGCCGGCGATAATGATGCCTTCGATCAGTTGGTGGGGGTCGTATTCCAACAGTGGCCGGTCCTTGCACGTTCCCGGCTCGCTCTCGTCGGCATTGCAGATAACATACTTGGGCTTCGCGGATTGTTTCGGTACAAAGCTCCACTTCATGCCAGTGTTAAAGCCAGCGCCGCCGCGGCCGCGAAGAGCGGAGTTCTTCATCTCATTGATGACGGCGTCCGGCCCCATCTCGAACGCCTTCTTCAGGGCCTTGTAGCCGTCGTTCTGGAGATAGACATCAATCGAAGTCGAGTTGGGGATACCAAACCGCTTGGTGAGAACCCTCACCTCGAGCGGCGATCCTTTGAGGTAATTTTGATAATCGGACATACTTGTCTTAGGGAACAGGGAACAGGTGTAAAGTGTAAAGGCTGAATGTTGAAGTCTAAGTGAACTTCTCCTCTCTTGAACCTTTACCCTTTAACCTTTACCCTTCGTACTTCACCCTTCACACCGCAGCCCAAGTTCCCTACTCGCTATTCCCTGTTCCCTATTCCCCGTTTCCTCCCCGCAGCTTTTGCAACAGTGCATCAACCTTCCCGGGAGTGAGGTCTTCGTAAAAATCGTAATTCACTTGCATGGCCGGAGCGCCGCAACAAGCGCCAAGGCATTCCACTTCCTCCAAGGAGAATAGTCCGTCGGGCGTGGTCTCTTTATGGGCAATTCCCAGCCGCTTCTTGCAATGTTCCAGAATTTGTTCTCCGCCGCGCAACATGCAAGACACATTCGTGCACACCTGGAGGTTATACTTGCCCAAGCGGTTCCGGTGGAGCATCGAGTAGTAGCCGATGTTCTCAATTACCTCGATCGGCCGGACCTCCACCCTGCGCGCGACTTCCTCAATGACCTCGTCGCTAATGAATCCCACTTCATCCTGAGCGAAGAGGAGGCAGGGGACGATAGCCGAACGCTTCAGCGGATAGCGCGAGATCAACCGGTCGAATTTCTTAAGCAACTCGTCCGACAGCATTACAACACCGGAAAATAGAAACTAGAAAATGCAAAATCGAAAATCGAAACTCGAAATTCGGAATTCGGAATCCCAGCTCCTGACTTCTGACTCCTCACTCCTCAATCCCGTCTTCTGACCCCTGCCTAAGCCGAAACTCGAAATCCGACATTCTGACTTCTGACTCCTGATTTCTGTCTTCCCACTCGTCACTGCCCTACCTGTCCACTTCGCCCAAAACAATATCGATTGTGCCGATGCACGCAACCACATCGGCAATCAAACGGCCTTCAATCATTTTCGGCAAGGCCTGCAAGTTCGCGAAGGAGGGCGCGCGGACGTGGCAGCGGAACGGCTTCGGTGACCCGTCGCTGACCATGTAGAAACCCAGTTCGCCACGAGGCGCTTCGATGACCTGGTACACTTCGCCCACCGGGGGATGGAATCCCTCCGTGACAATCTTGAAGTGATAGATCAGCGCCTCGATCGAAGTCTTCATGCTTTCCCGGTCGGGCAGAACGATGTGGGGCGCGTTGGCTTTTATAGGGCCCTCGGGAATCCCCTCCATTGCTTGTTGCACGATACGGAGCGACTGGCGCATTTCTTCCATGCGTACCAAGTACCGAGCGTAGACATCGCCCTCGGGCCGGGTAGGGACTTTGAAGTCAAACTTTTCATAGCTCGAGTAAGGCTCTTTCTTACGAATATCCCAGTCCACTCCTGAGCCACGCAGCGACGGACCTGAGAGTCCCCAGGCAATGGCCTCATCGCCGCTCAGTTTGCCGATCCCGACCGTCCGCTTCAGCCAAATAGGATTCTTGCTCAACAAATTCTCGTATTCCTCGAGATGGCCAGGGAAAGTCTTCACGAACTTCTCAACTTGCTTGAGCCAATCCAAGGGAGGCTCGAGAGCCAAGCCGCCGACGCGAAAATAACTGGTCATCATGCGCTGGCCGGATACCATTTCGAAAATGTGGAGGATCGTCTCACGCTCCCGGAAACAATAGAGAAGGACAGACATGGCTCCCAGATCGATGGCGTGAGTTCCCAGCCACACCAGGTGGCTCTGAATGCGCGTGAGTTCGGTGAGCAGGACTCGGATCCACTGGGCGCGCGGAGGAATTTCGAGATCCAGTAGTTTCTCCACCGCTAAGCAAAAGCCCAGGTTGTTGGAGAGCGGGGAGAGGTAATCCATGCGGTCAGTAAGGGTTATACCTTGCGAATAGGTCTTGTCCTCGAAGGATTTCTCGAAGCCGGTGTGCAGGTAGCCGATGTCATAGATGGCTCGAACCACCGTCTCGCCATCGAGTTCAAGCACCAATCGCAATACCCCGTGGGTCGAGGGGTGTTGCGGCCCCATGCTGAGGATAACCCGCTCTTCTTCACCCGGAATTTTCTCCAGCGTTATGGGCATCTAACGGTATCCCTCGGTGGGATAATCCTTGCGCAGGGGGTAGCCTTCCCAATCTTCCGGCATGAGAATTCTTCTTAAATAAGGATGCCCTGCGAACTGGATTCCAAAAAGATCGAAGACTTCGCGCTCGAAAGCGTTCGCGGCTGGATAAACGGGAACCAGAGAATCCACGCACGGATCATCTCCGCCGGCGCGCACCTTGAGCCGAAGCCGTTCTGCATTCTGAAGTGAAAGGAGATGGTAGACCACTTCAAAGCGCGGTTCGTTCGGGTAAAGGTCCAATGCGGTTATGTCGGAAAGGTATTTGAAAGCAAGCCGGGGCTCGTCACGTAAGAACTCCGAGACGCGGATCAGCCATTCGGGCGGGATGTAGATCGTGACCTCTCCGCGAAACTCTCTCGCCTCTTCAATGCCCTGCGGAGCAAATTCTCGAAGCTTCTTTAGGGCGAGGTTGGATTCGAGGTTGGAAGGCATGACAGTGAATATGAGGTACTAGCGTAGTGTCCAGGAGATAGCTGGACAACGCTCCTTCTCGTAGCGCCGGCATCCTGCCGGCAGATGCCGCCGGGACGGCAGCGCTACATCGTCCACTCAATTAGTGGACACTACACTAGCGCTTCCAGTCCAGGGCGCCTTTCTTCCAAATGTAGACATACCCTGCCAGCAAGACGGCAATGTACAGAAGCATTTCAAGGAAGCCGAACCACTTCAAGCTCTTGAAAACCACTGCCCACGGATAAAGGAAGACGGCTTCCACATCGAAGAGAATGAAGAGCATCGCCACGAGATAGAAGCTCACGGAGAAACGTTCCCGAGCATTGCCCACAGGGGGAATTCCGCATTCGTAGGGGCTCAGTTTGGCTCGCGAGGGGCGTTTGACTCCCACCCACGCGGAGAGGCCCAGGATGGCCGCGCTCAACCCGACGACAACCAGGAAATAGATCAGTACTGGCAAATAAGGGCTTGTCATTGCAATAAGTTACAGTGAATGTCCTGAACCCTGCCTAACATTCAAATATACGAACCGCAAACTAAAGTGTCA
>Ga0326727_10006172_pt1 | contig 33154 bp, 19 predicted proteins | sample MB2enrmetagenome_FD_207643 | JGI IMG/M metagenome (GOLD analysis project Ga0326727, IMG submission 207643) | Lab enriched peat soil microbial communities from McLean, Ithaca, NY, United States - MB29MY | ecosystem: Environmental > Terrestrial > Soil > Wetlands > Peat | place: USA: New York...
GAGCACAGCTATATCGGATGTTCACCCACCCGATTTGACTTAAATCTTGTAGTCAGGAAGGTTAACTCATTTTTTGACCTAAATATGTAGTCACTAATATTGTTGATAATAGTAAATATTTCTCTTGACATGATTGACTACTATTCTTTATTTTAGTAGTCACTATGTATGTCACTCAGACTACCTCCACCTCCAAGTCCGGCCAGCCTTATCTCTGTACCCTGTTACGCGAGTCTTACCGCAAAGGAAGTGTGGTTAAAAACCGCACCATCGCCAACCTCAGCCACTGTAAGCCTGAAGAAGTTGCGGCGATCCGCCTTGCTCTAGAACATAAAGAAAATCTGGCGGAGCTCGGTTCTATCGAAGATTCTATCCGGCTGCAGGAAGGCCTCCGCGTGGGCGCCGTTTGGACCGTCTACGCGATCGCCAAGCGCTTGGGGATCGAAAAAGCCTTGGGGACAGAACGCGCGGGGAAGCTGGCGTTATGGCAGGTGATCGCCCGCACTATCGACCAAGGATCCCGGCTATCAGCGGTTCGGCTGGCTCAAACCCATGCGGCGTGCGATATCTTGGGCATGTCCCACGGGTTTGACGAGAATGATTTGTACGACAATCTGGGCTGGCTGTCAGAGCACCAGGAGCAGATCGAACTGAGTTTGTTTCGAGCTCGGCGCAAGGGGAAAGAGAAGCCGAGCGAGCTATTTTTGTACGACGTGACCAGCAGCTATTTCGAAGGGGTGTGCAACGCGCTGGCGGATTGGGGCTACAACCGAGATGGCAAGAAGGGGAAGAAACAGGTGGTGTTGGGGCTGCTGTGCGACGAGGTGGGCGACCCGGTGTCGGTCGAAGTATTTCGTGGCAACACGAGCGACGTGAAAACCTTCGCCCATCAAATTGCCAAAGTGGCGGATCGCTTCGGCTGCAAGCGGGTGACGATGGTCGGGGACCGCGGGATGATCAAGAGCGCGCAGATCGAGCAACTGGAGGAGAAGGACGGATTCCACTACATCACGGCGCTGACCAAGCCGCAGATTGAAACGTTGATTCACAAGGGGGTGGTGCAGTTATCCTGGTTTGATGAAAAAATCTGCGAGGTTGAAAGCGATGGCATCCGCTACGTATTGCGGCGCAATCCACAACGCGTGGAGGATCTGAAGCGCAGCCGGCAGGACAAGCAGGCATCCGTATCCAGGCTTCTGGAAAAAAAGAACCTCTATCTGGCGGAACACCGGCGGGCGAAGGTGGGCATTGCCGAGAGAGACGTGGCGGCGAAAATCGTCCAGCTCAAGATAGATGGTTGGTTGAAGGTGGTAGCTGCCGAGCGCGATCTGCGACTGCAGGAGGATAGCACGGCGCTGACGGAGGCATCGTTGCTGGACGGATGCTACGTGGTCAAAAGCGACCTGCCCAGGGAGTATGCCGATGCTCAGACCATCCATGACCGTTACAAGGACTTGACTCTGGTGGAGCAGGCTTTCCGGACGACCAAAACGGTTCACCTCGAAATGAGGCCCTGGTTTGTGCACATTGAAAGGAATACTCGCGGCCATGCCCTGGTGGTCATGCTGGCGTATCTGATCACCCGTTACCTGCGACAGGCTTGGGCGGATATGGATCTCACTGTCGAGGAGGGATTGGATCAACTAACGACGCTATGCGCCACCCAGATTCTCGTGAAAAAAGAGGTCCGCTGCAATCAAATCCCTGTGCCGCGAGCTCTATCGCAAAAGCTGCTAAAGGCCGCCGACATCCATCTTCCTCCAGCACTGCCATACCTGGGAGCAAAAGTAGTCACTAGGAAGAAGTTGACCCAACGTCGGGTAAAGCATTGATTCCTTATGGAAATAGCACTCGATCCGTCCTTCTCTAGAAAGGTGAACATCCGTTATGACGGATGCGGAACGGTTCGACCTGATCGAGTGGCACAGGTTTCTGCTTTTTGATTTCTTCGATCGCCTTCAACTGTTTTTCCGTCGGCTTGAACTCGGCCACCAGCAGGTCGGTCACGTCTACCTGCACGGCTGATGGGTATTTCCGGAGCGCCGGCGCGTCCCACTTCGAAACCAAGGCTGCGTCGCCGGCCTGTTTCCGGATTTCCGGGAGTCGTGGCTCGATCGCCGCCAGTGCGTCGTCCACCGGCGCACTGCTGAAGACCTGGCGGTGAATTTTTTGCTGCGCATCGGTTAGGGCCTTGGACAGCTTTTCAAACTGGGAGGTGTCGCCCGCGGCTTTGGCGGCATTGGCCGCCTTCATTTGTTCGTTGCGTTTCGCCTGCTGGTCGTTAGTCCAGAAGAAGGCATACGCCACAGCACGCGAATCGTAAATGCCGATGCGCTGCAACTCGTCCTTCGCCTCGCCGCCTGATCCGGCCGCCCAGATCTGGCCGCCGGCGACTGACACCAAGCTCAGAATCAGCAATAGACACCACGGTAAATTGGGTCTGTTTGGCTTCTCAGTGTTCACGAGCTATCTCCCTCCCTTATCCGGATGGCCGATACGGTCTTTGCGATAGTACTGCAACTCCTTCGAGACCCAAAGAATAGGCGATGAGCTGAAATCGCACTAGCTGAGTTTCTCCGTGCGCAGTCCATCGGGGACAGCCATCCCAGCTCGCGACGAGAGCCTCAGCGGATGGGTGACGCGCACATGAGCCCGCCCTGCGCCCAGAGGTTGCTTGCACCGCGGGCCAGCTTCATCACCGACCCTGAGCCGAGGTCGCGCTTGAACATCTCGCCATAGTTGCGCACGGCTTCAATGACACGCGTGGCCCAAGCGATTACCGCGACCTTTAGGAAAAACTCACAGGGATATCCCTGCGGGAATGTCCGGTGCGCCACCAGGGACGCATGCGTGTGATTGGGCTGCTGCAAAAAGCAAACAAACATCCGACTTCGGACGGCCCATGAAAACATTGCGATCAGAAATGGACATGCCCAACAACACTCATTTCGCCACAAGTGCGGTCGAAGTGTCTTTTGATTTTCAAATTTCTGCCCAGACTTCCTTCCCTGAAGATCTGCATACTGTTACGGAGTCCATCCCAAGAGTCTCGATTGATCCGCTTCCACGATTCTGGTGGGTTTTTACCCGACCCACACTGAGATTCAATACCCATAGGTCCGACATGTGTGCTGCGGTTTAGTACAATTCATTTTTAGCCCACCGCCGCCGGATTACATGTCCGTTCTATCCCAACAGGTTTGCGCCGCGGCGCCGGTGTATGGACATAATCGTTGAGTGGGGTCGAATTTCAATGAGCGGCCTTCCAGATTTAGCGAAAATCTATTCAAACGACTCTTGGAATTTTGAATTGCCGGAGAAAATCGTGCACACAGCTCTGCTTTTTTTTGACCATCGGGATTTTGCGTTTGAGGCGTAAACGAGAAAGACCCTCTCCCCGATGACCGGGGAGAGGGCTGTTGTGGTTGGGACGAATATTAGTCGTCCAGGTCAGCGCTAGCGGCGGGCGCCGGGCGCTTGAAGTCGCTCGCGGGGCGAACCTTTTTCTCGCCGGGATACGGCCGCGTAAACCCGGTAGCCTCGTACCAGTTCAGATGGCCGACGGTGTCCGGGTCTTCGGAGTCGGGAATGTGATATTTGCCGGCGAAGATCTCCGCCTTTTTCTTCTCCCAACCAGCCTGCAGAGCCTTAACCGCAGGGCTAACGTGCCGATCCTTAACCGCAGACATAGAGCTGCTGCAGGTGTTGAGGCTGGTGCTGATATTCGACGGGGCCGTATACCCCGCAACTCCGTAACACAGCGGGACACCGTTCGGCACGTGCGTCCACGGCAGGAAGTTGTCCTTGGGCGGATCGTCGACGAAGAGCGTTCTCATCGGCGAGGCCTTCAGGTCGAACTGGTTCATGGGCTTCAGACCGAGGATCTGCTCGATTGTGCGCGTCATGTTGACCTGCGTGTAGAAGGTGCTGTCTACGATTACCCCGACCCCAGCGCCATCCTGGTTCACGTTCTGCCTGACGTAGGGGCTGATGACATAGCCCGGGCTGCGGTGACCGTCGACGTGGTCGACGCCGGTCTGCGCGTCGTCTTCCTCGACGAAGATCGCCGAAGAGGACCAAATGGGGCTGTGGCTGATGGCGTCGACAAAGCGGCCCAGGGCCAAGTCGTTATCGGCCTGCATGGCTGTCGCGCTCGGCGGGCCGCCGGTGTGGTCGGAGCTGATCCAGATCAATTCCAACTGGGGGACCTTACCGGCCGCCACGTCCTTGTTGAAGTCCTGCTGCCAGACATCGAAGCGGTACTGGTCGGGGATGCCCAGATCGAATTGCGGGTATTTTTGGACTGCGTACTTCATCACGTTCGGGAGCGGGGAGTACGACCCGATCGAATTGTAGTACTGGAGCTGCGACTCCTTGCCATTCTCGTATTCCAATGTGTCGTTGTAGAACTGGGTCCAGGATGGCTCGCAACTATTCGTAATGATCGACGGGGTGCAACCCGGCGGGTTGAAGGTATTCTCCTCGACGTACTCGCCGTAGATCTTCATGTTGATGCCGGCTGCGGCCGCCACGTCGAACAGGTGGCCGTTCTTTTGATAAGCGATCGCATCGCCGCCGTTGGAGGGATAGTCGCGGAGCCAGTCCGGCGACTGGATGTCGTCGGAGTAGGGCGCCATGGCCTGGAGAATCCAGTTGTGACCGTCGGCCGACTGGCGGCTCGGGTCGTAGAAGTTGTCCAAAAGCGGGAAGCGCTGCACCAGCGCGTGCGCGTTGGGCGTTACGACGGGGTATTCCTGGTAGGTCGAGTGGTCGCCAAAGACTGCCAGGGAGGCGTCGCCATTGCCGCCGGCCACGTCGCCCAGGATCTGATCGTAGGTGCGGTTTTCACGGATAATCAGGAAAACGTGTTTGATCAGCGACGGATCGCCGATCATCTCCGGGATTGCGACCGGCTTGGTAAACCAGTTGCCGCCGAAGGCCGACCCGATATTGTCCGCCCGATCCCAGTGGTTATTCTGGAAGACCTGCATCGTCATCGCGTTCAGGGTCGAGCTACTCGGTACGGGGACGATGCTCACGGTGCCAAGGTCCTGGTGGGTTTCAAAGTCGGTCACGCTAAATTCTTTGGCGTACGAGTTTTCGTACGTATCCGTCGGAGGGGGTGCCACCCCGTAGCCCGTGGTGCCGAGGCCCTTGTCGTTGGCAACGAGCAGCGCCTTGTCCGCGGCGTCGAGCACGACCGAGCTCGGCGCATAGCCGACCGGGATCATGCCCTTGATGGGATTCCACGCGTTCTCGCTGAGGTCGACCACGGCGACGGCGTTGGCGTTGTAAAGCGCGACGTAGGCGATGTTGTTCGTGGCATCGACGGCGATCGAGTTCGGGCCCGCGCCGTAGGCCGGTTCGACATCAAAGGGCACTCCGATCGGCAGCCCGAGGCCGATCGTGCGCGACACCGTGTTGGTGGTGGTGTCGATGACCGAGAGGCTGTCGCTATAGGTGTTGGCGACCAACAGCTTCTGGCCCCAGAAGGCCATACCGGTCGGGTGCAGACCGGTCTCGATGGTGCCGGTGACCGTAAACGAGGCCAGATTGACCACGGAAACGGTGCCGGTGGCCGTGGTACCGGTCGGATACTCGGCGACGACCGGGGTGCCGTTGGAGTAGAGTTGAAAGTCAGCGTTGGTAGCAATCCGGCCAGCCTCGTTGGAGACGTAAGCGGTCTTGCCATCCGGCGAGATCACGACGCTGTGCGGGACGTTACCGACGCGGACCGTTGGGCCTTCGACCGGCATCGCCTGGGTCAGGTCGATCTTTGCCAGCTCGTTGTTGAAGTTCAGCACGACGTAGGCAGTCTTATTATCCGGCGAGATCGCGATGCCCGTGGGATAGGAAGTGTTAACTGTGTAGTAAGGAGCGTTGTATTCAAAGTTATCCACAAATGAGTAGGGAATGCCGCAGGGGATCGCAAGGCTCCCCGTGGTCCCCACAGGAGCGGGCAGTATAACGCCGGTCACCGGCATGGTGACGGTCTGGGTGCAAGTAACGGTGTTCAGATGCGGCACCGGCACCGGAATCCCGGAGACGGTTATGTTGGTGGCGTCCAGCGGAACATTGACCTTGGCGACGTTCCCTGTGATCAAGCCCGTGCCCGGATCGACGTTGACGATGGCAACGTAGCTATTGTAGATGCTGTCCTGGTCCTGGCTGAATAGCAGGTGCAGGCCGTCCGACGTATAGGTGATGCCGCTGGTGCTGCCGTTCTTATTGCCGTCGTAACTGTAGGTCTGCAGGACAGCTCCGGTCTCGGTGTTGAAGATCGTGACGGCCTGTGGGGCGCCCATTTGAAGGACGGCGGCGGTGTGCGTGCTGGTATTAGGGTTCAGCGCGACGGCCTTGGCGCGGGTCGTGATGCCGAGATAAACCTGGGTGCCGGCGGGCGTGATGATCGTGCCATCGCTGACGACCCATGGGTTGGACAAGGGCTTCGCGTAGGTCGGGCCGGTCGTCGCGCTCGTGTTCTCGCCGGGGCCGTAGGTCGGGTCCTGAGCAGCGGCCAGCGCCGCAAAGCTCAGCCCTGCCGCCAGCAGGCCGGCGAGCAAGCGCAGACGCTTGATCCGAAAACTATTTCGAAAGGATTTTGGGGACATAAAGCTCTCCTTAGATATGTGACAGATTCGTGACAGAGGCTTGGCGCGCCTAGAGGGCTACGCAAGCGTCTCCATTCTAGGAAGGCAGCCCAAACGCCAACATGACGCGGAGATTACATTTCTGTCATCTTGATCACGAAACCGGAATGCGGAGGGTGACGCGGGTGCCCTGCCCCACCTGGCTGGCGATCTCCACATTGCCGCCGTGAAGCAGCATGATGCTCTGAACGATCGCCAGCCCCAACCCGGTGCCGCCGGATGCCTGGGAGCGCGACGTATCCACTCGGTAGAAACGGTCAAAGACCTTGGGCAGCGCTTCCGGCGGAATGCCTTCGCCGGTATCGGAGACTTCGATGCGGACCGTGGACGCTTCAGCGCCGGTTCCCGGTGTCGTTCCCAGCACGATCGATCCGCCGGATGGCGTATGTGCGACGGCATTCGACACCAGATTGCCCACTGCCCTTTGCACGAGAGCGCGGTCCAGCTCAGCAATGACAGGTTCGGCTCCGGCAGCGGTGGTGAGCGAGATACCGCCATCTTCAGCAGAAGCTTCGTAGTAGTCGCGCACCCCATCGAGCAATTCGGCGACATTGACGCGCTCACGATGCAGGTGGGTCAGCGGGCTCTCGGCTCGGGCCAGGAACAAGAGATCGCTGATGAGGCCCGACAGGCGCACAGCTTCTTCCAGGCAGGACCCGAGCACATCACGGTATTCGTCGACGGTGCGTGCGCGGACCAAGGCCACTTCGGCTTCGCCGCGGATGTTATTCACCGGCGTGCGCAGGTCGTGCGCAATATCCGCGGAGAATCTGGAAATCCGCTCGAAGGACTCTTCCAGGCGGTCGAGCATTTTGTTGAAGGTGTCGGCAAGGGACGCCAGTTCCAGCGGGTATCCCTCCGGCAAAATCCGCTCGTGCAAGTTCGTCGAACTGATGTGTTGAGCCGTGGTCGCAATCTCTTCGACTGGCCGAATGCCACGCCGTGCAACTTGATATCCGATCAGCGGGAAGATCGCGAAGGATCCCAGAAGAATTGCCAGGAACCATCGCCGATAGCGGGCCAACAACGCTTCCTGCTGTGAGACGTCGATGGCAATTTCGATTGTGTCTGTTCGCGTGGAAGGTGAACCGACCTGCGCTGATGCGCCGGTGATCCGAAAGGCCCGCCCGCGCATCCCCTTCATGGAAAACGTATGATCGGGACGGCTCTGTATTTGGCCGGCGAGCAGCGACAAGTCCAATTGCTCGGCCATTCCCGGCGTCGTCAGCAGCGGTGTGGCACGCTCGTCGAGCAGGCGAATATAGAATTGCTCGTATCGCCGGGCGGCGGATTCAAGCTCAATTTCCTCCCTCAGCCCGTCCCAGTCCTGTGGGCGCTCGCGCAAAAGCGTGCGGACCACGTGGAGCTTATCGGCGAGGAACAGGTCAGTGCTTTTTTCCAGTTCCGTGCGCAACACTACATAAAGACTGGCTGTAGCCAGGAATACGAGACCTAAGCCGGCCAGCGCGTACCCGGCAGTTAGCCGAAAGGCCAGGGTCCTCCACCACGGTCCGGTGTTACTGTTCGCATTCCAGGACATAGCCGGCTCCCCGCACAGTATGGATCAGCTTGAGGGGAAAAGGATCATCCACCTTGCTGCGCAATCTTCGGACGCTGACGTCGACAACATTAGTGTCGCTATCGAAATTCATGTCCCAAACCGCTTCGGCAATCAGAGTTCTGGAGAGCACTTCGCCTGCGCGCCGCGCAAAAAACGATAAGAGAAGGAATTCCTTTGCCGTCAAATCCAGCCGTTGACCGGCACGGGTAACGCGCTGGCGCAACAGATCGATATCCAGGTCGGCCATGCGGATGGTTTCCTGCTGGCGGGACGGAGCCCGGCGCAGCAGCGAGCGCACGCGCGCCAGTAACTCGGAGAAGGCGAACGGCTTCACCAGATAGTCGTCGCCTCCCAGTTCAAAGCCGCGTACGCGCTCGTGGACTGCGTCGCGGGCAGTCAGAAGCAATACCGGCGCCCGCCGGCCGGCTTGGCGCAAACGAGTCAGAACCTGCCAGCCATCCAAACCGGGAAGCATCACATCGAGAATCAGAAGTTCGAAATCCACTTCCTGTGCCAGGTACAGGCCTTCCACACCGTCGCCGGCTACATCCACGACAAAGCCCGCTTCGCTAAGTCCCTTCTTTAGGAACTTGGCGGTCTTGGATTCATCTTCGATGACCAGAATTTTCATAATCAGCCACCTCGGAACGCGATTTTCACCGAACATGAGACGCTCAAGGGAGGCCCTTGGGCGTATCAGCTTGTTGCCTCCACCCAGGGGACGTCCCTCTTTGAGGCCCCTTCCACTTTGGCCGGGGTTGACGCGTTTGGAATACCCGGCCTGTTACCCTGCAAACCAGAACAAGCCGGCGGCCGCGATTCAGAACTCGAGTCGAAGTGCGAACTGGATCTGCCGCGGTGTCCCGGTCCCGATAGGAGTGGTGTTCACCGGTTGAGTGATCACGCCAAACTCCCCGGGTCCGGCCGAAAAGTCCGCGTTGGGGGCTCCGAACTGCGCCCGATTGAAAATGTTGAACGCTTCGGCCCGGAATTGGAGCTGCGATCGGTCGTTTAAGCTAATTCGTTTGCTCGCACCTATATCGGCTTGCCACAGACCTGGGGCACGGGCCGCATCTCGTGGCGCATTGCCGAACGTGCCTGAGGCAGGCACCGCAAAGGCCGCCAGGTTGATCCAAGCCGAGGGCGTAGCGCCGCCAAGAGGAGTGAGAGAAACTCCTGGAAGGATATTCGGGCGCTGGTTGTTCGTGTTACCATCGGGCACGGCACCGGCCGACCGATCGACGGTGACGTTGACGGGAAAACCCGTATGCGCACCCACAATCGTAGTCAACTCCCAGGACCCGAAAACACTCCGCAGGAAACCCGGCTGATTCAGGTGTGCTTTGCCGGCCCCGAAGGGTAGCTCATAGACGGCACTGGCATTCGCCGCATGCCGGAAATCCCAGATGCCGCTGGCACGGTCGCATGACCGGCAAGCGACGTTTTCCGGAGTCAGCGAATCGCCATCGCCGCTGCCCATGGAGCCGTCGTCAATCTCGTGCGACCACGTGTAATTCATCGAGAACAGCAAACCTTTCTTGAAAGAGCGCCGCAAGCTAAGGCCCAGGCCTTCGTAGCTGCTGTTGCTGTCGTTGCCGCGCCAGGAGATTTGCCCAAATTGGGGATAAGGACGCTCGCCCGTCAGTGGGTCGATGACATTAACATAAGAGAGCGTCAGCAGGTGCGTTCCCTTGCTGCCGACATAAGAGGCCGTTCCCACCAAGTCGAGAGGAAGTGCCTGCTGGATTGAAAGTCCCCATTGGCTCACATACATGTCCTTCCGACGGCGTTCCATGGCAGACGGCGAAATGATGCCGGTGACGTCAGCCAGAAAGGGGTCGATGGGGTAGGACAGGCTGGGGATGGTTTTCTGCGAAAGAGAAAAACTCGCTACTTCATTGGACTCGGGAACATTCTGGTCGTCCAATTGTCCATCCTGATGGTAAGTTCCGAAGCCCAAGCGGATCACCGTTTTGCCTCCGAGCCAGGCGGGGGCCCAAGCGAGCGCGATACGCGGATCAATGTCGCGATAGGTGGGCGGTCCGAAACTGGCCCCCACGCCACAGTACCCGGCCGGCCCGCACGTCTCGAAGTCGAATGGGTCGGGGCGGCCGTGCACTTCGTGAAAGATATTGAAGAAACTGTAGCGCGCGCCCAGATTCAGCGTAAGGTCCGGCGTCCATTTGAATTCATCCTGAAGGTAGCCGAAGTATGCGGTCTTGCGCAGCCCGTTGATTGGCTCCGCTTGGGTGTACTTACCGGTATTCACATCGTCTGCCTCGAAAGCAGCCGTGGAGGCATAGGAGACCGTGCCGCTGGCGGTCTTGCCCTGGTTCATCTGGATCCGGCGGATCTCTACGCCGGCCTTGATCACGTTGCGCCCGCTGATCTTGGTGAGGTTGTCGATTCCCGCAAACGTGTTGCCGGCTCCGGTACTGACGCGGTCATTGTTCAGGGTCGTGAAGCCGGACACTGAGATTGCGTACAGGGATCCGGTCCGGTTCACATCGGTGGTGTAGGCGGTGCTGCGATTGAAGCCGAATTTCGTTTCGTTCACCAGCCCCTGCGAGAAAACATGCAGCAGCTCGATCGCGGCATTATCCGGCGAGGAATTCAATACCTGCAGGTCTTCCAGATACTGTCCCGAGCTGGCAAGCGGCACGCTGCTGACCGCTCGATCGATATTCAGGCGGACGAAGGCGGTTGTTTTATCCGAGAAATGGTGATCGATGCGCATCATCCCGGAGTCTTCGTTCCCCAACTGACGGCCATTCCCTACGAATTCTGATGCGGCGGGGTTGCCGGCGACGGGCAGCACACCCTCGGGGTAAGCGTTGACAATGGGAATGAGCATGGGAGATCGAGCGGCTACTTGCTGCCGAAAGGCCGGCGAGGGCACAAAACCCACCAAGGTCTGTCCCAGCGTTTGGCGGTAGCCCTCATAGGAGGCGAAGAAAAAGGTTTTATCGCGGACGATGGGTCCGCTCAAGCTGCCTCCGAATTGATTCAAGCGAAACGCCGGCTTGGCGGTGTCGATAAACTCGCGGGCATCGAAGATGTCGTTGCGGAGGAACTCGAAAGCGCTGCCGTGAAACCGATCGCTGCCGGAAGCCGAGACCACGGCCATCTGTCCCCCGGCGGTGGCCCCCGTTTCAGCTGTGGCCAGCATGGACACGACACGGAATTCCTGGATGGTGTCCAACGGTATCGCTAAACGCACATACGGCTGCTGGGCTTGATTGATGATATTGGTCGCGTCGACGCCATCGTAGGTGAAATTGTTGTCGTCGCGCCCGCGTCCGGCGACGCGAATACTCCGCTGATTGCTGCTGCTGTTATAATCCGTGTCCACCGCCAGCGGGGCAAGCGCGGTCAGAGTTGCCCAGTTGCGGCCGTTGAGCAACAGTTCCGTCACTTGCTTGCGCTCGACGGTCGCTCCCAGGGTGTTCGAGCTCTCGTCCAGCTGCTGGGTGCTCGCGGTGACCTCGATCCGCTCGGTGGTTCCGGAAACCTGAAGTACGGCGTTCAGGGTGGTGGTATGTTCCACCCCCACCGCCAGGTTTTCAAAGCTGGCGGTCTGGAAGCCCTTGAGGGCAAAGGTCACGGTGTAGGTCCCGACCGGCAGCATAGGGATGTCGTATGTTCCGCTGCTGGATGTGACTGCGACCCGGCTCAAGCCGGTCCCATTTTGTGAGGCAGCGACACTCGCGCCTGGCACCCCCAGCCCGGAAGGGTCCCTCACGGTTCCGGTCAGAGCGCCGCGGTCAACTTGTCCGTAGAGGTCAACAGTCAAAAGGAGAAAGCAACAGAGCCATCGCGTGCGCATCACAGATCCTCCCATAGAAAAGCGAAATTAGTTGTATTGAAAATCAGAAGGCTGAACCCTGAGAACAGAGGCAGGATTGGACAACTTTTGCCAACCTCCGTCACTCTGGGGTTAGAATCGATGACCTTCACGTCGTCAGACTCCTGCACAGGGAGCATGGCTTCCCGTATCCATATCCCTCCCGCTTTGGCAAACGCATTCCTATTGGACCTGTGAAACAACCTCCTCTTCATACGGGAAAGGGATCTCAGATATGGAGGGCTTGATTCACTGCGAGGGGGAATAATACAGTTCCATTGTTTATTAATTGTGGGTGATTTATGAAGTTTTGGTTAATTCAAGGTGTTATGTTCTGAGTTACTGTAAGTTGTTTGAGATCAATTACTTAGTCAATGGCAAAATGCCGGCTTGGCGGCAAATCCCGTGGATTCAATAAGTAAGCAATTAGGGCGAAAAATCTCAGAACATAATTTTCAGGTTTAATCAACATTCCCCCTGATCCCTGCCGCCCATGGATGACTGCAAGGTCGGAGTGGTTGAGAGAGACAAGTACTTTAGCTTCGCGCTGGAAGCGTGCGACGCGGCGGCATCCCGCCCTTGGCGATCCCGAGGCAACGTCGCGAGGCCGACAGCCAATGCAATGAGAAGCATTTCAGGAAGCTGGTCCTATTAAGGGAAAATGGAGGTCTCAGGGCAGCAGAGGTTTTTGCACTTTGCGGCGACCGCAAGCTATCGCGATCGAAGGCTTTCGGCTCACTGCTGGTCATCATTGACCGGGGTCGCGGTCCAGAAACGTTAGGACTCTGTCGGAAGCGCCCCCACGACAGAAAAAGCCTAAAATGTCTCCAAAACTATCAGGGGCACTTTCGTTAAAGCCTTTTGAAGGAAGCAGTTGGCGTTTGCGGTGGGCGCGGGGAGATCTTACCCATGGTGATCTCAATGCCATTGTTCTTGACAAGGCAAGACTCGCATTTGGTGTCGAAGCCAGGCCGAAACCAAGAAATTCCATGCACCGGTCATCGGACCCAAACTATTCAAAATCGAGCCTCGTCAAAAGCAACCCTGCATGCCTCTGCGCACACGGCATTCCGGGAAGCCACAAATCCAAGTGGAGGCGCAACACGATTATCCTGGGCATTCCCTTGCCGACACAACGAAACTCCTGAACCTGCCGGGTCCAACTCTCATCCCACTGCCGTCGCATCCTCCTTCTGGTCGATGACCAAAACTCAGCAACGCTTCCCTGGAGAAGCCCCTACCGTCTGCATTGCGGTACCCAGCTTTTCGCCACCCATCCGAACCTGCACCCTGTGTTCGCTTCCATCATCCCGGAGTGGAATCGTGCCGCCTTGAAGCCATTCTCCATCCAACTCCACACCCGCAATGCCGTGGCCAACGTGTTCAGGATTGACAACCGTTACACGATACGAAGAATTTCCATAAGCATAGGTCAGGCTGAAACCAGGCCACTCTTCGGGAATCGTTGGATTGATGGTCAAAGTCTTGCCTCTCCGTTTGAACCCGAGCACTTCCTCGATCCATATCCGGTACATCCAGGCGCTTGAACCCGTATACCAAGTCCACCCCCCTCGCCCGACATGTCCTTCAAGAGAGTACACGTCGGCCGCCACCGCATACGGTTCGCCTTTATAGCGGGCTACACCGGCGGGAGATCGCGTAAGCTCAATGGGATTTAACATCCTCAATAATTCGACCGCTCTTTTCCCGTTTCCCTGGCGCGCAAATGCCAAAGCCACCCACAGCGACGCATGCGTATATTGCCCGCCATTTTCCCTGACTCCAGGAGGATAGGCTTTTATATAGCCGGGGTTCGGCTCGGCATTTTGAAAAGGCGGAGTAAACAACAAGATCAATCTCTCGGTCTCTCGGACGAGGTGCCGCTCGACAGCATTCAGCGCGCGATCTATCCGTTCACGAGACGCGTTTCCCGAAATGGCGGCCCACGATTGCGCCAGAGAGTCAATGCGGCATTCCGAATTGAGGTGGGAGCCTAGCGGGGATCCATCATCAAAATAGGCCCGCCGATACCATTCCCCATCCCACGCGTTGAGGTCGAGTGCCGAATGGAGATGGCGGATTCGGCGTTCACACAAGTCAGCCAATCCCGGGTCATTCATCAAAGTGCAGATCTGACGGAAGTTCCTCACGACATCGATCAGAAACCATGCAAGCCAGACGCTTTCACCTTTCCCTTCAACACCCACATGGTTAAATCCATCGTTCCAGTCACAAAGACCTATTAAAGGGAGCCCATGCTCTCCGGTCCTAAAGCCTTTTTCAATCACCTTGGCGCAGTGCTCGAACAAGGACCCGTCCGTCATAGAAACCGACGGCGTCGAATAAGCCTCCAACTCGCCATCCTTGAGGGACTGGCCTTCGAGAAAGGGAATGCGTTCATGAAGGATCTCCTTGTCTCCGGTGATTTGGACATAATAGGCCGTGACATAGGGAAGCCACCACAAATCGTCCGAGCAGCGAGTCCTCACGCCTGCCCCGGACGGCGGATGCCACCAGTGCTGGACGTCTCCCTCGAGAAATTGACGCCCGGCAGCGCGCAGGATATGCTGCCTGGCGATCTCGGGTTTACCGTGCACTAGCGCCATGACGTCCTGCAACTGATCGCGAAAGCCGTAAGCTCCACCTGACTGATACAGTGCGGAACGCCCCCAGATTCGACAACTCAAAGTCTGGTAGGGAAGCCAGCGATTCAAAAGCATGTCCGCTGTCTTCTCCGGTGTGTTCACCTGGATCGTGCCAAGCAACTGATCCCACCAACTCCTGGTCTTGATCAGCGATGCGTCTATTTGCCCGAGATTTGAATATTTTTCAATAATGGAACGTGCCTGCTGAATGGACTCGGCTTGGCCGAGCAAGAACGCGATTTCAGCCTCTTGTCCTGGATCCAGCTCGATTCGAACCTGAAGTGCGGCGCAAGGATCCAAGCCGGCGCCGGTACGCCCTGAAAGGGAGCGGCGACCGAGGGCTGCAGGACTCGCCGCCGACCCATTGCGCCCGACGAACTCCGTTCGATCGGCGGTATAACTTGTGGCTGCCGGACTTGCGGCCGCAAAGGCGATGTGCTTTGAGAAGTCGGAGTTGTAGGCATTCCGGGCAAAAAGCGCCTGGGTGACGGGATCCCAACTGGTAACTACGTGAAGCTGGGTTTCTTCCCGGTCTCTTCCCAAAACCCATTCGGCGAAGAAAGTGACCGTCAGTCGGCGTCTCCGCTTTGCGCGATTCAATAGCTTCAATTTCTGAATGCGTACCGGGTCTCCCGCCCCATCATCCACGGGAACGAATATCAGGAGATCGTGGTCAACGCTGTGACTGTTGTGCTGGATTCGTGAATATCCCTGCCCGTGATGAATTTGATAGGGTTCGGATCCCCGGACCGGTGCGGCAGTCGGGGTCCAGAATATTCCGGTTTCTTCGTCGCGCAGATAGATGCCCGCAGAGGAATCAACTTCTGTGGGGTCATTGTGCCAGGGAGTCAAACGATTCAGCTGGCTGTTGCCGTTCCAGGTGAATCCTTGCCCGGTCTCATCCACGAAAGTGCCGAAGCTCGGATTGGCCAAAACATTGATCCAGGGGGAGGGCGTTTCCCTGTTGCCCTCAAGACGTATGACATGCTCCCGGCCGTCTGCGGTAAAGCCGCTATAACCGTTATAATAGGCAAGCGCCGGCATCGGCAAAGGATGGCCGGGTTCGGGAAGACGCGGCGCGGGCGGTCCGGCGATAGGTGGATAAGTGCTGATTTCAGGCAGACTGCTTAACTGCCGAGCGAGCGATCCGCGCGACGCAACGATCACCACGTGGGCTGCGCTCAGAACTAAAGTCAAATCCTCTCCGGAAAGCTGCTCGGCGGATCTCAGGAATACTCCTCCCGGCCGGTCGACGCCTGTATGTGTGGAATGGGTTTGGATCAGCTTAATCAATTGCTGCTGAAGAGGCTGATCGTATCCGCCGGCTTCACTGTTCAGAATGACCAGATCGCTCTTCAAGCCGCGCTCATGCCAGAAGGTATGGGCTTGAAGCACTTCCCGAACGGTGGCAAGGTCGAGCGGATCGCCGATAAGGACGGCACAGATCGGCAGGTCGCCTGAAATGCCGAAAGCCCACAGCCGTGATTGACCCAGCGCATTTCGGCGAAGACGTTCCGATCCTGCCCTCAAACCGACATGGGAATAGATCATGCGGCTTGCCAGCTCCTGGAAACGCTGCACATCCTCGTTCTGGATACGAATGTATCGAAGGCTCAGCTGAGCGTGATTCCAGCTAAGCTCGAACACTCGATCATCGGCCTTGATGGTCCGATACTTCTCGATCAGCTGCATCGCTCGGTCGCGCGAATCGGCAGCGAGCATCACAACGGCCACGCGCGATTTCTTTCCAGGGTCGATCGACACTTCCATCCTGAGGCTGAAAATGGGATCCAGAACAGGCCCGGAAAGGCTTGAGAGATCGCCGGTCATAGCCAAAGGGAATTCCAGACTCCGCCCCCTCCCAAGAAACCGCTCCCTGCTGGTCTCGAATTGTCCGTTCCAATCGGAGCCGGAGCAAACAACCTGGCCCGCCCAAAGCGGGGATTCCTTCTCGGCGCCGGAGCGCCGAAATGCAAGCAGGGCCGCTTTGTCTAACAAAGCTTCCGTTTGGATAAAAAGCTTGTTGAAAGCAGGATGCGCACGATCGGACGCGTGGACCGCCATCGCCAGTTCTGCATACGTCGTCAGGTCGAGCCTTCTTTTCCGTGCCGAGCGATTGGTCAAAGTGATTCGGCGAACCTCGACGTCCTCTTCAGGAGAGACTGCAATCTCTGTAGTCGTTTCGATACCGTTGTCGACGCGCCGGAACTCGATTCTATCGGCGCGGCTGGCGACCGAGTAGCTCAGAGCCACCCTGTCGGTGGGATGGTAACTTGTCGACCAGAATTCTCCTGTATCCAGATCCCGTATATAGCAATAGGAGCCCCAGTGATCTCGTGTCGGGTCGGCACGCCATCTCGTGAGATCGTAGTCCCGCCACCGGCTGTATCCGCCGCCAGAATTGGTGACCATGCAGGAATACGAACCGTTCGAAAACAGTTGAGTCCGTGGTATCGGCGTTTTCTCGGTGCTGAGCCGTCCTGAAATCGATTCTACGGACGCGGTGATTAGCCGGGCCGGCGGCCGTTCTTCCGTCGGGCTCAAGTAAGAAACATCTCTGGACGGAGGGACTCCTTCGTACAAAAGCGGCTCCACCGCTCTGATCCTGAGGTCAGCATGAAAGCGCCTCTGCATGGCGTTATTTAGTAGCGCATTGTCCATCGCCAGAAGGCTCATGCCCTGGTGATGTGCCATGTAGGCATAAACAACAACTCCTCGTTTGCCTTCATCTCCCTCGCGCGAATAATCGATGGCTTCATAAAAACCTTTATTCCCGTGTAATCCCGCGAGATCCAGCTCCTTCATGTTTTTTACCGCGTTGAGCGGATCGACCGTCAGTGCAAGTGCGGTCGCATAGGGGGCCACAACCAGATCATCCCCGAGATCACGCTTTAGACCCAATGCAGGAGTCCCGAACGCACGATATTGGTAGATCTGGTTGGCATCCAATGCGCTGAACGCAGACTCAGAATTGCCCCATGGGACTTTTCGGCTCCGGCCATATTTTATTTGGAGCGCGACGGCTTCTTTGCATGCATGATGGAGAAGGGAGCCTTCATAATTGCGGGCAAAAATCGCGGGCATCAAGTACTCAAACATTGAACCGCTCCAGGAATACAGAAACTTGTGTCCCGAAAAGAGCCCGAAGGGGCGGCCAAGCGCCTGCCAATGCTCCGAAGTAATTTCTCCCCGTGCAATCGCAATCAGGCTTGTCAGGCGTGCCTCGCTTGCCAGTAAATCATAGTAGGACGGGTTCTGTGGTCCTTCGCCCACTTCCTGACCGATGGCAAAAAGCTTCCGGTCGGCATCATGAAGGCAATCCAATCTCATCTCTTCCTGTAGCTGCCGCGATCGATCGAGAAGGGATCTTATCTTGCCGGACATGTCCAGCGCACAGGCTTGGGACTTTGAAACCTCCTCCCGGAGCTTGGCCGGCCATTCGATGGATTCGTCCGTGAGTTCGCCGAGTGCTTGATGGATTGCTCCTGCCGGATTTGCATCTGCAGCCACCAGAATTTCCAGGGACGGACAAGCCTGCTCGAGCCATCGGGTCAAGGCGTGGTTGGATTGAAGCGACGTCCGGATGGCTTGTGGAGCACCCGATAAGAGCGGAACCCAGGTGAAATACCGGTTCATCAACGATCGCCATTTTTCGGCGGCGCTCAGGATCTTTTCAATCCAGTATTTAGTTTCTTCAGTAACTTCAGAATCTTTTGGCCAACCCCCGGATTCGCCTAAAACCGCGGCCAGATAGCGGTCGCAGATGGTGTTGAGCGAATGGATGCGCTCCCAGCACGCCTTCACTCCATGGCAATCCGATTGGCACAATCGCTTGATATTGGAAATTGCCGATTTTGCATCATTGGGAATTGAATCCTCCTTTTTCAACAGCACTTCCAACACCGAGACGGCATCGGCCAAACCTTCCAAACTGTCATGCCGGATAATCGGACCCGACAATAGTTCCAGTAAACCCTGGTCGAGGGTCATGAGGCTTGCCAGCAGATTTCCACTATCGACCGTGGAAATATAGGTAGGACGAAGCGCTTCCAGTGTCTTGATGTTGTACCAGTTCAGCAGATGGCCGTGATTCTTTTCCAAACGATCGATAGAAGCAAAAGTGTTCGACACGCGTTCCACAAATTGATCCAGCGTGAGAAAACCAAAATCGTGAGCGGCCATGGCTGACAGCAGCCAGAGACCTATATTGGTCGGTGAGGTCCGGTAGGCGACCTCCACTCGCAGGCTTTCCTGGGAATTATCCGGCGGCAGCCAGTGGCTCTCGGGCCCGACCAAATCATCGAAGTAGCGCCAGGTTTCGCGGGCGATTCTTCGAATATAAAACCGATCTGTTTCCATCAACTTGCGCTTTTTCGTCGAGCGCGTGGGCGAATTAATCCAGTGGGAAACCAGCGGAGAGAGGAGCCACAGCACCAGATAGGGAGAGGCGGCCGCCCAGACCGAAAATCTGCGATGCGCCAGGATCGCTATAAAAAGTGCTGTCCCAATACCGATAAAAAGTGTTTGCGACGCAACCTTTGTCCTGTTTTTCAGCAACCGCCAGTGGACGGACTGCGCCGTTTCCCATTGCAGAAGGTTGCGACCGCTAAATAGCCGGCGAAAACAAGCGCGAGCAACGGCATCGATGGCTATCCAGGCTTGGTACGGCAATAACGCCGCCGTTGCGAGCGCGCGCAGAAACTCGGTTGCCTGGTTCTGCCAAACGAAAAAATAGCCCCTGACTCCTTCGCGCACGCGAGTTGGAAGAGGGGTAATGGCGGGTATAAAGATCGCTAGTGCGATAAAGATATTCCAAAACGCCGCATCCGACATAATCAGCCAGCTGCCCAACAAGACCAGAACACAGGCGGGAGGAACCAGGCTTCTGCGCAGGTTATCCAATATTTTCCATCGGCCGACGGTTGATATCGGATTGGATTCGTAACCCGCACTCCCGTCAGGGACACGGGGAAGAACCCAACGGGCGATTTGCCAGTCTCCGCGCGTCCAGCGATGCTGCCGGTGGTTAAAAGCCTGATAGTTGGATGGAAATTGCTCAAACAGTACTACGGTGCTGTCAAAACCCACGCGCAAGTAATTTCCTTCCAAAAGATCATGGCTTAGGATCGTCTGTTCGGGAAATTTTCCCGACAAAACCTGATGGAATGCCTGGACATCATAAATGGCCTTCCCAATATAGCTGCCCTCCCCGAACAGATCTTGGTACAAATCAGAGATCGCCTGCGCATAAGGATCCGTCCCCTTGGCGTTGGCAAATAAGGAGGCGAAAATGCTTGCCGCCGTTGAAGGAAGACTTGCGACGACTCGCGGTTGGATGATCCCGTACCCTTCGCGCACGACCCGGCCATCGGGACTGAGGTCGGGTCGATTCAGAGGATGCGCCATTGCCTCAACAAGACGAAGCGCTGACTGATGCGGCAGTTTTGTGTCAGCGTCGAGCGTAATGACATACTTCACACCCTTGAGAATTTCTCCGCTGCCAACCTTGAGAAAGTCCTCCACTCCGCTCCTCATCTCGCCGCTGAGGTATCGATTCAGATCTTCCAGCTTGCCGCGCTTGCGCTCCCAGCCGATCCAGCACTTCTGCGTCTCGCACCACTCGCGTTCTCTATGAAAAAGAACAAATCGCCCATTCCCATAGCGAGCATTGAGGTCTTGGATCCGGCCCATCACGATCTCGAGCAACTTGGGATCCTCGGGCATGGTCTGGCAAGGAGCATCCGCAAAATCCGTTAGAAGAGCAAAAAACAGATTGGGCTCAGGGTTGGCAAGATACCTCACCTCAAGCCTGTCCACTTCATCCCTGATGGAATCCGGCGTCAGCAGCATCGAAGGAACCACAACCAGAGTCCGGGATTCATCCGGAATCCCCGTTTTGAAAGACATCCTGGGGATAAAACGAGGTGGGATCAGCAGGCTCATCAGATAATTGAAAACCTGAATGGCGACTTCAGTAGCGGGAAGAGATGCCGCGGCCGCAAATCCCAGCAAAGCCCAAAACCCGGCGCCGCTTTGGCCGGCCAACGCAAGACCTGTCCCCAGAATAATCGCAGTGAAAACGGAGATGCCGGTGAAGTAGACCAGGCTTGCATGGTCGAGTTCCCAGCGGAGAAGGCGTTCGGAGAACGGCAAACGACAGCCAAGCGATGACTCGAATCGTCTCCTGCCCTGATCGATGAGAAAATACGCCACGTTCCTGTGCCGCTCCGTCGCCGATTGCCTAGAAACTTGGATTGCCCTTTCGGCAACGTCGGTTTCCTGGGATTTTGAATATCGTGCCATCCCTTCGACCGCTCGCCGGCACCTGTCACGGGTAACAAAATCACTCGCCGCATACACAACATCTTTTCCCAGAATTGATTCAACAAGGCTGAGCTTCTCAAAGATTTCACGCCAATCCAGTTGGGCCATGCGTCTCAGGCCGGTGACATCGTTCGCGATTGAAACCTGTCTTGTCGATTGTCGAGTATGCTCGGAACGAATCGTTTCCTCGAGGGAGGTTTTCAGCTCGCCTTCCAGCCATTTTTGCGCTGCTGAGAAGACGGTGTCCTCTTCTGTGAGTTGATCGACCAAGTGAATGGCAAAGTGAGGTTGCAGAACCGGCATAGAAGCCGCGATCTCGGAGAAAATCATCGGCACACGCTCGGGACATCGGCGGGCGGCACTCAGGAGGCGATGAGCCCAAAAGTCGGCTCGTTCATGGTTGTGCTGGCACTCGCTGGCGTAAATGGACCGGTGCGCCAGGTCTTCAATCAGGGCATAGCGCACCATTAAGGGGAATGTCCAGAGCTCGGCGATCGAAAGTGGTCGGTAATCCTGGTATGAGCCCAGAAAATTAAGTATCGACTCTGAAGTGATGTTCCCATCCGTTTTATTGGCGAGATCGATCGCCAATCGCAGAACCCGGAGGTTGACACCGTCGGCGATACCGTCCAAGGTCGGCAATATCCTGTGGTAGTGGCTCGGCAAATTGCGGCGGATATCGTGGATATGATTTTGAATAATATAGGCGTTGTCGAGCAGCCATTCCGCGACGGGAGTGATGCTATGGTTCAGTTCCACGGCTTCGGCCAGGTCCCGCCGGACGATCTCAATCATTTCCTCCCATCGGCCTAATAAACTGAGGAACGATTTTCGGGGCTTCATGGGATGCCCCGGGCGGTGTGACGCCGCACTGGAGATCGCGTGCCTATGCAATTGCTCGGTTGAAAGCAATTCTCGATTCTCGTGCCTATCGTCGGCAGGCTCTTCAAGATATGGGCGAATGACGAAGAGAACAGCTTTTTCGATTCCGCTTTCCTGCAACAACCGGCTGATGTGGACTGTATCGCTCGATGCACATTGAACAAGGATCATTGCCTCACCGGGGAACACTCTTGGCGCATATTCCCTAAGGACATCACCCGGCAAAACAAATCCCAATTGAGGGCCGAAGATCAACCCAAGAGTCCAGACAACTCCGGCGATCAAAGCCGCACGGGCCCATGAATATTCCCCCATCAAAGCAGGGATGCTCAGCACGGCGGCAGCAATAAGGAGCGCGGGCAGTGCAATGCGCCAATTGCCCCTGATCTCGCGACGGCCATTTTCGGATACGGCGACAGAAGCGGAACGGAAAAGGAGATTCCTTCGAAGCAGCAGAAGGGCTCTAGCGGCTTGCCGCGCTTCCGGATAGATTCCAATGATGAGATCCCTGGCTTTGAGATATCGAATGGCTGGATCTCCCGCTGATACGATGGATTACTCCAGGTAACCGCTCGGTCGGGTGACGTGACAGATAAATACTCCCTCGTCACCTCTCAAAGAATCCTCATAATCACACGATTCAGCAGGGGGATGGCACTTGAAACGCGTTTTTATCCTGTACATAATTATGCCCTAGAAAACGCCTTAGTCAATGAGTCGGAAGATACCAGCGCCATGCCCAGCGCCATCTTTCACAGGTGTTCGTCGCCGAAGACTTATCCCGGCTGATGAACCGAGGGGACATCCGTGTCTAGGCTGAGACTGATCGGGGGAATTCTTTATGTAGCGGCCTTCTACGGGTTGGCGTTGTTTTTGCCAGCCTGGACCTTGCATTGGTGGCGCGCGTGGGAACTTCTCGGACTGACGATCGTCAGCACCACGGTCAGTACCCTGTATCTATCGTCAGCCAATCCGGATATTGTCAAAGAGCGCTGGAAGCCGCCGATACAGAGGGGACAGCCGCTTGCGGACAAAATCCTCTTGAGCCTGTTCATCCTGCTCTACATCGGCACTATAGTCATTACCCCCCTGGATGTTTTCCGATGGCATCTGCTTGCAAAGCCGGGAACAATAGTTTCGGCTCTCGGACTTGTCTTTTATCTCACCTCTTGGGTCATCATCACACGCGTGCTCAGAGAGAATTCCTTCGCATCGGTGGCCGTGAGGTATCAGGAGGAGAGGCAACACAGAGTGATTGATACAGGTCTCTATGGCATCGTGAGGCACCCGATGTACGCCGGGGCAATCCCTCTAGTCCTGGGCATGCCACTATGGTTGGAGTCGTATACGGCCGCCCTCGCGGGGCTTTTTGTCTGCGTGGTAATGAGCGCGCGCATAAGGCTCGAGGAGAAGTTTCTCATGCGCAAATTGCCGGGCTACGAGGATTACGCGCGCAGAGTGAGATGGCGCCTGATTCCGGGGATCTGGTGACCGGCAAGGGCCGCAGTTTGCACTCAACTGTCTTGACCTGAGTTTGAATCACTCCGCTCTCAAGTGCGTTTCCAACCCCTGTCGTAGAAAAGAAGCCGTAATGCGGCGGCCATGTCTACCGGGCCGACATGGTGTTCAAATGCCTTTTCTATGAGTTTTTCCAGAACAATTATCCGATTGCCAACAAGACGCCAGAGGATTCATCGCAAAGCGGCGCCGGGGAGTAATCCTATCCGCCACCAAAAAGTCTGACCAATAGACCCTGGGGTTATTTCCGGAATTTTTCACAATTTGGCTTTTATCGCCCAATTTGTGCTGATGTGCGGCGACGGTTGATGTCTTCATCGCCGATGGCAGAGTCCCGCACCGCGGCACAGAGCGGAGTGTTGGGGGGCTGGGGTAGTCCCGATCTGCGGGCTGGCTCCCAATAGCGCGCACTGTGTTGCCCACAGAACGCGGGAACCTCCGCTTCCGCTTGCTCCGGAGCGCTCCCAGACCTTAGACCATAAACTCGTTAGTTCCAAACGGACGGGCGGCGCGCGTGCTGGCGCGCAGCTTGCAGCTATCGGACTTGCCCACTCATCTGGCGAATCTATTTAGCTTTCTGTTGGATCAGTTCCATGCGGTTGCCGGCCGGATCGACAGCGAAACCGACGATCATTCCGGCGTCTCCGAATGCGCGCGGCTCACCGTCCACCGTGCCGCCGGCCGCCTTGACCGCCGCCGCTGTAGCCTTCATATCGGTCACGTACAGGACGAGGTGGGGCACGGTATCTTTGATGTCGTTGGAAGCGCGACTCATGATTACAATCCAGGGACTCGGATTGGCTTTGGCCGCCTCCACCGTGTCGCCGAAATTCAGCATGATTTCCTTCATGCCGGAGAAATCGAGCCGATTGATCTCCTGCATGCCAAAGGCTGATTGGTAGAACTTGGCTACCCCCGCCACGTCCACTGCCCCGATCCGCGCCGCAGCCAGGGTGGCACCCGCCTGGGCGTTTGCGACAAGCATGAACGCGCTTACCAGGGCCAACATGACTTTGCTCTTCACCGCTTTTGTCACTAGAACCTCCCCCTGTGTTTGTTTTTTGAGCTCCGATCATATCTTGGACGGCGCGCCGGCACAAGGAAACGTGTGGCCGGGCGGGCGACACCACAATGGGCCGTTGGCCATTGGCAGGGAGAACAAGGAGGCGCGCGCCGGAGTACGCGTTGACGTCGCGCGGGAGTTCGGCCCCGTGGCCGACCTTCCCTTGGGTTTCCTCCGCGCCTTCGGCTTCCTCGGCGGTGAGATGGGTTTGCCCTAAGAAGGGATCTTCGAAATCGCACTCGCACCTGGCCATACCGCTTCCCCGCGCGCAGGGAGTGGCCGGCACAAGCTGCTTTCTTTGGATGTCAGCGTTTGCAATTTCTGGCCATTGCAGGTTACGGGATGCACCAATCGCCATCTCTCGGATGCTTCCCAAGCTTCTGGTGTTGACACTGACTGCGAAAATACGGCACGGATATGGGAATTTGCTAGAGCTCAGCGCACAGCTCTCTTAACCGCGTCTCCTGTTACGCCCAGTTTAACCTTCGTCTAAATATCTTCCCGATGCCGAGGGGCAATAGGCGGCGGTTTGGTGGTTGAGCAGTCGGCTATCAGGAGAGCTGGCCCGGCTTCAAACTCCCCTGATACGCAATCTGGGAGATGACCCTGCGGCTGCCAGAGGACCTCCCAGCCGGTGCGTTCATCCCCCGCATGTGACTCCGGGGAGTCAGGGGGAGTTTCAGTTTTCCGAGTAGCGCGTTACCTGGCCACCGGGATTGCTTTAATATGCATCCCTTCCCTCAATTTTTCCGCCCTGCCCTCGCCCGACAGAATAAAAACATCTGTTAAGCGGAATAAGACTATGAACAGTTTCGGTTTTATATATAGTTTGGATGGACTGGAGGCCTTCTGGAGCCGCCGCTCGATGAAACAGTGCTTCGCAGCCGTTCCGCTTGCGAATCATAAAAGGTATTTGCATTGCAACCTTTCTGCAAGAAAAGGAGATCACGATGCATCGCCCCACTCTTATTCCCACATCAGCTCAGGCTGAGAGCTTCGCCGGTGTGACCTACTATCTGGACGGAGAACTGGTGCCGGTTCTCACTGTGGAACTCGAGCCGCCGCATTCTGTCTACTTTGAGCACCACATTCTTCTCTGGAAAAATACTACCGTCCACATCGGTCTGAGGCCGATGAAAGGTGCCATAAAGCGGATCATGGCGGGCATACAGGTTTTCGTCGCCGAGGCCAGTGGCCGGGGACAGATCGCGTTCAGCCGGGATGGGGCTGGGCATATTGTGCCTTTGCACCTCCGCGAAGGGCAGGAGATTCACGTTCGTGAGCACCAGTTTCTCGCAGCGACGCAAAACATCGATTACACCTTCGAGCGGGTGAAGGGAATCTCCAATATGCTGTTCGGCGGCACGGGATTCTTCATCGATAAATTCAGGGGAGGTCAAGGAGACGGAATCCTCTGGCTCCACGGCTACGGCAACGTGTTCGAGATCGAGCTGCCCTCAGGGGCCTCGATCGAGGTGGAACCAGGAGGCTGGCTCTACAAGGAGGCGAGCGTGCAGATGGAGACTAACATCCAACGCCTGGCGAGCGGGCTCTTCGGTAGCATGAATTTCATTACCAACCGTTTTACGGGTCCGGGACGAATCGCCCTGCAGTCGATGTATATGCATTTGCCCACCGCGGAATAGGGCGTCCACAACGAGCCGGGAAACGTGTGGCCGGCGCCTTTGGATGCGAGGGGGAAAAACCATGCAAACGTCGAGCGGCAAAGTCGCGCTTGTGGCAGGTGCGGTCGTGGCGTCGGTTAAGGTGTCGCCTTGGAGCTCATCGCGGCAGGCGCAACCGTGTAGATCACGGGCCGCTCCGTTGACGGTATGCGGCATGTCGGCGGCATAGGCACTGCGGTTGAATGCGACCATCCAAATCGCCGATCAACAGTCCCGCCTGGATATTCTGGTGAACAACGCGCGGGGCGGTCATGAGAACATGACCGAAGGTGGCGAGTTTACCTGGACCTGCGGCCCGAAACGAAAGTGTCGGACCTCAGCTGCTGGCGTGCATCGTCATCAATCCTTTTGCGACGCGAATTCGGAGTGCAGGTTTTGGGCAACCGACCCATGGTTTAGCGCCGCCGAGGACCGGGTGTTTCCGCTTCATGCCGATGCTAGGTCCCCGCCCTTTGCCCCGGGCTTCTTCGACGTGATTGTTTGTGTTGACTCCTTCCCTTGCCCTGGCCCGGAGGCTCTGTTGGAATCGCCGGGACTGGCTTGGTTCGAGAGGCCGAAGGTGCAGTTCCCGATCATCTTGGAGATTTCTGGACCCAGGATTTCTGGCCATCCCTTCGGCCGATGGGTGGCGAGGGCATTGGGAACGGTATCATGCCGGGCTGCGGCTCCGGACAATGCCGCAGAAATCAAGGCGATAGAAGCCGGTGAGGGTAGATATCCCGGCTGCGTCCGGCTTGTCGGCCGACGTCGTGACCAGGTAAAGTTGGGAGAATATTGCCGGCCCGACGCCATGGGATCGTTTCCCCCGCAGCACGCGAACAAGCCTTTGCTCCGCAACCAGAAGCGGTCGCCTCAGGTCATGAGGGGGGCCTATGCGGACAAGTGGCGCGCCTCGCACTCCCAACCTATGGCAAGAGGCCGTTCGGGCAGGAGGCGCGTTCCTGTCGGGATATTTGGAGATAGGCATGAATATACAAATCTTCGGCACACTAAAATGCCAGGACACAAAGAAAGCACAAAGGTATTTCAGGGAAAGACGCATCCCGTTCCAGTTTGTCGATCTCACTCGAAAAGGGCTGAGCCAAGGAGAGTTGAACAGCCTCAAAGCGGCCGTGGGCATTGATAACCTCATTGATCGCGAAGGCAAGACCTATGCGGAAAAAAACCTGAAATATTTAATCCACGATATCGAGGAGGAAATCCTCAAAGACCCTTTGCTCCTGAGGACCCCCATCGTAAGGAATGGCCGTGACGCAACCACGGGGTATCAACCCGACTCGTGGAAGGCATGGAAATAGTGCTGTCGCTGTCGCCGAGGCACCAACGTCCCTTGCAGCGGCGCTGGGTAAGGGCGGCGCCCAACAGGTTTGACATTGGTCGCCTTCAGCGGCTGAAACTATAGGACTTGTCGGCATTTCGAGTGTCAGCCGTCCGGATACGGGATCCGGGACAGAAGGCGACTCCCGGGGAGCCTGGTGCCGGCTTTTGTCTATCCCGTGGGGAAGGCAATATGGACTGTGATCTGATCATGGTCATCGAGAATGCCGTAGCTCCGTCGAATCTTGATTGATGCGAACCGGGCGGAGAGCATCGACGATCCTCTACTCGGCAACGGCATTCTCCAATACCGCCGACCAACAAAGCAGCAATCGTGGTCCTCGACTGACCACGAATCCGGCATGTTCAGCAAGCGCAATCGTCGCTTCGAACTCCTTGCGCGATACGTGAAATAATTTCGGTTCTACGAGGAGGATCTTTGCCGTCTCGTTCGAAATGGCTTTTAGCTGTTTGAAGAACGACTGCTTGTCGGGAACCTCATGCACCATCCAGAAAGCCAATCCGAAGTCGATCTTCTCTGAGACGCTTATCTCGTCCCGTTCGCACTTGACCAGATGAATCCTTTCTTCCAGTTCAGTCCCCCGAATCTTAAGGCTGAGCCTCCGCAACATCCCGTCCTGCAAATCGGCGGCCACTACTTTCCCAGTTTTGCCGACCATTTTGGCCAGCTCAATGGAGAAGAATCCCGGCCCGCATCCAATGTCGATAGCGGTCATTCCTTCTCGAACAAAAGGCAAGAGGACCTTGTGCGGGTCTTGCAGCCATCTCCTGATCTTGCTCTCGAGCAAAGCTGCGAGACCAACCGGGCAAACACGGTTCCTATCGTTGTCCATGGCAACCTCCCTTGCGCCGCTTGGCGAGTATCCCAGGATTCCCAGGGGCGGCGATGATAACACCCTTTCCGCGCACTCCCAAAATTCGCAAGGTCCGCGGCATTCGGCATAGGCCGGGCTGCCGAAGGGCGCCGCGGGAGGGTGAGCCGCCCTAGTGGAAAACTCCTTGAGCGCGACTTGGACGTGGTCGCGAGAAAACAGCCATGCCCTTCTATCGCGTGTGTCTGCAAGGTCCAAACGCGACACGCGAAAAGCTTGAAACGCACTTGGCCGGCGCGGTGCGGGAGTTCGAAGAAGGTGAAGCGTCCCGCTCCTGTGGGATGCCATGCCAGTCAACTATTGATCGGTTTCAATCTTCGGGCGATGCGCCGCACTGTAGTAAAATCGCCGCGGTAAATCCAGGTTAACTTCACGAAAAGCCCTATCAGAACCACCGGGGACAGTTCGACAGGAAACAACGACCTGTAACCAGGCGTTTATTCATCCTGCCAGCCTTGACCGCCTTATGAGCCCTCATCACGCAATTGAACAAATACCCCTTCACCCGTCGCGCATAGGGTTTTTCCCGACGACACTGTCACTTTGACAATGACCTTGCGCCCCTTGATCTCCTTGACGATGCTTCTAAGCTCAAGTTCCACCCCCACCGGTGTCGGAGCCAGGTAGTCCACTTTGAGGGCGGCGGTGACAAATCGCGGCATATTTCCCGGTTTGACCCGAATACTCAACTCCCGTGCTTTTGCTGCCGCCGCGGTACCCGCCCCGTGGCAGTCAATCAGGGAGGCGATGATCCCGCCATAAAGAATGGTTTTCATTCCACCAGTATAGTAGTCATTCGGAAGAAAACGGCAGACGCTTTCCTTGCCATCCCAGTAACTTTTAATTTTCAACCCTTTCTCATTCAAGCGACCGCAGCCGAAGCAGTGAGCATAATCATCCGGATAATAATCCTGAAAAGCGTCCGTTCGATCCATTAAACCGGGCTGGGAGTCATCCGCCATGTCAGTTCATCCTTTCAATTCAGGGAATTATCGCAATAATTGCAGAATCGACCGAAAATTTGCAAAAATAATTATTTGAATCGGGATACAACGCGCACGGAGTCAAAATGACGGAAAAACAATCTTGTGAAATGCCTGAATCGAATCCGCTGGAAGTTGAAATAAAAGAAATCCTTGAAAACAGCAAAACCATCGCCATCGTCGGCCTTTCCGACAAGCCTGAACGAGACAGCTACGAGGTAGCCAAATACCTGAAAGACCATGGATACACGATCATCCCGGTAAATCCGGCCAAGACCGAAATCCTCGGTGAAAAATCCTATCCCGACTTATCATCCATACCTTCCCGGGTGGATATCGTGGATATATTCCGAAATATCGAGGCCGTTCCCGGTATTGTGGATGAAGCCATTAAGATCAAGGCAAAGGTAGTGTGGATGCAACTTAGCCTGGCCCACAATGAATCCGCCCGCAAAGCTAGAGATGCAGGGCTTGTCGCTGTTCAATCCAAATGCCTGAAAATCGAGCATGCCAGGATGCGGACTTAACCCGCATTCCATCCTTGACGATTTTCGAGGCCCCGCAACGCCGAAGCTCGCACGCCGAATTTCGGGAAACGGGTTCCTGGAGGCGGCCGTGATCGGCGCTGCAGTCCGGGTCAATCGCCTGATACAAATTTTGACCAATTCCCGTGTGCCGGGTTATCGGATAAGTGGATTCTCAACTCCCCTGAAACGTTCAAGCGGCATTCGGGGAGATGACCGCACGGGACTGGAGGTCGTCTGCCAGCCGCGGGTTGATCTCTCCGGATGCGACCAGCCCGCATTGCTCACAAAGTTTTGTGCGAGGCGCAGCAGCCGGACCTCTCGTCCCTCACCCCAAAAGAAGGCTCGAGCTGAAAAGGCCCGGTAGGCTCGTGAGTACCTAGATGACAAAGAGATCGAGGCCGCCCATGAGGTCGACGATGCTGCCCGTCATGTACCTGGCCTTCTCGGAGACGACGTAGGCGATGGCGTCGGCGACTTCCTGCGGCGATGCGGCCCTGCGGAAGACGATCTTCTTCTCGATGTTCTTGCGAACTTCTTCCCCGATCGGCTCGTCGTAGGCTTCGGTCTGGGCCATGCCCACGAGGACGCAGTTGGCCGTGATGTTGAACCTCGCACCCTCCAGGGCCACGCACTTGGCGAGACCCACGAGGGCCGCCTTGGCCGAGCCGTAGCTCGACTGCCCGTAGCCGCCCATGACAGCCGCAATGGAGGTCATATTGACGATGCGCCCCCACTTGTTGGCGCACATGTCGTTCCACGCCTCCTTGATGCAGTAGAAGGCGGAATTGAGGCAGAGCTTCACCTCGTTCTCCCAATCTTCCATGGTCGTCTTGGCGATGGTCACCATCCGGCGCATCTGGGCGGCGTTGTTGACGAGGACCTCGACCGGCCCGAGCTCCTTCTTGATGGCGGCAAACGTCTTCTGCACGTCGGCGTAATCCCTTCCGTTCATCTTGAGGGCGAGGGACCTGCGGCCCATGGCCTTGATCTCATCCGAAACCGCTTTGGCCCCGTCCATGTTGCTAAAGCCCGTAACGACCACGTCGCACCCTTCCCGCGCGAGGGTGAGGGCGGTCGCCCTCCCGATACCCCTGGGCATTGTGGCCCCCGTTACCAGTGCAAGCCTTCTTTCTGCGGACATGACTCCTCCTTTATCGTACCGTCATTGGCTCCATGCCTTATCCATCTTCCGTCTTCGCCGAACGCGCGGGCCCGCTTCCTTTCGCTCTCCCCGGGCGGACCCTTTCGTCAGGCAATATATCTGAAGCTTATGTAATTCGCCAACCGCCCTACGGATGTTTCGAGTGATTCCCGAATTTCAAATGCAAAATTTTACTACGAAGATGATGCATGGATATAGAAATTTGCCAAAGCCCGCACAGAACCAGAGATCAGAACTGGGCTGGAACAGAGGTCAATAAGGAGATTCGACTGACGATCTTCTCCCAATGCCGCAGGCAAACAGGTTTGAATTTAAAAGGCCGTCGGCCTAGCGGTCAAGATTCGGCCATCTGGAGATGTGACCTGGATTCAAACTCCCCCCAGACGGCATCCTAGGACATAACTCCGCCGATCCGGGATGCGACTTGTTGGCCGCCGGAGATGGGTGCCCATACTGCGGATTCGCAAATGACTGAGGATCAATGGAAGATCGGGGTTCGGGTACGATAAAGCGCGCGAGTTGTCGTTGCCGCTCAGTCCCTCGGCCTTCCGGCTTCTTCTCGTGTCTTCAATTGAAGCGCGAGAGCCTTCTGCGATACCAGGTCCCCGCCTGGTGAAGGAGTGCGGCCTTCTCTTTTTCATCTTTTTCAAACTTGGCCTTTTCTCTCCAGAGCAGGTTCTGATACTCCATGGCATCGAAGCCGGTCGGGCGGATTTCGAGCGCTTTCCCGAGACATTGAATCCCCTCATCAACCATGGAGCGAGTCTTGGCTTCTTGGTCAGGGGTCATTAGCCCGACCCATTCCCCTCGTACTCCGGTTTCCCTCAAAGAATCATCGAAATCGATGACGGCGATGCGGTATTAGGCTTCCTCATTCTGCGGATCGGTCTCCAGATTCAAGAGGTTTCTTCAGCCGGTAATACCAGCCGGCGATGCTCTTCTGCGCCATTTCTTCACTCCTCGGATCTGTCGAACCGGGAACGAACTGAGACTGATAGGCTAGCGCCAGATACAGCCGGGCAGCCTCGAAATCCGGATCCAACTGGACGGCTTTCTCAAAGAATTGTGCCGCCTCGTCGTGGTTCGGTTCAGTCAATAACTCAACTTCCCGGTTCAGATCATCCCGAGCTTCTCGCACGGCTTGGCCATAAGGCGTCTGAGCCACTCCGGGCAATGCGGCCAAGCAAAGCCCAATCAGGAGGAGCGATGAACCTACGGCTTTTGAAAGGATCATTTCCCTCCCCGCTCATCTTCTCAGACAGCACAGCCTCTTTTAGGCCCCATGACTATTTCTCAGGCTGCTGCTCTGCGACTATGGGTTAGGACTAGCACTCCTATAGAAGGCTTTGCCAGGCAGCGAATGTAGCCGCGTGAAGTTGCAGCTTTGAATCGCAGTCTGTTCATAATGCCCGACATTTTATTGGATGGGTTGCCGGGTGATCCGACTGCCCAAAATCCAACTCCCGTGAAACGGCACTCGAGATTGAAAATTCAGGGGGCTGGTTTCGAACGCAACCTCAATTGAGGTTTGAGGAGTTTGCTTTTCCGGTTTGAGCGGTACGGCCAAGTGGACGGTCCTAACCTGGACTGGCCTTTGCCTTTAGCATGGTGTCGGACCTTTGGGATTCACTCCGTAAACCTTTCTGCTGATATCTCCATTCTTGCTGATCTTGCGCCCCCGCTAAGGAAACGCCCTCATCGACCCGCGAGGGACAGCCGGAATGCGGCCATCTCCTGCCCATTGCGAACCAACAGGACATCGCCGACCAGCACCGGGTGATTCCAGGTCTTTCCCTCGATCGCCGGGAACCGTGCGAGCTCCGTGAACCGGTCGGGGGTCGCCCGGACCAGCGCCAGCTCGCCCTCCTCCGACAGCACGAGCAGCAAGTCCTGATCGGGCAGCAGAACGAGCTGGCCATTGCCGTAGCGTCCGCCCTTCCATTTCCGGCTGCCGTCCTTGAGGTCGATGCAAGCGAGGATACTACCGTCGAAGCCGAAGGCATGGTCATTGTGAATGACGAAGTCGTTGAAGTAGGGCTTCAGCCCGCTCGAGGTCCAGCGCTCTTCGACAGTCCATCCGCCGGGTCCGCGCGCGACCGC
>Ga0326727_10006173_pt1 | contig 33154 bp, 24 predicted proteins | sample MB2enrmetagenome_FD_207643 | JGI IMG/M metagenome (GOLD analysis project Ga0326727, IMG submission 207643) | Lab enriched peat soil microbial communities from McLean, Ithaca, NY, United States - MB29MY | ecosystem: Environmental > Terrestrial > Soil > Wetlands > Peat | place: USA: New York...
AAGTGCATGCGGAGCTGCCCGGTTCAGGCGATTCACATCGTGAACAAGAAGCCGCGGATTGACCACGCGAAATGCATCCGGTGCTACTGCTGCCACGAAATGTGCGACAGCAAGGCAATTCGCCTGGAGCGCACGCTCTGGGGCCGGCTCATCGCTCGAATGGTCGGATGAGGGTTTGCGGCTTCAACGCGCACGCAACGTGTTAGAAGAATGCACGACAACTTCTTTTCCGGGAATCAGGAGTCATGAAGAAAAGCCATCTGGACGCTGCCATCGGCGAGTTGATTCATGCTGTCGGCCTTCTCGTTCGCCGTGTTCGCGCGGCTGCCGGCCCCGAGGAGCTTTCTCTGAGCGCGGCCGCGGTGTTGAAGCGCCTGGATCAGGACGGGCCGGCCACCATTTCCAGCCTGGCGCGCGCCGAGAGCATGACCTCGCAGTCCATGGGAACCATCGTGGCTGCGCTTGAAGAGGACGGCCTGGTAAAACGGAAGCCACACCCCACGGATGGCCGTCAGTTTCTGATTCAGTTCACGGAAAAGGGCAAAGTGCTGCGAAAGAGCCGCAGCGCTGCAAAGCGGGCCTGGATGGCGCAGGCTGTCGCCCAACTCGACAAGGATGAGCAGGATGTTCTGTTTGAGGCAGCGAAGATTCTCAAGCGCCTGGCGGAGAGATGAGCCAGATGCCGCAAAGAATGGTTCGTCTTTCGAACTATGGAGTCTGGATACTCGCCAGGTAGCACAGATCTTGCCAGCAGGAAACAAAGGTGCCTCATCTCCCGCTTTTTGTGGCCTGTCAGACCACGATCCCCAACCCTCCATCTACAATTCTTCTGTCGGATCCCAGTTCTTGGGAATCAAATATGTAGAGCATCCGACATAAGGGAGGATTGTTTTGCCGACAGAGGCTGTTCGGACCACCGGGACGATTCGCTCCCTGGCAGAGATGCGGCTTCGCGCCCAGGCGCTGGGGCCAAAGCGCCTTGCCGTAGTCATGGCCGACGATGACGTTGTGCTGACCGCTGTTTCCGACGCGTTGCGGCTCGGCCTGGCGCAGCCCGTTCTGCTCGGAAATGAGCGGCAGATTCGCGCCAAGGCCGCCTCGCTGGGGCTGGACGAGTTGCTTCGCGCGGCCACGATTGTCGCGACCGGCGAACCGGCGGCCGTGGGTGCGCGCATGGCTGGCGAGGGCACAGTCGACATTCTACTCAAAGGACATCTGCGCACCGACGAGCTGCTCCATGCCGTACTCGACAAAAACGCCGGATTGCGCACTGGGCGGCTCTTGAGCGACGTGAACATCTACGAGGACGTGCTCAGCGGCGAGCGGCGGCTGGTCGCCATTACCGACGGCGGCCTTAATGTTGCGCCCAATCTCGAGCAGAAGAAGCAGATTGTGCTCAACGCCATTGACGTGCTGCACTCGCTCGGCTTCAAGCGGCCAAGAATTGCCCTGCTGAGTGCTACGGAGGCGGTTTCCGAGGCAGTGCCTTCCACAATGGATGCGCGCGCGCTGACGGAGATGGGCCGAGCCGGTGAATTTGGCGATGCCGAGGTCTTTGGCCCCCTGGCACTGGATAATGCCTTGTTGCGCTCGGCCGCGGAAGCGAAGGGAATAGACAACGACGTGGCTGGCCGCGCAGACTGCATGATGGCGCCGACGATCGAGGCGGGCAATATCCTGGGCAAGGCCGCTCTTTACATGGCCGGTTCCCATTGCGCTCACGTTGTGGTGGGAGCAAAAGTGCCGATACTTATACCTTCGCGCGTGGAAAGCGCAGAGGACAAACTGAACGCCATTGCCCTGGGAGTGCTCTATGGGAGCCGCTGAATTCAAAATTCTTGCCATCGATCCGGGATCGATCTCGACCAAATTCGGCATCTTTACCAACGCGCGTGCCGAAAAGCTCTGGACTCTTCGCCACAAGGACGACGAAATGGCGGTCTTTCGTGGCCATCCGATCCTCGAGCAGGAGGCGTTTCGCCACGCGTTGATCGAGCGCGAGCTGAAGAGGGACGGCTTCTCGCTGGAGGGCCTCAGCGCCGTAGCCGGTCGCGGAGGAAGGCTGCGGCCGCTCCTGAGCGGTGTCTACCGCGTCAGTGACGCCATGCTGGAAGAACTGCGCCAGGCGCCCAACGGAGAACATGCCTCGAATCTGGGCGCGATTCTGGCCTACTCTTTTGCCCAGGCCAACGGAGTGGAAGCCTTCATCGTAGATCCGATCAGCGCGAACGAGAAGCCCGCGAAAGCACGCTTGTCGGGAATGGCGCTGCTTGAACGCGGAAGATTCTGTCACGTCTTGAATTCGAAGGCGATTGCACGCCGCTACGCGCGCGAACAGAAGCGCTCCTACGCCGGCTTGCGCCTGATTGTGGCTCACCTTGGCGGAGGAATCTGCATTTCTGCCCACGAAGGCGGCAGGATGATCGAGGCCACGGATGCCATGGAAGAGGGTCCCTTCTCGACGGAGCGATGCGGCGCGGTGCCGGCCCATGAGCTGGTGGAACTCTGCTTCAGCGGCCGCTATACGAAGCTGCAAGCCGAACGCCTGGTCAACGGCGAGGGCGGAATGTACTCGTATCTGGGAACCACGGATTTGATCAAAGTGGAGCGCAGAATCGCCGCCGGCGACGCAAAAGCCGCCCTGGCCTTCGAGGCCATGACCTATCAGATCATGAAGGAAGTTGGGGCAATGGCCGCGGTGCTCGGTGGGCGCGTCGACGCCGTGCTCCTCACGGGCGGCATGGCCCATTCCGACAAGCTCGTCGCAAACCTGAGCGATTCCCTGAGCTGGATTGCCCCTGTTGCCGTCTTTCCCGGCGAAGATGAGTTGCAGGCCCTTGCCGAAGGCGTGCTGCGAGTGCTTCGCGGCGAAGAAGCGGCGCGGGAGTTCGGCGAGTAGCCCAGCTCTGAGAGTTTGAGTCTTTCCCTTCAAAACCCCGTCTTGGCCAGATAGACCATTTGATTCCCGTTGCTGATGGGAGTCGTTAGGTTGAAGGATTCCGACAGGAAGACCACGTAATGCCCATCGGCGCTGATCTGTGGGTAGTCGGCGGTCCCGTTTGCTTCGACCACAGAAGACGACTCGTTGGCCACGGAGACTCGCACCGTGCTGGGGGTGCATCCCGTGGGCGCTCCAACGCAGGTATCGCGCACGAAGATGTCTAACCAACTGCTGGCCGCGAATGTATCTCCGGGAACCAAGTTAGTCGCCATCGAGGTAAAGGCGATAAAACGCCCATCCGCGCTCATCGACTGGTTGCTTGAGCCGCAGTTCGGCAATGAGCCATCGTTGGCAATGGATACCCATCTAGTGGCTGGCGTACAGGCCGTGGTTGCTCCAGTGCAGGTGTCACGCACCAGGACGCTGCCATTGTAGCCGCACGAGTTGCTAGTCATTCCAGAGGCCATGTTCGTAGAGTCGGAGGCGAAGGCAACATAGCGCCCATCGCTGCTGATGGAAGGAACCACCGTGCCGTCCAGGCCGGCGTTGCCGTATGCGCCGTTGAGACCCAGGCTCTCGATCGTGGTGCTCGGCTCGCAGCCCGACACTGCTCCGATGCATGTGTCCCGCACAAAAATATCCGAATAAGTATTAGTGTCGTCGGGAATCAGGTTGTTAGACCAGGACTGAAATGCCACAAAACGGCCGCCGGTGTTTACGGCCTGGCTGAAACTGCTTTCATTCCCAATCACGCCACTGTCTGACTGGGAGACCAACATTGTCTGCGGTGTGCAACCAGAAGGAGCGCCGTTGCAGGTATCGCGCAAGAATACGTTGGGAGTATCGGCTGGGTTATTCCCTGCAATATCTGCAGTGCTTGAGTTGAACGCAATATATCGTCCGTCGGGGCTGATCTCAGGTCCTTGGCCATTCCCGGGATTTCCGTTGGCGTTCACTGAAATAAGCGTAGTGGTAGGTATGCAGCCGCTGGGCGCACCAATACAGGTATCCCGAACAAATACACAAGCTGCAAAGATCGGCAATGTAGCACACACAGAGGTATTAGGAAGAATATTTGTGGCCGTCGCATAATACGCTACATAGCGTCCATTCCCGCTGATGGAGGAGTTGAAGCTATTCAGGTTGGGTGCAGTACCATCGTATGTCACCGTGATGGGAATTGTAGACGGCATACATCCGCTTGGCGCGCCAATGCAGGTATCCCGCTCGTAGATTTGCGCCCAACTGCCTGCCACACCCGCACCCAGGTTCGTGGCGTCCGACTGAAAGGCGACATAGCGTCCTGTGGCGCTGATCGAGGGTGTAACGTAAGCATTGCCTTTGGCCGGTGTGCCGTCGGGCGCTACGGTAATTATCTGCACCACCCCGGCTGTTGCCGCCGCAGCCGATGCAATGCCGAACGAAAGAGTTCCAGACTTGGCCCCCGTTGCAGAGTCGTACACCGTGATGCTGGCCGTCCCCGGTGCAGCCACCAGCGTGCTCGAGACGGTCGCGGCAAGATTGCTGGTGGTGCCAAACTGCGTCGGAAGAGCGGTTCCGTTCCATTGCATCACCGACGTGCTGGTAAAGCCTGAGCCGTTGGCCTGGAGCGTGAATCCTTTAATCCCGGCCGGAACCCAAGGCGGGTTGATTCCGTAGAAGCTGGCATCGGAGGGCGCGATGCTAGTCAGCGTAATCGTGGGCGTTGTTTTGGTTGTGCCACTGCTGCTGCTTCCGCCACCGCAACCAATCGCCAGGGTAGCCACAAGAACCATTCCGCAAAAGCAAATCCAATGGTCGATTCGATTGCCCCGCATTCTGTCTCCTCCGCAGTACTGCTTCCCATTCCGCCCCCGCTAAAACTCTCTGCCGCTGATCAACGAGGAATCCGCCTGTTCCCCCGGTCACTTGCGCACTCGATGCACTCCCAATCGCGCTCAGTGCCGCCCGTGCCCGTAGACAAACACAAGCATCCGCAACAGCAGCAGCAAAACGGCAAACGCGACCACACACGCCACGATCAGGCTCTGTGAGCGCGGCTTTCTTGATCGCGACTTTGCTTTACGACTCATTCGGAAGGCAAAAACGAAGCGAGACCCATCTTACCGCGATTAGCGCCCCCTGGATGCGCAAGCCTGTGCCGTAGCGCGGTGGGCAAGCCTAATTTGGAGTGTTTTGCAGCCAGTTTTATACGGTTCGAGGCAGAATCACAGGCTCAAAAAACCCGCATTTAGGGCTGCTGTTACAATAGAGATTGCCGCACTGTGTGGTGCATCGCTCTGTTTTTTGCACCCAAGCGCAAACCCCAAGCGGCCAAACACAAGAAAAGGAATACCATGCCTGCTGCCCAGACGATACGTAATATCGCCATCATTGCTCACGTTGACCACGGCAAGACAACCCTCGTAGACGCCATGCTGCGACAGTCGGGAACCTTCCGCGCCAACGAGCAAGTGGTGGAGCGGGTGATGGACTCGAACGAACTGGAGCGGGAGCGGGGCATCACCATTCTCTCCAAAAACACCGCAATCGACTTCCAGGGCAGCAAAATCAACATTGTCGATACGCCGGGTCACGCCGATTTTGGCGGCGAGGTGGAGCGCGCGCTCAAGATGGTCGATAGTGTGATGCTGCTGGTGGACGCGGCCGAAGGCCCTCTGCCGCAGACGCGCTATGTGCTTTCCAAGGCTCTGGAAGCCAAGCTCAAGCCCATCGTGGTCATCAACAAGATCGATCGGCCCGATGCGCGGCCGAAGGAAGTCCTGAACGAAATTTACGACCTTTTCATCGACCTCGATGCGGAAGAGTCGCAGCTGGATTTCCCCGTGCTCTACGTCGTGGCCAAGACCGGCACGGCGACCCTCGACCTGGATGTTCCGGGCGTGGATCTGCAGCCTCTTTTCGAGACCATTGTGAACTCCATGCCGGCAGCCACGGGTGACCCGAACGGCACCCTGCAGATTCTGGTTGCGAATCTCGATTACTCCGATTATCTGGGCCGCATCGCCATCTGCCGCGTCTTCCAGGGAACGCTGCACACCGGCGACGACGTCACCATTTCAAAGCGCGATGGCTCGCTGCAGAAGATACGCATCACCAAGCTCTTCACCTTCAATGGCCTGAAGCGAACGGAGATTTCCGAAACCACGATGGGCGACATTGTGGCCGTGGCCGGCGTGGAAGACATCACTATCGGCGAGACCATCACCAGCGCCGAGAACCCCGCGCCGCTTCCGCTGATCGCCATCGATGAGCCAACCATCGCCATCCAGTTCAGTGTGAACACCTCGCCGTTTGCCGGGCGCGAGGGCCAGTACGTGACCAGCCGCAATCTGCGCGAGCGCCTGCAGAAGGAGCTGCTTACCAACGTCAGCATCCTCGTTGAAAAGACCGAGTCCACCGACAGCTTCAAGGTGCTGGGCCGCGGCGAATTGCAACTGTCCATCCTTATTGAGATGATGCGCCGCGAGGGCTTCGAGCTGATGGTTGGCCGGCCTGAGATCGTCACCAAAACCGTGGACGGCGTGCTCATGGAGCCAGTCGAGCGCCTGACCATCGACGTTCCCGAAGCCTACACCGGCGTGGTCATCGAAAAACTCGGCCCGCGCAAGGGCGAGATGACCAGAATGCGCAATCACGGCTCAGGCCGCGTGCGCATGGAGTTCCGCGTACCCAGCCGTGGCGTCATCGGCTTGCGCAGCGAGATGCTGACCGATACCCGCGGCACCATCGTGATGAATTCGCTCTTCGACGGCTACATGCCTTACCAGGGCGCGATTCCGCAGCGGCCCACCGGCTCGATGATTTCAGACCGCCAGGGAATGACCACTGCGTATTCATTGAATGGCCTGCAGGAACGCGGCGTGCTGTTCGTGGGAGCGGGTGTCGATGTGTATGAGGGCATGATCATTGGCGAGCACTCCCGCGGCAACGACCTGGACGTAAACGTCGTGAAAGAGAAGCACATGACCAACATGCGCGCCTCAACCGCCGACGACGCCGTCCGCCTGGTTCCCTGCAAAACGCTGAACTTGGAACAGGCCATCGAGTTTGTCGCCGATGACGAGGTCGTGGAAATTACTCCCAAGTCACTGCGCCTGCGCAAAAAGATTCTGCAAGCCAATCGCCGGCCCAAGCAGTGGGAAAAGAACCAGTAACGGGTCGGCCAAAATCCTGTGTGAGCGGGGAGCAGTTTGTTACGAAGGGCGCGGCTGTAAAAGCCGCGCCCTTTTTTGTGCTTATAACATTTTACGGATGATGGATGGATGCTCCGTGCCCCATCCATTTCACGTTCTTTGTGAAATGGATGGAAAACCACGAATTTAGTCCTATAGAAACTGTGAAAATGCTCTACTCAGGCAGCTTGGAATCCAGCACTTCCTGTGCCCGCGCCGCGCGCCACGCGGCCAGCCGCTCATAGAGCGCCGCGTCGTTCAAGGCCAGAATCTCGGCTGCCAGCAGCGCCGCATCCGCCGCTCCGGGCTTGCCGATGGCCAGCGTGCCCACGGGAATTCCTTTGGGCATCTGCACAATCGAAAGCAGCGAGTCCAGCCCATTGAGTGGTGTGGCTGCAATCGGAACTCCCAGCACCGGCAGCAGCGTCTTCGACGCCATCACCCCAGCCAGATGCGCCGCGCCGCCGGCCGCCGCAATCAGCACACGCAGCCCTCGATCCCGCGCCGTTACAACGTATTCAGCAAGCTGATCTGGAGTGCGATGCGCGCTCAGCACCCGCGCCTCAAAAGGAATCTCCAGCGCTCGCAATATCTCGATGCCCGCCAGCAGCACCTCATAATCGCTCTTGCTGCCCATCACCACGCCGACTAAAGGTTGTTCACTCATAAGGCCGATTATATAAGGGTCCGCGGCCGGGTTGAGCGCAACTACAGTAGCGTTTGCGTGCCCAGTTCGAAACTCAGTGATGGCGCAACGCCTCCACGGCCACTTCAATCACCGCGAACACCACGCTGACCGCCGCCAGAAATCCCTTGGCCCGCTGCCAGTTCTGCTCGTGCCGGTCCATGCGCTGCTCCAACTCGGTGATTCGCCCTCCGTTGCCGTCGCCCATCAGGCTGGTCATCTGCGTTTTCAGCACGCTCAAGTCGCTCAGCACCTGCGCTTCGAATTCATTCATCATCCGCATCCGCCCGACCCCACTCGTCCGTTTTTGAAAAAGTTATTTCTCACGATCCCAGCGGCAGGTTGATGAACAATGCCGTTGAGAACTCCGAGTAGTTCGGCGGCGTCGAACCGTCATACATCCGGATATAGAACCGGTCGTTGGCGCTTTCGCGGGCAATAATCATGTTCGGCTCGGTCGCGCGCATCACCAGGTCCGGATCTTCGCCCACCATGAATGCAAAGTCCCGCCGCCGGATTTCGAATCCTCCGCCCGTCGGCGGCGTCACACCAGCATTGATTGTCACCGTGCTTCCATTCACAGTGGTCACCATCAGGCTGTTCAAATTGGCAAGCAGGGTGGGAGCAATGGGCGCCGGAAGCCACGCGTCGGCAGGCACCGTCTCGCTTGTTTTGATAGCCAGATCGTCCGCCCAGTCGTTGGCGAAGACAATCGAGTATTCCACCAAGTCGGGGCAACTTGCTCGATAACTCACTTTGACCGTCCGCACAACTACCTGGGCGTCCAGGCCGGTGGAAGGCGCATTCAGCAGCAACTCGTCTCCCGGCCACACATCGCTGGCAAAACTATTTCTGGTGCCCTTGTATGTCCCGCTCCACAGTGCGCTCACGCCGGCAGCTGCCTGCTCAATCGCCTGCGCGGCGTTGCGGCAATCGGCAGAACTGCGCCCCGCTGGATTTGTCACCGAGCCGATCCACGACGCCACCGATTGAATTCCGGCTGCCGCAAGCGCTGCCTGGCTGGCAGTGTTCACCGATCGCCCCACAGCCCTGCCCACCGTACGGTAACTCACCGCAACCTGCTCGCCTGCTACCGGCGCGTATCCGGTGTAAAACACGACCCTGCCTGTGCGCTCCAGATGGCACTCGGCAGCCTCAGCCGTCGTCCCAACCCGTCGTGTATACGCCCCTCCGCTGGGAGGCGTGCTCACCACCCAGCCCGAGCCGAGGCTGGTCAAATTGAACGCTCGTATGGTTCCGATCATGTCGATGCAGCTCGCGGCCAGCACATTGCACGCCGCGGGAAGGCTGGCTACCGCGCCGTCATAGAGCGTCACCGGCATTCCGCCCACTCCGTTGACAAACTCCTGAATCTCCATCTGGATGTTGCCGGGCGCTGTATTCCATTGCCCGCCGCAGGTGATTTCCCCGGCATCTCCAAAGGAACGATAGAATGCAAGTTCCCGTTCGTTTTCGGGGCAATGCACCCTGACCCGCAGCGTGTATTGATGGGATGAGTTGATTGAGTAGGCCGTTCCCACAGCGCTTCCTTGAACAAGTGGCTGCAATGTAACACTTCCAGTGCCTTGCTGCGCGGTCACCTGAAAGCCGGCAATGCACGCCGTCTGCGTATTCATCCCAACGAAAAAACCGGCCAAAGCCCCCGTGCTGCCAGCGGCCAGTGTCACACCCACAGCCTCCAGCACAAGGGTTCCGTCCATCTCCACCGGATCAAGCCATGCCAGCAGCGTTTCTCCGTCGAGTCCATTGCCGCCGCTCATCACCAGTCCGCCTGAGCTCAGCGACAGATAGCCAGACGCCCCTCTTTTTTCCCACACGCGCTGGTCGATTTGAGTCTCGTTGAAGAGTTCGCTGATGATGGTGGACCTGGATGAAGGAGGAAAGTACGGGTCTGCCGCCAGATAGAACTGCGTTGTTGTCCCGTCGCCCTGAAAATATTCGGTCACATAAGCAACCGGCTCATGCTCGCCGCAGACCGTTACATCGTTCGCCAGCGCGCGCTTGGCGCTGGACGTGAAGGTCAGATTTGCGAGGTTCAGGCTTCCCTCCGTTTCGTTCAGCGAATGCACCGTGTTCTGCACCGAAGAAACAGTCAGAGCCCCGTCGATCGCCCGATATGCGGCTCGCGCCATGCTTGCCGCCTGTCCGGCGCTCTTGCTCCACGACGCGCCCGGCTCTGGAACAAAGTTGCTCACGGTTGCGCCGAATGAAAGCCCTTGAGTCGAAAGCCTCGTGACTCCCGTCCGAGTTACCAGCGATGTCATCAGCGCTCCGGCACTCTCACCTGTTACGCCTGCGCTCGGCGGCATCAGGTTCTGATCCAGCAGCACTTCGTCGCTCAAAGCCTGGATGGCAATCCTGTAGCGAGGGCCCTCGATTGCCATGCCGGCATATTCTGGCAGGGGACTCACAGCGATGTAACCCGTAAAGTAATAGGTTCCGTCGTCACCCGTTACCGCGAGTGGCTGGTTGCGCAAAGGCGTCGTCAGGCTGCCGCTCACCGGCAGGCTCAGCCACAGTTGGCATAGGGAGGGCTCGTTCAGTTTGCGCTCGATCGTCAACGGCCGCGCTGCATCGAGCGCGGTCGTGTAGTCTTGCCCATTGATCGTGATCTTCATCGTGACTTTCTGCCCTGCCGTTAGATTGACATCCCGAGCGAAGCGTAGCGAAGTCGAAGGACCTGCAGTTGCTTCTCACCGCGCTTCGCGCTAATTCAGCCATGTTCGATTACTAACTTGCTGTCTTGTTTAAACCAGCGCGCTGGCCGCGGGGATGAAACTCCGGTAACAGACCACCCGTTCCCCATCCAGTGGATCGGTTACAGGCAGCGCCAGAAACTGGCCTTTGAGCAGCACGCGTTCCGGCCCGTCCTTCTGTTTGCTATCCAGCGGCAATGCAGCTTCCTGCGCGCTGGCCATCGTCTGCAGCCGTGGGTAGTGGAAGAAGATTCGCTCCCCCTGGCTGCCTTCCATGACAAACAGCGCCGACCACTCCTGATAGAAGCTGCCGCCTTCGCGATCCACAAACCCTGTAACTGCTTGCAGCTTTGAGCCAGCCGCCGGTGCGCCGCCCGGCAACGCCTCAGCCAAGGTCAGGCCCGTGCTCGTTACCGCGGAGACTAATCCGACATTGAAAGTTATCCGGCGAATATAATCCACATCCGTCAGCGCCGTGCGAACATACGCCCCTGAAACCGGAGTGCCGACATAACCCGTCTGCCCTGTGTAATCCACATCCAGCGCAATGATCGAGCCTGCGGAAAAGCTGGCCGCATCGTCAGATGCCAAAACAATGGATGTCGATGTCGATCCGCTCAAAACCGTGACTGCAGTTGCTGCGGTTGTTCCATCTGCCGCCAGAGTCGCTCCACTTGCTGGAGCCAGCAGGTTCATGTGCTGCGAGCCTGTTGCCAGCGCCATGGTCAACTTTGTCCAGCTCAGGAATTCCAGGCTAACTTGTGCGTCGAGCGTCTCACGCACCTGCTCCAACGGAGCGGCTGGAATACCAGTCAACACCGGTGCCGTCTTGCTTTCTGCCTTGCGCGCAAGATTCTGAATCCAACCAAGGCTGATCCAGGGAGACGGCGGCGAATCCAGCGTAAATCTGCCTTGTTCCGCCGGATCAAAGAGCACCGGCATCTGAGTCATCCGGTTCACCGGCGCAAAATATCCTCGAACCCTTCGCGCTACCGGTGCGGGAGCCGAAAACCAATTCACCGCCATTTACTCCCCCTGTTCCTGGTAGCTGTAAACCATCACATTTGCCGAACGGCTCAGCCGGTCTCGTTGGGTTACAACAGGTCCATATCCCGGCTCATCCCAGAACACTTTCGTCAGCATCACCGCTGTTGGCGTTACCGCGTAATTGATTTTGGGAGTGTAGAAAGGCTGCAGCATCGCCGTCAGTTCCTCGTCCATCACGCTCAGCGAACGGCCGCGATCCAGCCCGCCAAAGCTCTCCGTTCCGCACGTCTGATAGAGGATCTCGCACTGCTCGGCCACCATCGTGGACCCAAGGTCCAAATCGGCGCCCAGTCCCAGCCAGCGCAGAATGAACACATCGTTGGGAAGCTGGCTGAAGGGGGCCTCCGCCTCCTCCACGAGAATTCCCGGACGCACTGTTCCGCGCAGCAAGATCGTCCGCTCTGGATTGATCGCCACCAGCCGCGTGCGCAGTGCCATATAGAACGAATCTTTCGCATTTTGCATATTCTTCTCCAGCTTCCATCCAAAAGCTCACAGGAAACAGATCATCACTCATGAGTTACAGGAAGCAACCAATAACTGTTAGCTGCTTGCTGCAAGCTGTGGGCTGGTTACACTGCCTGCTGATGCGCTTCCCGCAATAGCAGCCGGTAAAGGTAGACCTGTCCGAAGGCTTCGTTCGAGGCAATCGACTCAATCAGGTAATCCTGCCCGGCCACCGTAACGGCCAGAGTCATCGCAAAGAGAGCCTGCGCCGATTCCAGGTCCAGCACATTCACCTGCTGCGCCACGCTGGTCGCCGAAACGAGCAGTTCCCACTTTGACTCGTTCTTCTCCTGCCACGATGGCCGCAGCTTGCGCATTACTACCGGGCTGATCACAACCTCGTAAAATGTCGTCGCCACCAGTCCCACCTCGGACTGGCTCGTGTCTGTATTCGTTCCCGTTACCCGCAGAAGGGCCGCGGTTCCTGTCATGCTTCGCAGCAGGGCATCGGCCAGCATCTGCGGCGCTCCCACCGGGTTGCGCGGCGCTGTATCGCTCATCGCTCACCCCAGCCTGTTCGCAACGTAGGGACGCAGCCATGCCTGCACTGTCTCGTCCACCAGCGAACTTGAAAAATACTGCATCTGCATCGTGTCGATCCTGGTCTTGCTCGCGTTCAGCGCCGGCGTCGATTGCGCATTGCGCACGATCTGCGCGCACGCCGTCTTTACGTCGTCGCCAATCGCCGCCAGCCCCGCCGTATAGGTCACCGCGACTTCGTTATAGGGCAGCCCCAGCACATTCCACGGAAGCGTCAGCTCCCCTGTGTTCGGGTCATAGTCCACAGAGTTCGCATCGATCGCCGTCCACTGCCCAGGCAGCGAGAACATCAACGCAATCTCCAGCAGCGGCTCATTCGGAAGCTCTCCGCGCCGCGGCTTGGCGTAACGGCCCTCAATGCTCACAATCGGCGTTGTGGCCGCACCCAGCGGCGCCAGTGGAAGATAGCTCAGCAACACCGTCTGCGATCCGCTGGTCAGCCGCAGCCGCTCCGTGTACTGAATCACGTTCAGGTCCGGCCGCCTGCAGTAGCTGTTGATCAATGCCGTGGCGGCCGCAATCCAGTCCGCCGTCGTTCCTGCCGGCAATCCATAATTCTGGTAATCCGCTGGCTGCAGATATGCCATGAGGTTCCTTCTTTCAGTGGTCAATGATCAATGGTCAGTAAGATGGTAGCGGTCAGTAAACAGCCGTCAGTTTTTACTCTTCACTGACCGCTGCTCACTGGCCGCTGTTCTTGGTTACCGGTCCACCAGTACCTGGTAATGCGCGTAGCTGGCGCCCTTCACCACAACGCCCCCGAACTTCACCGCGACATACTGATGCGCGAGCGAGTTCGGCAGACCCAGTTGGAAGACACGCGGCGCCGGATCGCCGAGCCAGTGGTACTCGATCAGATCCTCGGTAACGATGTAGGCCGGCAGCACCGCAGTGCCCGACCCCGGTGTGCCCGTATAACTCAGGCTCCAATCCGGAATCAGAGGCAGATCGCCCGCCTGCGTCGACAGCATCTTCACTCGAACTCCACCCGTGATGCTGTCGGTGTTCAACACCACGTTGAACTCGGTCTTCATCTCCCGGTCGATCAGGTCCAGCAGTACTGGGTTGGCGTAGATCGCCGTCGGACGAACCTGGTAGCCGTTGTTCGCCACCATCTGTGCCACAGCCGATTTGAGCCCGTCCACGATAGAGGCTGTCGTGCCGATGGTCGTCGTCAGCCCGCCCGCGACGATCTGCTTGATCGCGCCCATGTACTGCGTGGTCGTCGGCGTGCTCAGGCTGGTGTCATTACCATTCCAGAGAGCCACGTCGTGCGCCACCATGACGCCGCTGACCGTGTCCACCAGGTCTTTGGCCTGCAGATAGGCAAACTGCTTCTGCTGTTCGCCCAGTTCGATGTCGAACAAGTTGTAGTTGATCTGCGAAACAATCGCTTTCAGCGGCACGCTCCGCTCCACACGCGTCGGAGATACCGTTGCGGGCACAATATTGCGCGGATCCATGAAGCCGGCCGTACCCGGATTCGGAATCACCGTCTCCTCGAAAAAGCGCGACGGATGCCCTGTCGCCGGAACCTGCTTGATGCGCTGCCCGAAGGGGCTCGAACGCCGGCAGATATCGAATATCTCGGTCTGATACAAGGGAACTTCGATAGCGCCAGGCCCAATGAAATCTGCTGCCGCGTGAATGTCTGCAAAGGTTGCGTTCATAGGCTCTTTCCGCCCCCTCCATGGGGCTGTTTCAGCTGACAGCTAACGGCTCACAGTTGTCAGTTATCAGTTGTCGGTTGTCGGTTGTTGCTGCCAGCCGCCAAGTTAACTGTCGGCTGTTAGCTGTTAGCTGTTTGCTGCTGCTACGCGATCGCACCCGCCCGTAAGAGTTGGGTCTTTACCGCGATGCGCTGTTCCAGGCTCAATCCAGCCAGCGCCGCATCCAGGGTTCGCACATCCACCGGCCCTTCGCCGATGCCCTGCTTGGCCAGCATCTCGCTCGTGGTTGAAGGCAGCGTCCTGCGCAGCGGGCTCAAAACATCCTGCGAGGCCCCAGCCTTCAGCTCCGCCAACTCCTGCTCGGCCGCGGCTAGCTTTTCTGCCAGTTCCGCTTCCCGCTTTCCCTGTTCTACGGTCGCCGAAATCTTCTCAACTTCGCCGCTCAAGGCGTCTTGCCGGTCTGCAAGCCAGCTCAGTGTCCGCTCCAACTGCGTCGTCGCGGCTTCCAGCCGCTCCGCAATTTCCTGTTCTTTGTTTTCCATCCCATTCCTTTCTTTAGTTGACAGCTCACAGCTGACAGCAGACAGTGATCCGCTATCAGCTCTCAGCTTTGTTGCCGATTGATCCTTATCGGTTGGCAGTATTAGGCTGTTAGCTGTTAGCTGTGTGCTGTGTGCTGTTCGCTGTTCCTCGCTAACTCGCCATGCGGAAGCTCGTTGCCCGGTAGGCCGCCTTGTCCCTGAGCAGAATCGCCGCTCCGGTAAAGGTCACGCGGGTCAGTTTCCATACGTCGGCCCGCATATCTTCCACCCTCGCGTCAGCCAGTTCGTAACTCATGCCCATCGCTTCGGGCGACTGTGCATGAATGGCCTCGGCTACCTCCGGGAAGTCCCGCGCATACAGGTAGCCGCGCACCACCAGTCTCTGCCCTACCAGATCAGCCTCGGTCAGCACTCCGATCTTGCGCCGCGCGTCGTGGCCGTCCCATCCCGGCCGGTAATCCACCGCCATGCCCAGCAACGACGGCAGCGCCTTTTCCGCCGCCTCCCGCGTCAGCATCACCCGATGTCCGCGCGCTCCCGCCGGCGCCTTGTCGCTGGCTGCATTCACCATTGTCAACACCCCTTCGAATGCCACCCGGTTGGGGTGCCCATCCACATGGGGAATCTTTACCGCCATCGCTTCCAGTCTCATGCGCTCTCCGCCCATCCGCTCTCGCAACCCGCAATTGATCCGACCAGACTTGCCGGAACTCCGTGCCCCATCCTTGCGCTTTTATCGCGCAAGGGGTGGGAGAACTGCCCACTAATTCAGAACTGGATCACTAACCACCTGCACCGCTTCAGCTTCCCCCGTCAACTGCACCGCCCCGTCCTGTCCCAGCGGTCCCAGCCCTCGCATCGCCCGCACCTCGTTCACCGTCAACACACCCGCCTTCAGCAGTTGCACCTGCACAGCCAACTCTGTCTCCTCGTCCCTCGCATTCAGTTCATTGAAGACAAACTCGAACTCCCGCCATCCAATGCACTTGCCGAAAAGGTCCCGCGTAATGTGCCCGGCCAGCAGCATCGCCAGCGGCGAGATCGCTCCGCGAAAGGCCTCGTCGTTCATCTCCGATGCGGTTGACTGGTTGACGTCCGCCTCCAGTCCCAGCATCAGCGGCGGAAGCCCGAAGGCGTTGGCCACCATCCGGATCAGAAACTCTTGCCACGCCAGCCGCATGTCCGCATCTGTCCCCTGGGCAAAGCGCAGTACCTCCGGCTTCTGCTCAGTCGAAATCAATGGCACCCTTCCGGTTCCCTCGATCTCGTCCTGCCACCAGCGAATCAGCCGGTCATGCTGCGCCGGCGTCGCTTCGTTCAGCCATAGCGCATACTGAGCCACGGAATTCGCCGCCAGCTTGCCCGCAAAGCGGTGAGCGCTCAGAAACTGGTTCACCGTTTCGAAGGCCACTTCCAGCGGTCCCAGCCCGAAGGGCGTAAAGCTGCGCGGATTCATGCGCACGTATATCAACTGGTCATCGCACAACTCAATCGCGCTGGACTCCAATTGCCCCGGCATTGCCTGCGCATACCGCGGCGTTTCCGGCTGTCCGTCCCATTTGGGATTGACCCGGATCGACGCGCCATCCACGGCCCACAGCATCGCCGGCCGCTCCCGGTCGCCGGTCGGCTCCATCTCGATGGCTCCGCATCCGCCCGTCAGCGCGTCCTCGATCACCTGTTCAATCAATGTACGAAAACTGTCCGCTGCATTCGGCTCTTCCAGCGTCCGCCGCAGTGCCCGCAGCTTTCGTTCCGCGAAAGCCACATCCCCCGGCCGCACACCGCGCCGCACACGCACCTGCCAGTCCATCGCCGCAATCCGGTCCTTGATTACGTTGATCGCCCTGCGCACCACCGGCGTCTCCGCAAACCGCCGCAGATTCATCGGCGTCGGTTTGGGCAGGTGATGCCCCGGAAACTGGACCGGACTCAGAATCGCCGGCAACGCCAGGGTCTTGCGCTCCGCCTCCGCGTCGGCGGCGCCTGCCGCTATCTCCGCCTTCCGGCCGCTTCCGGTTGCCTGCCGCCAGATTTCCCGCAATTGCTCGCCTACCTTCACGCGCACCTTCCTTTTTCCGCCGCCCCAAAAACAAAAAAGGCACAGCCCCGGAAAGGACCATGCCTTTTTCTAGCTGACAGCAAACAGCTAGTAGCTAACAGTTATCTGTTCCATCCATAACTTGCAGGCTGTAAGTTATCAGCCAACAAATGCAAGCGTTTCACTTACAAAACCAATCCTACAACAAACTCCAGAAACTATCTGCAAACTAATTTGCAATATCTCGCAGGCGATCATCGCAAGCCGAGAGCTGAGCAACATAAACTGATCGCTGTTTACTGTCAGCTGTCAGCCGGCGAGCTTTCAGCTCGCCCTCACACCCGCAGATCCCGCCTTGCAGTCTCCGCCACGCGGCCCAGGTCTGATGTCGTCAGTACCCGGATCTGGTGCTCTTCCATCGTCTCCACGCCAAAGCGGTACATCTCCAGCCTCTCCGGCTCTTCGTCCGTCGCTCCCAGTTTCAATGCCGGCTCGATCACCGCGGTCAGCTCCAGTTGCGCCTTCTCTACGCGCTCCACGCCGACCCTCAGTCCCGCCGAGGAAAAAGCCAGCACTTTGGCCATCTCCACGCCCGGTTCCAGGCTCACCGCCTGAAACATCCGGATGAGCGGGGCCCCCGTGGACGGGTCTTTGTCCGCGAGATGGTTCACGCCATTCGGCCTGTATCCCACGTCTATCCGCAGCGGATCCCCCGGCCGCGTGTACTCCGAGGCCGCGATCTTCTTCCTGAGCAAGTCCCACACCCCGGCCCGCTCGAACTCCGTCCGCATCAGCGCCTGGATCGCTGCCCGTCCGCTTAGTCGCGATACGCGCTCCCTGGGCGGCGGCTCCACATAGAGCCGCATCAACTCTTCCATCCCCGCCGGAAGGCTCTCCGCCAGGTAGGCCTTCGGCTCGGTCATCTGCACGCTCAGCGAGAGCGCTTCGTTGAGAATCCGCATCAACTTGCCATCCGGATCCTCCTGCAAGCGCCTCCGCAGCTCGCTTTCCATTCCTTCCAGCAGCGCGGTATCGGCCTCCGGGTCCAGGCAGCGCACCCGCCGCCAGTCGTGAGTAAACCGTATCTGAGCCGGCTCCCGGCTGCCCTGCTCGCGCAGAATCACCCCGATGTGCACATACTCGTTCCGCACCGCATCCGGCACATACCGGATCAGTCGAAACTCGCATGCCCGCCGCTCGTTCTCTCCTCGCATCTCCCTCGCTTGCCCCTTCTAATTCACCCTACCCACGATGCTAGCCCCCCATCGGCTCTCTTTCCAATCGCCTTTTTCTCCACTCTCCCCCATCACGCCCCATTTTGGAAATGGCTTCCTGTCCGATCTCCCGAAATCCTCAATCGATTCCCGAATCCGGCTCTGCCGCGCCAGCAGTTTCTCCACCAGCGCCTCCATCTCGCTCAGGTCGCCGCCATACCATTCAGGCGGTATCTCGCTGGCCGCCGCCCACACCGTCTCGGCCGCCATCGTCTCCAACCGTGTCAACCATGGCTCAAAGGATTCCCATCCCGTGATCTCTCGATAAACATCATTGCGGTAATACACCCCGCGCAGCGGAATATTCTCAAACTTCCAATCCCCGGCGTGAAAGCAATACCCATAGTCGATAAAGACCGCCCGGTAGCGCTTTTCCCTCTGTTTGCGCGCAAAGACGGCCTGCCGCCCATTGGCGTTCCCCGTCCACTTGTCCAGCGCCAGGATGCCGGCAAACTCCCCCAGATTCCGCACCTCGGCCATCTGTTCCTCGGGCAGGTAATCCACCACCTGTCCCGGCATCAACCCACCTACAAACCGCGACCCGAATTGCAGTCCCGCCTTGCATCGGACGCTCGTCTTGCCAAGGTCGATCTCCAGCTCCGGCGTATTCTCCACCAGCCAGCTCGAAACCTCCACCAGCGCCACTTCCGGCACTGTCAGCCCCGCCGCCGCCGCCAGCTTTGAGGCCAGGAACTCGTTGGCCAGCACCCGGATATGCTGCGGATTGTTCTGGAACTTCACCACGTACACGTGGCCGTCCGCGCCCAGCATCAACTGGCCTTGCGCCCCGCCCCGCATCCGCCGGATATGCTGCACCGCCAGAACTGCCAAGCCCGTTCTCCCGCCTGTTTCGGATCGTTACTCGCATTCTAGCTCTCAGACCCGGAAAGCAGCTTCTAGCTACTAGCTTTCAGCTTCTGGCTCCCTTGATCTGGAACTTCTCGCGGTCGACAATCTCATTCGCGAGTCCATATCCGCATTGCCACTCATCCCATTTCAGGCACCAACAGGCTGGAAGCTAGTAGCTAGAAGCTAGCGGCTGCTTCTTCCAAGCATCTCCGCCCTCGCTCCCAGCCCAATCGCCATCGCCATCACCCGGTCGTCATGCGTTCCCGGCCGCGCTCCGGTCTTTCCGTCCGGCAACCGCACGAAGCTCCGGCACTCTCCCAGCAGCCGCCGGCTCTGAAAGCACTCCGGCCTCTCCACCAGCCCCGCGTCCAACCTGCCCAGCGCCGCCGGCCGGCTCATCGACGTGGTCAGCCAACCCGCCTGCCCTCCCTGCCGATAGACTTTCCCGTAGCCGCAGACCGTCTCAATCAGCGCCAGCACGCCACTGCCGTGGTTGTTTCTCTCCACCACCAGCCACGCCCCGTTGTACTCATTGGCCAGTGCCGTCACCTGCCGCGCCAGTTCCAGACCACCCAAATGCCCGGCAAACTCCGCGCACTGCAAGCCCGTCTCCATCTCCAGCACCTGGGCCGCCGAGTAGTCCCCCTCGCTGCCGCCTCCGGCCGGGTCCACCGCTACCAGATATTCCTTGCCCTTCAGCGGCGGCAGCCAGATTTCCAGATCCCCATTCAGCCGCCGCTCCACCGGCTCCGGAGCCGTCGTCAGCCTCGCCTCGATTGCCTCCAGCTCAAAGACCGAATCCCCGCTGGCCAGAAAGCAGCTCTCCTCGTCCTCGGCATACTCCTGCGGCGCCAACCCGCGAAAATCCGCCCGAATCTGCCGCCGAAAGCCAACCTGCTCTAGATCAAGCCCCTTCCGCGCCATCAGCTCCCGTTCTTCTTCCGTCAGGCTCGCCTCGTCCACGGCCCTGGCCCGGTACCGGCCCTCCATCCACCAGGGAAAGAAGTGCCGCACCATCCCTGTCTCGCCGGCCTTCTGCCATTCCTCGTGGAAGCAGCCGCCCACTCCGTCCGGCGTCGATTCCAGAATCAGCTCCGCCCCCGGCGCCATCGCCGCTCGCAGGCCAGCCAGCGTCTCCGCCGGATTTCCCGGCCACCGCGCCAGCTCCGAGCAGTGCAGATTCTGCACCGTCAGCCCGCGGCCCGCATTCCTGTCACCGGCCGACACCACCCGGTACTGCGCATCGATCTCCGGAAACACAATCTGCCGCACATTGGCCTGCGAGGTCCGCAGCGGCCCCTCCCGCAGCTCCTCCGGCAGCCAGTCCAGAAACCTGTGCACAATGCGGAATATCTCCTCGGCCGCCTCCTGCGTATGCGCGACTTCCAGCGTCAGTGTCCCCGGCTGCGTAATCGTCCTCAGGAAAAACCGCGCCGCCGCCCAGGTCGTCAACCCCATCTGCCGCGCCTTCAACACGATATTCCGTTCGCCCCGCCGCAGCTCAAAGGCTCTTTGCGCCACGTTCGCCTTCAGTGGCGCTGTCCGGCCTTCCCGTGTCCTCACACGCAAAAGCTGCTCCGCCAGCGCCATTCCCACTGTCCGCCCCAGGAGGATTGCCGGCCGAGCATCCAGAATCCGCCCAAAACCCTCCAGTTCCTCCCGGTCCAGCTCCTCGGGGCGCAGCGCCCACTCCCCCTCAACCGCTGCGCATTTTCCCGTTGTTCTCGCCACGGATCCCCTTTCCAACCGGAAGCGATCGGTCGCCTTGCGGTCTTTGAAGCCAATCTCCAATGCTGCCGCCACGGGCAGTGGAATCCTTGGTGCTGCCTAAACAACCCTTCGCGCCACAGCCACGCTCCCTAATTCCCGTTGCACTGGTAGTACAGCGTCCCCGTCAGCGATGCAAAGGTAAATGTCACCGCCGTCTTGCTGATTGCGCTCACATAGGGCTGCGTCGATGCCACGCTGGTGTTTGCCACACAGGAGGCCCAGGAAGACCATCCGCTGTTGGCGAAGGTGATTGTTACGGAGGTCGCCGCGCTCAGCCCGGAAACATAGCCCCCGGCATTTGTGCCCGTGACCGTTCCCGACGAAGCGGTCGGCGCTGTGCCGATTTGATGCTGGTTGCCATAGTGGTCAATCGAGTACAGAATCGTCCCATTCTCCGCCGCCTCAAACAGATTTCCGGTTGACCCCGAGGTGTCCTCTGCCCGGACAATCGCGCCTGTAGACGTATAGCTTCCAAGCGTGGATGAACGAACGGAATAGAGAGTCGGAGAGCTAGTGGACGCCGTGAGTGTGCCCGTCTGCTGCGCTCTGATGCCGATGTAGCTTAGGCTCGTGCCACGAACCCCGGCGCCGCTGCTACTGCTTCCTGTCACACCATCCGAGCTTCCGCTCGATCCGTAGACGCCAGAATTGCTTGCGCTTTGTCCGTAGGTTCCGTAACTGCTCGTGCTGATACCTGAAACACCCGTGCTCGTTGAGCTTAGACCGTAAACACCGGTGCCGCTCGATGTTTGGCCGTACACGCCATAGCCACTCGTGCTGGACCCGACAACACCGCTGCCGTTCACGCTATCTCCACGAACACCTGTCTCATTCGCGCTGTATCCCCAGACACCGTGATAATTTGTGCTCAGGCCATAGATGCCTGTGCCATTCGTGCTGCTTCCATAGACTCCCGTGCTGGCCGTGCTGGACCCGGAAAGACCGTAGCCGTTCGTGCTGCTTCCAGATACTGCAGCTCCCGTTCTGCCATAGAGCATCAGGTAAAGCTGAGCGTTGCTCGTCGTCCACGTAGACCCGTCCGGTGCCGTGGCATATTTGCTCGTTCCAGAGCCTGAGTCCATGTAGACTGTCGTTCCAGTGGGCAATGCCGACAGTTTTCCCACCAGCCAATAAGATGTTCCGCCGCTCAGTTGCAGGCTGGTGCCGCCAAATTGATAGACTGCATAGCTGGTTGAAATCGATCCTAACTTTATCGCCGATCCCGTCGCCAGAACTGAACCGGGGACGCCCGAATTGTCAGAGTATATATATCCAGTGATGCTCTGTGTCGGGTTGGTCACCCCGGCAGCAGCTTTGAGCCGTAACCCGAATGAACCAACATAATAAGTCGAAGATGGTGTGATCTTGGTTGCAAAATACAGCGTGGAGATGGCCGTGTTGGTCCCCGTCGCGGCCGAACCATCATACTGAGTCTGCGCGGTCTGCGTTATCGTCGCGCTTCCCGTCGTCGTATCTGTCGTCAGGGACGAAGTCAGGGTATCCCGAAAGATCAAATCATAAAGATTTAGATCCCTCATATAACTATACCCATAATAGTAGTCATTCGGACTGCCGTTGCCTCTTTGAGACGATACCAGACTCGTTGGAATAGTCCCTTGCGGTTCCGAACCGTAATGGTCGAGAGCGCCGTTGTAGGTGACTATTTGATGGTAGTCTCCCGCTGACTGATTTCCGCCATAGAGGTCTCCAACAATGACCGCATCTGCACTTTGCGGGATGTAGTAATCGCTGCTTCCGGGGTAAGACCCGTTCCAATAGTGCATCGTTCCGGAAATCAGCGGATGCGCATTCGCTCCCAACACAAACCCATAGCCGCCCGGGGAATCCTGATCCGTGCCGTACCAGGCGTTTTTGCCGGTTTCAATGATGTTCGCTGGCGCTCCGCAACAAGGATGCGCGCCATAGAATGCATCATTGCCGCCTGTATTATAGATTGAGGCTATTTGCCCCCCGCCGGCTTGCAGGTTATTGGCCGTGCTGTCAGACCAGTTTCCAAAGTAGATCCCGTAATTGGTGTCTGCCCCTGCATCGTACGCCAGGGCTTCCACCGTTCCGGTGCAGCCGGAAAAGCCGCTGGCGGTAACAGCAGTAATCACCCCGCTGGAAATCGTTGGAGTAAGCGTTCCCATCGTAGTACAAGGCGTGGCCCCCACCCCATAGCCTTGCAGCCATGTCACCGTTCCAGCCGTCGAATAATTGGTGCCTCCGTTCGTGACACTCACAGTGGGAACTCCACCGCTCAAAGATACAGAAAATGCGGCGCTCGAACCTAAAGCGCCATGCATCTGATTGTCCACGGCAATGTCGTTGAGGAATACTTGAAATGACCATCCCTGCAGTGCTCCGCTGGTATTGCCTCCGATCTGCACAATGTGAGAGGTAGACGTGCCATCTCCGGCTGCATTGCCGAGCCATAGATGTTCAAGCGACGACAAGTAGACATTCCCAGTAAGATCTAGAACTGATGGCGCCAGGTATTGAGCGTTCACCTGAAAATTCGCAAAATGAAACGACTCGGCATCGAATGTGGCAGATGACGTTGATGGTTGCCATAATGCGGCTTGAGAAATATCTCCTGTAGAACCTGTGGGAGCAACGGTGCGGCTAATCGGGCAGGTGAGATTTAGAACCGACAGGTTACTGCCCTCTCCAATGATACTTAGGCTCGATGCCCCACCTTCCCTGATCGGCAGCACCCAGCCTTGTCCGTTGTTACAGAAATTCCATTGATACGGTCCCAGATCAAGCTCGGCTCCACCATTCGCCCGTGCCCACGCAACGGCGGCATTGAAAGCCAGGTCGGCCGCGGTCATGGTAGAAGTCGCCTGCCCCACATAATAGAGGGGACTGAAGACTCCATTTAGCTGGCCTACCGTAGCAGTCGGACCGGATAACGAAGTATTAGCCGTAATGCTGCCGGGCAGGCTGATTACTTGGGTGCTTCCCGAGCCGCTCAAGGTTGCTCCCGGAATCAAGTTGCTGACTGCTCCGGCAGCAGTCGTCGCCCCTGTCCCGCCGGCCGTTAGTGGAACCGTGCTCACGCCGCCAATCGTCGTGCCAGCAGCAGTATAATAGGCAATCTGTCCGCTGCTTCCGGAATTGATCGTGCCGCCGCTGCCTCCTGAGCCCGACCCACATGCCGATCCTGTGTTGGTGATATAGCCGGAGTTATCGATCTGCAAACAGTTATGGCCGCTGCTTGCTGCAAGACCTGGAAACTTGATCGCCGTGGTTCCCGTGAAGCTGGCGTATAGACTGCTGCTGCTGCCGCCGTAAATATTGAATCCCGTTCCAGCCCCGGACTCATAATTGACGCGCACCACACCCGAAGAATTCGAGGCATTGATATAGGTGTCGCCACTATTGGTGCTTTGGTACGCTTTGAAGCTGTCCAGTCCGCCGGTAGCCGAGTTCAGCGCCCAGTTATTGCTCGCATCCTTCACCATGTACCATTGGCTATTGCCGTTCCAGTCCTTGTAAATGAAGGACTCCTTCTGGCTCGTGGTCAGCCCCGCCCACAGCGTTGAGTCGATCTCCGCATCTGCCTGGTTTTTCACCGTCGGTGTGCTGATGAATGTTGTTGCCCCGCCCACTTGCAGTGTTCCGATGAACTGCGCATTTCCCGCACTGTTGATCGTGGCCACTGTAGTCTCGCTCGGTCCCCCCGACCCGAATACCACTCCTCCGGTTCCTGAGTTATTTGATCCGTTCAGTACGATTGCGCCCGTTCCTGCCGCATTGATGACCGTCTGGTTGTTCGTGCTGGACTGACCATTGTTATACTGCCCGATCGATAGCCGGTACACGTTGTTCAGCTCATCCTGAATCTGATAGAACTGTTCTCCCGCCGTCGCGTCGCTTAAGCCGATGGTCCAGCGGTAGCCGTAGTCGGTTTGATAGCGGCTCAGCAGTCCGCGCTCGTTTCCTGTTCCAATTCCAATTCGATAATGATTGGTAACGGTGGCGTCCTTCTGACTTCCATACCAATCGCCATTCAAGCCGTTGAAGCTTCGGTGAAATGTATCAAGGAAGCTATTGCGCGTGCCGTTGTCGGTCAACTGCCCGGTGAACATTGTGCCGCCGGTCATCCAGTTGTTGTATGCGCTCCCCGCATCCGCTACCACCTGGTTGGTCGAGTTTTCGTTTCGTAGTCCGATGATCGTGTTGTTCTGCGCGTTCGCTCCCAGGTGCAATGCCGTCCCGCAACCCTCAACGTCGCCGCCCGTGAACGTGTTTCCATCGCCCTGCTGCAGGTTGATCCCATAACTTCCACTGATCGGGCTTCCTCCGCTCGTCGGGCAGTCGATGTGCAAGCGAACAAACGTGCTTGCGTTCATCCAGTCGGTTGTGGCTGAATTCGATACCTGGTGCCCGATGGCATTCACCGCCGCCTGAAACCCATTAAACGCATTGTCAAGAAACGTTCCTCCGGTGTAATTCCCGGTTCCATCCAGTGTCATGCCTGTCTGGTTCGAGTTACCCAGAAAGTACAGGCTTTCCAGATCCAACTCCTGCGTGCGGTAAGCCACAAATCCTTGAGCGGTCGCGCTGCTCGAAGCCGTCGTATTGATGACTGCGTTGTCCAGGTGGAAGCCCATCGTATCTGCCGCATAAGTCGGGTCGCCTACTTGTATCGTTGCCGCTTTCCCCGAGTAGAAGAACACTGTACCGCCCTGGCTTCCGCTTGCCGTGCTCGCGCCCCGCAAGGAGCAGCCGCGCAGCGACACGTTTCTTGTTCCCGCCGTCACAATGACTTGATTGGCCGTCGAAATCGTGGCGCAAGGCAGCAGCACGGTCGCATTCCCTGTCGAAATCGTCAGGTTTGACCCCATCGACAGCGTTCCAGTAAAGTTCCGCGCATCGCACGTTCCGCCGTTCGTCAAGCTTAGCCCGCTCAAGCACGCGGCCAGTTTGGCTCCGAAATCCGCTCCCGAAAACTGGTCCACTTGGTATAAAGCCCCCAGTTGTATGCTCGTCAATGGCCCTGTCATTGCCGCGCCTGTCAGCGGCACTGCCAGCGAGTACTCTTCGTCCACGTAATGTTTGTCTGCCGCCTGCAAGGGCTGCGTCGGGTCGGCATTCAAATACAATGGACCGCTCAGTGTCCCGCCTGAGACTGACAGCATGCTGTCCTCAAACCCCGCAATTGCCTGATCCACATACGCCTTGCTCACTGTTTGAACAGCCTGCGCCGCCGGCATCACCTGCGCTTGTATCGCCCCCAGCGTCGCCTGCGCCGCCGCCGGCACGACCCAATACTCAGTGCTCGTCGTCCCATCGCTCAAGTAGTAAGTCGCCGTATAATACTGGCCCGCCGGCGTCGCTCCCTGGTTAGGCGCAAGGTTCACGCTCACAAATCCATCCGGCGCGATCGTCGCAGTCATGCTGTCGGCTGCTACCAGTTGGCCGCTGGCTGTCGTAAACGACGGCCAGCTCACCACCACTGTCCCTGTGGCTGGCTCGCCGTTCGCCAGATACACCGTCCCCTGAACTGTCGTTGTGCTGACCGTCGCTTGGGCCATGCTTCCCAAACTCATGCCCATCAGACACACCACGGTCCACAACAATCCCATCCATCTGCCGGTGAACAACCTCTCGTGATTCGTGAGCTTCATCCCTGTCTCTTCTTTCTTCCCGGAACGGCTGCAAAGAGCCCTTGTGCTCTCCACATTCATTCCCTCAGAGTCTTGTCTTCGCGCTTGCGTGGCGCCCGTTTCCACGCCCGCCTTAACTCATTTGCTGATCCGGTCCGGTCCTTTCTCTTGCCAGACATCCGCCTGCAATTCCGCGAAAGTCATCCGAAAACAGAATAGGAAGAGCTTGTTCCTCTCTCCAGCCGGCTCATTTCTCGTTGAATGTTCTTAGCTTAACTAATTGCTTCCAAATTCCCTGCAATTCAAAATATGTTTCGTTTCTTTGTCCTTTCAACTACTTAGCCAAATATTCCCTGCATCAGCACTTTGACATCTGTTTCGAAGCCGTAGAAATGTTCCTCTAAATGGAGCCTTCCCCCGCTCTCCCGCGAAATGCTCTACGATAATCAGGTGACGACCCCATCCAGTCGCGCGCCCATTCTTCTCGTCCACGGTGGTGCCTGGGCCATTCCAGCCGCCGCGTCGGGCGCCCATCTGACCGGTGTCCGCAACGCGCTTGAAGCTGGCTACCGCGTTCTTTCTCCCGGCGGCTCGGCTCTCGATGCCGTTGAAGCCGCCGTCACTGTCCTCGAAGACGATCCCACCTTCGACGCCGGTCGTGGCAGCTTTCTGACTTCCGACGGTCGCGTTCAGCTTGATGCCCTCCTCATGGACGGCGGCCGCATGAAAGCCGGTGGTGTGGCCTGCGTCGAGCGGCTTCGCAACCCCATCCAAGCCGCCCGCCTGGTCCTCGAAAAAAGTCCTCACGTTTTTCTGGTCGGCCCTGGCGCCGAGCGCTTCGCCCACTCCCACGGCATGACCCTCATCGACAACGCCGAGCTGGTCCTCGACAGCGAGCGCGAACGCCTCGCCGAGGCCCAGGCCCGCGAGGCCGCCGGTCTCTCCGACAACACCTTCTCCGGCTCCGCTTCCCCCTTGCATCCAATCCTGCACGATGACAAAAGCCCTGAAACCGGAGTTCCCATCGATGAGTCCTCGTCGCTCCAACCCCCGGATGCCGCAGCCGTCGCTTCCGAGACCCTGAACTCCACGATTCCCCTGCGAGCGAATAGCGAGCGATTGGCCGCACCGCAGGTGCCGGGTGCCCCCGGTCTCGTTTCTGAGACCGGGGAGGCAACGATCCCAACCTCCCCCAGGCTGGACAGTCACGACACCGTCGGCGCCGTCGCTCTCGATGCCCGCGGCAACCTCGCCGCCGCCACTTCCACCGGTGGCACCCTCAACAAGACTCCCGGCCGTGTCGGCGACTCCTCCCTCATCGGTTGTGGCTGCTACGCCGACAATCTCGCCGCCGCCGTCTCCCTCACTGGCTGGGGCGAACCCATCATGAAGCTTGTCCTCGGCAAGTGGGCCACCGACCGCGTCGCCTCGGGCGCAGCCCCCGAACTCGTCGCCCGCGATGCCATCGCCTACCTCTACAACCGTCTCGGCGGACACGGCGGCATCATCCTCCTCGGCCCCGATGGCCGCTTCGGCCTCGCCCACAACACCCCCGCCATGGCCTGGGGCCTCGCCACCCCCACCGGCCTCCAAATCGGCCTCACCGTCTGACCGCCATCCGTCATCCCGCTAACTGGCTGGGTGCCCCAGGTCCGGATTCTCGGACCTGGGAACGCACGAACCCTACCCCGCCCCGCTAGCTCCGCTAACCCCTCCTCCCTGCAATAATCTCTATATGCTCGTCCTCGCTTCCGCCTCACCCCGCCGCCGCGAACTTCTCACCCAGGCCGGCTTCACCTTTGAGGTCCATCCCGCCCACATCCCCGAAGACCCCTGCCCCAACGAAGATCCCGTCGCCTACGTCACCCGTCTCGCCCGCGAAAAGGCCCAGGCCGTCTTCGCCGAGCTCTCTGCCAATCCGTTGCCGAAGGACCCGCAAACCCTGGGTGCCCCAGGTCCCGATTTTGGGACCTGGGAATCCGAGAACATTCACCGGATGGTTGCCCCGCCCTTTCGCCTTTTTTCTGGCGAAAGAGCGGGATGCATCGCGCCCGGTGGCGCGCAAGCGCGATTGGCCCCACCGCAGGTGGTGCTCGGCGCCGACACCACCGTGACTCTCGACAACGCCATCCTCGGCAAGCCCTCCGATCCCGCCGACGCCGCCCGTATGTTGCGCCTTCTTTCTGGACGCACCCACCGCGTCATCACTGGCGTCGCCCTCGTCACCGCTGAATCCACTCAGGTCGCCGCCGAAGTCACCTCTGTCGAATTCCTCGAATTACCCGAGGATGACATCGCCACCTACATCGCCACTGGCGAACCCATGGACAAAGCCGGTGCCTACGCCATCCAGGGCCGCGCCGCCCGTTGGATTCCCCGCATCGAGGGCGACTACTTCAATGTCGTCGGTCTCCCCATCGCCCTCGTCTCCACCCTTCTCGAATCCCGCCGACTTCGCTAACTCGCCAACCTTTCTGAGTTGCCCGTAAGACACCTCCCTCGACGTTCCCCGGTCACAGATGTAAAATTCCTGCATTCATTTCCACCATGTCCCGACCGTCTTCTAAATTCTCGGCCAGCAAAGGATGAGTCATGCGGGTTTCCGGTTTAGTGCGTCACCTGTTGCTGTTCTTCGTCATCGCGTCACCGGCCTTCGTTTTCTCCCAGTTCAGAAATCCTTCCAGCGAAGAGCTCAAGATGACCACCGACCCCAAAGCCCCCGGCGCCGCCGCCGTCTACCTCAACATCGAGGAGGTCTTTGACGACGACCTTCATTATCACAGCGTCTATATGCGCATCAAGGTCCTTCAGGAGAAGGGCAAGGAATTGGCCACGGTGGAACTTCCCTACGTCAAAAGCGACACAAGGGATTACAACATCCCTGGCGTCTTTGGCACCGACGCTACGAGAATTGACGAACTCAAAGTCCGCACCATCCACCCGGACGGAACCGTGATTCCAATGACCGTCAATCCGGATGATCTATTGGCCTCTAAAAAGAAGTCCGCGAACGGAGAAGTCCAGATCAACCGCAAGGTCTTTACTCTCCCCAGCGTCGAAGTGGGCAGCATCCTTGAGTATTCTTACAAGGTTCGCTTCGACGACTACGTCGCATCTGCGCCTCGGTGGGAGGTCCAGAAGCCATACTACGTCCACAAGGCTCACTACGAATTCATACCCTCCAAGGAATTCCTGCACGGCCTCGCCAACTATTATGTCGACCATAACGGCCACCCGATCAACACCCTGACCGTCTGGCAGGTACTTCCCCGTGGCGTAATCCTGAAGAAAGACGCCAAGGGCCATTACTCCCTGGACGTGAGTGATATTCCTCCCATTCCGCATGAGGAATGGATGCCCCCCTTGGATAATTTTCGCTTTAAAGTCTTCTTCCATCTAACGGCCGGAGAGGGCATCGTCGGCTACTGGCCGAACGAGATCAAGCACTGGTCAATGGATGTGGACCGCTTTGCCGAGACCTCGCCATCGATCCGCGAAGCAACGACCGGCTTGATTGCTCCTGGCGACAGCGACATGGACAAAGCGAAACAACTCTACAAGGCTGTGCAGGCGCTCGACAATACGGACTTCTCGCGCAAGAAGGGCGAGTCCGAACTGAAGCAACTCAATCTGAAGCAAACCAGGCGGGCTGACGACATCTGGAAACAAAAAAGCGGCTCAAGTGAAGACATCGCCTTGCTATATCTGGCTATGCTTCGTGCCGCTGGACTTTCAGCCAGTGCCATGAAAATCACAAATCGCGAAATGGGCATTTTCGATCCCAACTTTGTGAACTTCGGTCAACTCGAAGACACCATTGTCGTTCTGAAGATAGACGGCGAGAAGCTCCTCCTCGACCCCGGCCAGAAGATGTGTCCCTTCCAGATTGTTCATTGGAAGCACTCGAATGCCAGCAGCTTCCTCGAGGGCAACGACGGCAAAACACCCGATAACACTCCTCCGCAGACTTACACCGACAACAACACTTCGCGCAATGCCGATCTTACCGTCGACAATCAAGGGGGAGTGCAGGGCTCATTGCGCTTCGTGATGGACGGGCAGCAAGCCCTCTACTGGCGGCAGCTCGCGCTCGCAAACAGCGCGAACGAAGTCAGCCAGCAGTTCGACCGCTGGCTTGAAACTGTGGTTCCGTCGGGTGTCGAGGCCCATGTCGACCACTTTCTGGGGCTGGACAATCCGGACGTAAATCTGTTGGCCACCATCAATGTGCGAGGAAAACTGGGCACCGTCACGGGCAAGCGGCTTCTGTTGCCGGCTTTCTTCTTTGCGACCCGCGGCGGTCACCCGTTTGTCGACGAGGCCGACCGCCAGACACCTGTCGACATGCACTACAGCGAAGTGGTGGAAGACGAGGTGGTCTATCATCTCCCCGCCGGGATGAAAGTCGAAAGTGAGCCGCAGGATGCCAGAATCTCCTGGCCCTCCCGCGCTATCCTCAACACCACCACGCTGCCGGCGCCCGGCCAGGTCACCATCACCCGCTCGCTCTCCCGCGCCTTCACCTTCGCCATGCAGAACCAGTATCAGGACCTCCGCGCCTTCTATCAGAAGGTCGCGGCGTCGGATCAGCAACAACTGCTTCTGACCACTGCCACCCTCACGGCGAAAGGCAACTAGTCATGCGAATTCCTGTCTCCGTCGCCAATGCGCTTGTGCTCATAGCCATCGCTTCCTCGTCCCTTCTTCGCGCCCAGTTCCAGCAGCCCACCGCCGACGAACTCAAGATGACCACCGATCCCAAGGCTCCGGGCGCTGCTGCCGTCTACCTCAACATCGAGGAAAGCACCGACGATCCTCACCATTTCTATTCCTATTACGCTCGCATCAAAGTGCTCCAGGAAAAAGGCAAGGAACTCGCCACGGTAGAAATTCCTTATCTGCATGGCGGCTTCAAGGTTGCTGATATCCAGGCCCGCACCATTCACTCCGACGGCACTGTCATTCCAGTCACAGGCAAACCGGAAGATCTGTTGATCCTCAAGAAAGAAGATCTGGAGGTCGGTCGCAAGATCTTCAACCTTCCCAGTGTGGAAGTCGGCTCCATCCTTGAATACCGCTTTTCGCTTGATTACGGCGAAAACACCTTTTCAGCCCCTTACTGGGAGATTCAGAAACCCTACTTTGTACACCAGGCACACTACTCCTTTATGCCTTTTCAGGGGTTTCTCAAAAATGGATTTATCCCCACCAGTGACCGCCAACTTTTGGGCTCGGACGGGCTTCCGGTTGCTTCGCTCACATGGTGGACTACCCTTCCTCCAGGGATTGAACTCAAGGCAGACGCCATCGGCCGATACAAAGTTGACCTCACCGACATTCCTCCCAAGCCGGATGAAGAGTGGATGCCACCCATACAGAGCATTCTCTACAAGGTGATCTTCTCTTATTGCAATTCCGTGGACCTGCAAAATTACTGGGTGTTGGAGACTAAGCTCTGGTCCAAAGAGGTGGATCGCTTCGCTGAACCATCCAAATCCATCAAGGATGCTGTTGCCGGTCTGATTGGGCCCGGCGACAGCGATCTCGATAAAGCTCGAAAGCTCTACAAGGCCGTGCAAGCCCTCGATAACACCGACTTCTCCCGCAAAAAGGAGGCTTCCGAGCTCAAGCAGCTCAAGTTGAAGGCCGCAAAGCGTGCTGAAGACATATGGGCGCAGAAGAGCGGCTCCAGCCAGGACATCACCTTGCTCTACTTGGCCATGCTGCGGGCCGCCGGGCTTACTTCATACGGCGCCAGGGTGGTCGATCGCGAAAAAGGCATCTTCAACGCAGGCTTTCTTCACTTCGATCAACTCGATGACGACATCGTGATCCTCGCCACCGGTGGTCAGGAAATTCTCCTCGACCCCGGTCAGAAGATGTGCCCCTTCCAGGTTTTGGATTGGAGGCACTCGGGAGCGAGCGGCGTCCGACAGAGTCCCAACGGCCACGACGCAATCACCACCCCATTTCCGAATTACAAGGAAAACACTCTTATCCGCGTCGGCGACATCACTGTCGACGAGCATGGCGCCATATCCGGCGCCTTTCGCTTCATTATGACCGGCCAGAAAGCCCTGCATTGGCGCCAGACGGCCCTTACAAATGATCTGGACGAAGTCAAAAAACAGTTTGACCACATGCTCGAGTCATTCGTTCCGGCGGGCATCGACGCCCATATCGATCACTTCCTCAGCCTCGACAACCCGGATACCAACCTGATGGCCGTGGTCAATGTGAGCGGTACTTTGGGCACGGCAACCTCCAAGCGCCTCCTGCTTCCTGGATTCTTCTTCGAGACCCGCGGCAGCCACCCCTTTGTCGACCAGGAGAAGCGGCTGGAGGTCGTCGATATGCACTTTGGCGAGGTAGTCACAGACCAGGTCGCTTATCACATTCCTCCCGGACTCACCGTCGAGGGATCACCTCAGGATGCTCAGATAGCTTGGAAGGACCATGCTGTCCTCGTCACCAAAACAGTTACCGAGTCGGGCACTGTCACCGTTGGTCGCACCTTTGGCCGAGCTTTCACTGTCATCGAACCCACGGAATATCAGGACCTCCGCGCCTTCTACCAGAAGGTCGCCACCTCCGATCAGTCGCAACTGGTCCTGACCACTGCCGCCCCCACGGCGAAAGGCAACTGACCATGCGGATTCCTGTCTCCGTCGCCAATGCGCTTGTGCTCATAGCCATCGCTTCCTCGTCCCTTCTTCGCGCCCAGTTCCAGCAGCCCACCGCCGACGAACTCAAGATGACCACCGATCCCAAGGCTCCGGGC